>Ga0209826_1001075_pt1 | contig 19346 bp, 20 predicted proteins | sample GOMGulsemesocosm_5_FD_184637 | JGI IMG/M metagenome (GOLD analysis project Ga0209826, IMG submission 184637) | Methane-oxidizing microbial communities from mesocosms in the Gulf of Mexico - GOM15C Gulf of Mexico (SPAdes) (version 2) | ecosystem: Environmental > Aquatic > Marine > Cold seeps... | reverse complement strand
CGTTTTAACTCAAGACCAACAAGAAAGAAAAATAACGCCATCAGACCATCATTTATCCATAAAAGCAGTGGTTTTGCTATTTCAAGGCTTCCAACAGCAACAACAACGGGTACATCTAATAATAAATTATACCAACTAACCCAAGGTGAGTTGGCAAAAATCATTGCTAAAACAGCAGAAAACATCAAAATGATACCGCTAGCAGATTCTTTTTTAAAAAATGTTTCTATCGTAGTTATAGCCATGTTTTTCCTTTTTTATTCAAATAAGATTGAGCTTTAGACATAATATGTCAACAGTAAGAATTAAGGCAACTAATTAATTGCAATTGAATGTAACAAAGCCTACTTCCTAATACTAAAAAATCGCTAAAAATTCGGATATATTGAATTTAAACAAAATAAATACACTATTATTAGATTTAAACTAGCTTAAACAGACTATTTAAGTGTAGTATCAATTTTAATTAAGGTGAATTTTTTATAGGGTAGTAATGAAAAAGATCGACAATATAGACCTTCGTATTTTAACTCTTTTATATAACGATGCCGATATTACCAATAAAGAATTAGCGGCTCAAATAGGTATTGCACCATCAACTTGCTTAGAACGAGTAAAACGTTTAAAGCAAAGTGGGGTAATCAAAGGTGCCTTTATAGATGTTAACTTAAATACCATTGGTGGCAATATTGAAGCCATAGCAGCCATCCGCTTGCAACCTTATTCTGAAGCAATAGTGAACCAATTTCGTGATGACTTATTACAATATCCTGAAATATTAAGCCTTTATCATATGGGTGGTAGTTACGACTACTATATTCATATGTCGGTGCAAGATAGTGAGCACTTACGTCAATTTGTTTTTAAAAACATTACCTCTCGTGACGAAGTCACCACGGTAGAAACTTCTCTTGTTTTTGAACATAGCCGTAGCGGTGTACTTCCTAACTTCCAATAAACATAAACTATTTATATTTTGTGTTTACAGCACTTAAACGCTGCCCTTTCATAGACTTGTGTTGATGGTTTGGTTTCTTATTAAAATTATTTTGTTTTTTTCTAGATGGTACTGAAGTGCGTTTACTCGCACTTTTTGAATGATTTTTAGCGGTTACTTTTTTTGACTTTATCTTGTGCTGATAAACTTTTTTACTTTGAAGCTCTTTAGATTTAGCTCGCGAAATAACACGGTTATTCACCTGAACTTTATGGGATTGTCTTTTACTTGAAGGATAATTTTTTATAGCTAAGCCTTGCTTAAAGCGACGTTGCGTATTACTTCGCTGAACAGAGTGTGATTTTTTATTGGCTTTATTAACTCTTACACTATTACTACGATACTTTTGGCTAGTATGCTTGTTTCTATAGGCAACACCTTTTCTGTGTGCTGGTTTATGTGACCAGCGCTGAGCATAACCACCACGAGAAATTTGATGACGCCCGCGATACTTATGTGAGCGATAAGAGTTAACCACAACCACATGGCGATTGTGCCAATGAAAAGCGCTAAAGAAATAATTAAAGGAAATATGAATACCTGAATGCCAATAAAACGGACTGTAAGGGCTAATATAAACGCTATGATGTGGTGTCCAATAAATTGGCGGATATGCCGCCCAATACCACGCACCATATACCATACGAGTATCATAATAAGGTACATAAACAATTTCTTTTTCAACAGGCACTATAATAATATTGTTATCTTCATAGCTCACCTCCATATTATCCATTTTATTCAAATTACCTGCTAGATCAGCTTGTTTTCTAAGCGTCTGAATACTTTCTAATAGCTTCTCTTCGCTTTGTAAAAAAGCATCGCCAAGCTGTTGAGTCCACGTTAAGTCGTCACTTAATCTAGTTAAAATACGCTCAAAAGGGATTAACGCTTTGACACTAGCATCCCAATTAAAGTCTTCTACTGATTGTGATAATTTCTCAGGGCTAAGCCCATCGTTTTTCTTTAACCAACGGTGGGCTTCAATTATTTCAATGGGATAAGTTGAAGCAATTAATATATGTGTTAGTAAACTATCAGGGTATAAAGCAATAGGCGCTAACATTTGAGCTAACTCAGCCTCGCTAAACTGCTGGTTTTCTTGAAGAGGTACTTGCTCTGCATGTGCTTTTTCTGCAATGAGAGTAAAGCTCATTAAAATACTTAATGTAAAACTGAATAGAAAAATGAAATTTTTCATCACTATAATCCTTATACCTAAAGCTGAGAAATAAGGATAACAAGACTAAACTGAACGTAAGCTGAATAGCTAAATGGTTAATTAGATAGGTCAAAAATAATAGTAAAAGCGGCACCCGAAAGTACTGTTGAATTGCTAATAAATAATTGACCTTGGTAACTGCTAATTAAGTCATTAACAATAGCTAAGCCAATGCCATGGCCTGCTTGATAAGTGTCAGCTCGACCACCACGAGATAGAATAATCGCTTGTTGATGTTCATCAATACCTGCGCCATCATCAGCAATTTCAATCACTAACTTCTTGTTTTTTGCTGTAACATTTATCAAAATATTTTGCTGAGCGGCTTTACAGGCATTATCTAAAACATTGCCTAAAACCTCCATTAAATCAGCTTCATCACCTTTAAATATGGCATTGGATTCCACCTCTATAACAAAGGATAAGTCCTTATCTTGATATATTTTAGACAAGGTTGCGATAAGCTTATCGACAACTTGATTTACCGAAACGCCCAAATGCCAAGAAGACTGCCCTGCACTTTGCGCTCTCTTTAACTGATGCTCAATAATTTGATTAATGAGTTGCAGTTGCTCACTTGAACTAGCTGAAATACCTGTTTGACTTTGAATGACAGCAAGGGGGTTTTTAAGGCTGTGAGCTAAATCAGACAAAGCATTACGATATCGTTTTCGCTGACTTTCCTCTGTAATTAATAAGGCATTTAGTTGTTCGGTAACTTGTTGTAATTCAAGCGGGTAGTTGGCATCTAACGCCTTTTTTTTGCCTTTTTCAATTTGCTCAAGTTCTTGAGTTAGTACCGTTAAGGGCTTTAATGTCCATAACAGCCAAACAATTTGCACAAAAACAAACACTGCCATTAACACCAATAACCATGTCCAAAGCTTTTGTCTAAAATCGTTTAGAGCGTTGAAAAATTCCTGCTGATCTTTAATGAGATGTAACGTTATGGGAAAGGCTCGGCCATTGTCAGAAAAACTTGCACTAAAGCTATAAAGTAAATGCTCGTGTTCTACTAAATCAATTTTGGTAAATATCGTCTCTCCTAGGTTTGGTGAAGGTAATGACGCAGGTATGGATAATGAAAGTAAAGACTGAGATTGCCATAAAAAGTTATTTTCACCGCTTTCTTTTGATGCTTTTACTTTGTGCTGTTTATTTTTAAGCAAAGGCGATATAACAGCATATAAACCCGATTGGTTAACATTAAATTGATTTTCTAATAAAAACTCAGGCATTAACAATTGATTATCTTCAACTTCAGCAACAGTAAAAATTGAATAGCTATAAGCTTTCAGCTCATTTTTCATCGCTTGGCTTAATTGCAGCTCAAAAGCATTGGTTAAGGTAAAGCCAATAATAGGCATCATCACAACGGTCATCACTAAAGTACTTAATAGTAACCTAACTTTTAAAGAGTTCATTTTTCACTCAACTGCTTCAATTTATAACCATGACCACGCAGTGTTTCAATGAAGCCATATTCACTATGGGGATCTAATTTTTTCCTCAATCTACGAATAAAAACTTCTATCACATTCGAATCAAGATCAAAACCCTGATCATAAATATGCTCGGTTAAAGTCGCTTTTGAAGTCACCTCATCAATGTGTAGCATCATATATTCAAGTAGTTTATATTCAGAGCTACTAAGCTTTATTACCTTGTTGTTAACTTCAACCTGTAAGCTTTTCGTATTAATGGTTAATGGGCCGTTCTTTATTAAAGGGCTTGCCTGTCCTGCTGAACGTCTGATCAGTGCATTTAAGCGAGCAATCAGCTCTTCTGCTTGAAAGGGTTTGGTTAGGTAATCATCTGCACCAGCATCTAAGCCTGCAACTTTATCTTGCCAACTATCTCTTGCGGTTAACACTAAAATGGGAAAATCGATATTTTTCTCACGCAATAATTCAATCACGCTAATTCCATCAATAATAGGCAAGCCAACATCAATAATAGCCGCATCATAAGGGTATTCTTGTCCTTGAAATAAACCTGTTTCACCATCGCTAGCTACATCCACCAAATAATTAGCCGAGATTAAGTGCTTAGTTAAGTTTTGTTGTAAGGCAAGATCATCTTCAATAAGTAACAAGCGCATCGCTAATTACCACCACTAATTCGACCAGTTTTAGCATCAACATAAACTGACACGATATAGCCATCAGCTTTAATTAACTTCACTCGATAACCAGACTTTTGTTTTTTTACTTTGAGCACTTTACCTCCAAAGCGACCTTTAACCATTTGAGCAGCCTGTTTGCGAGTTTTAACTCTCAACTGCTGAATGGCTTGCTGATTAGCTTTCATTGTATTTATTGACGATACAATGCTTCCTTGAGCATTAGAGCTCATGAAAAGTGTGACACTAAAAAGAAAAACGAAAGGTAGAGCAAATTTCATTGTGGTTCCAAGTACAAAAATAATGATGTTAGTGGCCATAGCTTATTTAAAATCATAACCCTGTGCAACTGAACGTTAGCTGAATAATAATAAATAATAATAAAATGTTCAGCTTGCATTCATCTTTACTGCGTTTTAATAGCAATATTAAACAAACCCGTAAGGATATGTCATGTTCACAAATAATAATGATAGCCAAAAAAACAAGTCAAACACTATGATGAAGTGGTTACTACTCGCCTTTACTAGCTTACTGCCCTTAACTCAGGGTATTGCCAACGAACTCAATAACAAGCAGTACTCGGTTTCACATGGAGTCGCTAAAATAGAGCTTAATGATCAACAGCGCAAAGCAATTATTGAGAAAATTAGACACACCGATGTGTCAGATCAACGTAGTGGTAAAGCAACAGCAAAAACAAGAGCAGAAATGCTAAAGAGTCGAAGTTCAAAGGCAGAGGCAAAGACATCGCAAAGTAACTTAATCACACCAAGCTATAGTCATTTAAATTCAAGCCAAGACTATTCTGCTGATTTTTCTATTTATGGAGCAACAAGTCTTTTGCAAGATGATTATGACGGTAATGGCTTTTATCAAACCCTCAGTGTAACTTTTGATGCTGACATTTACAGTTATACTGAAAATCAGTTCGGTGAAGTTTACGCTTTATTATATATCAGTAAAAACGGCGGCCCTTGGACTCACTATTTTACTACAGACAGTTTTATTATTGAGGGTGATACTGATTTAGATAAATATGAAGTAATAACAACTTTATTGTCTGGTTATCCAAGTGATTATTACGATGTGTTAATCGATTTATACCAAGTTGACTACAACGATATTGTGGCAAACTACAGCTCAGATGACAGTAATGCATTATATGCCTTACCACTAGAAAGTGCAGATTATGACGAACCTTATGTGGAGTCTTACATTGAAGTAGTTGAAATTAGTGGCGGAAGTATTTATTGGTTATTGCTGTTAATTTTAGGCGCTTATTTGTTTCCCATAAAAACGAGGTAAACCTCAACAAGCTTAATAAAAGCAAAAGCCACAAAAAAGTATCTTCTTGTGGCTTTTATTAATTTTCATGGCTAGTAGTTAACTTAGGATTTAGTTGTAAACGTCATCTTAGTTATAAACGTCATCTTCGAAGTTTCTGATCGAAGATCCATTGTCTTTTAGACACTGGATCCAGGAGAATATGCTTCATGCATTCTCTTATAAGTAGCATCCATGCCACGTCCAATTAAAACACCACGGGGATGACGAACCTGAGTCATATGTATAGGCACGTTAATTTTTACTTGTACTTAAGATTTCTAGCTTAACTTTTCAAATCATCAAAAAACTTTTTTACACCATCAAAGAAGCCTGTTTCTTTAGGGCTGTGCTTTTTACTACTTTTACCCATTTTTTCTTCTAATTGACGTAATAAATCAGCTTGATCACCAGATAAGTTAATTGGTGTTTCAAGTACCACTTTACACATTAAATCACCCGTAGATGAACTTCGCACTGACTTAACACCTTTTCCACGTAAGCGAAACATTTTACCCGTTTGTGTTTCTTTAGGAACTTTAAGCTTCACTTTTCCGGCTAAAGTTGGTACTTCTATCTCACCACCTAACGCTGCGGTAACAAAGCTAATTGGTACTTCACAATACAAATGGTTTTCATCGCGAACAAATATTTCATGATCACGCACATTCACTTGCACGTATAAATCACCACTAGGTGCGCCATGCTCACCTGCTTCACCTTCACCCGATAAGCGAATTCTGTCACCCGTATCAACACCTGGTGGAATTTTCACAGATAAGGTTTTGGTTTTCTCTACCCGGCCTTGACCACGACAAGAGGTACAGGGATCAGAAATAACCTTACCTTTACCACTACAAGTAGGACAAGTTTGCTGTACGGCAAATAACCCTTGACGCATTTGAACCTGACCATGGCCATGACAAGTGCTACAGGTCTTAACTGAGGTACCTTTTTTAGCACCAGAGCCATCACACGGCTCACAGCTAACAAAAGTAGGCACTTTGATTTCTAAACTTTTACCTTTAACAGCATCTTCAAGATTTAATTCTACATTATAGCGTAAGTCTGAACCACGTTGTGCACGTGATTGGCGACCACCGCGACCGCCTCCGCCAAAGATATCACCAAAAATATCACCAAAGTCTTGGCCAAAGCCACCGCCACCACCAAAACCTCCGCCTCCGCCATGACCACCTTGTTCAAAAGCAGCATGACCATATTGATCATAAGCAGCACGCTTTTGATCATCTTTTAAGATTTCGTACGCTTCTTTAATTTCTTTAAAGGTTTCTTCTTTGGCTTTATCACCTTGAGTACGGTCAGGATGATACTTCATCGCTAACTTTTTATAGGCCTTTTTAATTTCTTTTTCTTCGGCGCTTTTTGAAACACCTAGGGTTTCATAATAATCACGTTTTGACATAAATGACTTCTTTTATTTTACACTTCATTTAACGTAAGAAGCGCCGATAAATATCGACGCTTTAATTGTACACGACAATGTAGGAGCGGCTTTAACCGCAAACATTCTACAAGCAAGTGCTCGGGAAAAACTTCCTCCTACAAATTAACTACTTTTTGTCGTCTTCTTTTACTTCTTCAAACTCTGCATCTACTACGTCATCTTCAGGAGCGCCTGCATCAGTTGCTTGTTCAGCGCCTTCAGGTGCAGCTTGAGCTTCTTGCTTAGCTTGTGCAATTTCCATTAACTTAGCCGATGCTTCCATTAACGCTTGAGTTTTTGTATCAATCGCTTCTTTGTCATCGCCTTTAACTGCTTCTTCAAGTTCAGTTAATGCTGCTTCGATTTTTTCTTTATCTTCGCTAGGTAAATCATCACCCGCTTCTTCAACTTGCTTGCGAGTAGCGTGAACCATACCATCAGCTTGGTTACGTGCAGTTACTAGTTCTTCAAATTTAGCATCGGCATCAGCGTTAGCTTCTGCGTCATTTACCATTTTTTCTACTTCTTCATCAGATAAACCTGAAGAAGCTTTAATAGTAATTTTTTGCTCTTTACCCGTGTTTTTATCTTTAGCCGTTACATGCAAGATACCATCGGCATCAATATCGAAGGTTACTTCGATTTGTGGTGTGCCACGTGGTGCTGCATCAATACCTTCAAGGTTAAATTGACCTAAAGATTTGTTGGCAGAAGCTTGCTTACGCTCACCTTGACAAACATGTACTGTTACTGCTGCTTGGTTATCATCAGCTGTAGAGAAAGTTTGAGACTGCTTAGTTGGGATAGTCGTGTTTTTGTCGATAACTTTAGTCATCACACCACCCATAGTTTCAATACCTAATGATAACGGCGTAACATCTAAAAGAAGTACGTCAGTTACATCGCCAGAAAGAACACCCGCTTGAATCGCTGCACCAGAAGCTACTGCTTCATCAGGGTTAACATCTTTACGTGGCTCTTTACCAAAGAAGTCTGTTACCGCTTTTTGTACAAGTGGCATACGTGATTGACCACCAACTAAGATAACGTCATCAACGTCACTTGTTGATAAGTCTGCATCTTTAAGTGCTTGCTTAAGTGGCTCTAACGTCGCTTTAACCATGTCTTCAACTAATGACTCTAGTTTTGCACGAGTAATTTTGATGTTCATATGCTTAGGGCCAGAAGCGTCAGCAGTGATGTAAGGTAAGTTAACATCAGTTTGTTGTGCAGAAGAAAGCTCACATTTTGCTTTTTCAGCTCCTTCTTTAAGACGCTGCATAGCAAGTGGATCAGACGTTAAGTCCATGCCTTGATCTTTTTTGAATTCAGCTACAAGGTAGTTGATTAAACGGTTATCGAAATCTTCACCACCTAAGTGAGTGTCACCGTTAGTCGCAAGTACTTCAAAAGTATGCTCGCCTTCAACTTCATCAATTTCAATAATTGAAATATCGAAAGTACCACCGCCTAAATCGTAAACAGCAACAACTTTGTCGCCTTCTTGCTTGTCCATGCCGTAAGCAAGGGCTGCAGCAGTTGGCTCGTTGATGATACGTTTAACATCTAAGCCCGCAATACGGCCAGCATCTTTAGTTGCTTGACGTTGTGAATCGTTAAAGTATGCAGGAACAGTAATTACCGCTTCTGAAATTGTTTCGCCTAAGTAGTCTTCAGCAGTTTTTTTCATTTTCTTTAAAACTTCTGCAGAAACTTGTGGTGGCGCAACGTTTTTGTCTTTTGCTTTAACCCAAGCATCACCGTTGTCAGCTTTAACTATACCAAAAGGCATAATTTCAATATCGCGTTGAACTTCTTTATCTTCAAAACGACGACCAATTAAACGCTTAATAGCATATAAAGTATTTGTTGGGTTAGTCACTGATTGGCGTTTAGCAGGTTGACCTACTAAAGTTTCGCCTTCTTCTGTGTAAGCAATGATTGAAGGTGTTGTTCTATCACCCTCTGCATTTTCAATTACACGTACACTGTCGCCATCTAAAACAGCTACACATGAGTTAGTTGTTCCTAGGTCAATACCGATTATTTTGCCCATGATAAGAGCTCCTATTCATTATATTTACTGTGCAATTAATAATTAGCATCAGTAAAAAATTAATCTAATTTGTTGTTGAAATAATAAGTGGGGTCAGCAAATTGCTTTTCAATAGAAAATTGTAAAAAAAAGTTTTTTATTCATAAATTCAGTAGATTAAACACATAAAAAAATCCGCTAATTTTCATTAACGGATTTTTATTATTAACTGTCAGCCGAAAATTTAAGCAGAAGTGTCTACTGAGGGTGCCGCTTTAGAAACCATAACCATGGCAGGTCGAATTAATCGACCATTTAATTCATAACCTTTTTGCATTACCGCAATAACTGTATTTGGTGCAACATCAGGAACTTCCTGCATTGACATCGCTTGATGAAGCTCAGGATTAAACGGTTGATCTTGTGGGTCAATCGCTTTTACACCAAACTTTTCAACACCTGATAAAAAGCTTTGTAATGTTAATTCAACACCTTCACCAATCGCTTTTTGGGCTTCATCTTCTTTATTAATGCTCGCAATAGCACGCTCTAAATTATCAACAACTGGTAATAATTCAGCAGCAAATTTTTCTAAAGCAAATTTTCGCGCTTTTTCTACATCTTGAGCAGCACGGCGGCGAATATTATCAACTTCAGCTTTAGCGCGAATCACAGAATCTTTTTGATCTGCAACCGTTGCTTTTGCTGTTGCTAACGCTAGCTCTAGTTCATTAATACGCTCTTGCTCCTCACTAATCACTTCGTGAGCGTGCTCATGTTGCTCTTCAACTTGCTCTTCCGCTTCTTTAACAATATTAGCCGCTAGCTGCTCAGGCGTTAATTCCGCATCTTGTGAATTCTGATCTGTGGTTGACTCTGTCGTCATGAAAAACTCCAATTTAAGCTTAATAACTTTACAATTTTAAAATATAATGCTGTGTTTATGGGGGCTCACTTGAGTGATTCAAGCCTTGTCCCCAATAAAATAAAAACATTTTATCAAATACAAACTTTACAAGCCATGCAAATAGGGGGAAAATTCCTCAAAGATATTAAAATCACGAAATAATTGTTATGACTCAACAATATAAAACAATTGGACTTATTGGTAAGCCTAAGCATCAAGGTGCAAGCACAACCATTTTAGCACTGCATCAATATTTAATTGAAAAAAACTATCAAGTATTAATAGAAAGTTCAGTTGCCAGTTCAGTCGCCATAAATGATATGAATATTTGCTCACTTACTGAAATTGGCGAACAAGCCGACCTTGCCATTGTGGTTGGTGGCGATGGCTACATGTTAGGTGCTGCAAGGGTTCTAGCCTGCTTTGATGTTGGCGTTATTGGCGTAAACCGTGGTAATTTAGGTTTTCTCACAGATCTTTCACCTAATGAAATAATCGAACCATTAGCGCAAATTTTAGCAGGGAAATCTTATTCTGAGCAGCGCTTTATTATTGAAGCGGAAGTTTATCGCCATGGTAAATTAAAAAGCGCTAATAGTGCGGTTAACGAAGCCGTTCTTCATGCCGGCAAAGTAGCAAGTATGATAGAGTTTGAAGTTTACATTGATAACAGTTTTATGTTTAGTCAACGGTCGGATGGCTTAATTATTTCTACCCCGACAGGCTCAACGGCTTATTCAATGTCTGCTGGGGGTCCTATTTTAACTCCAAATCTAAATGCTCTATCTTTAGTGCCAATGTTTCCTCACACACTCACTAGCCGCCCTATTGTGGTTGACGGTGACAGTGAAATTAAACTTATATTGGCCAATGAAAACCAAGAGAGTTTACAGGTAAGTTGTGACGGCCATGTGATTTTAGCAGTAATGCCTGGTGATGAAGTCGTTATCAAAAAGAGCGCTTGTACCATACGCTTAGTGCATCCTTTAGATCATAATTACTTCAATGTATTACGAAGCAAACTTAGCTGGGGCAATAAACTTTATTAAAGAATAGTTACGAGTTAATCGTTTCGAGTCGCGCAATAACCAATAAAAAAACGACTATATTTTTATTAATCTCTTGCAAAAAACCAATTTACTGTATAAATTTACACCTAAGTATTTATACAGTAAATTAGGTGCTCGACATTATGCTTTTACAACTAAACATTCAAAACTTTGCCATTGTTAAGTCTTTAGACATTGATTGGCAATCAGGCATGACCACAATTACAGGTGAAACTGGCGCAGGAAAATCAATTGCAATAGATGCTTTAGGTTTATGTTTAGGTGATAGAGCCAGCACCAACATTGTTAGGCCTAACTGTAAAAAAGCCGAGCTTGCTGCCACTTTTGAAACACAGGCTAATATTAGCGCACAACAATGGCTTGCTCAGCATGATTTATTATTAGACTCGAGTAGTGAATGTATTTTACGACGAGTAATTTCAGCAGAAGGTCGTTCTAAAGCCTATATTAACGGCAGCCAAGTACCTTTAGTTCAGCTTAAAGAGGTAGGTCAATTACTGATTAATATTCATGGACAACATGATCATCAGCTCATCGTTAAATCAAGCCAACAATGTAAACTACTTGATGAATATGCTGATCATAAACCGATACTGGATGAAGTTAAACACTACTACCAACAATGGCATAAGCTCAGTAAAGAACTCACTTTATTACAGCAAAATAAGCAACAACGTGAAGCCCAGCAACAACTTCTGCAATACCAAGTTAATGAATTAAATGAATTTTCATTACAACAAGGTGAGTTTGAAACATTAGAAAGTGATTACAAACGCCATGCAAATGCGCAAGATTTACTTGATACCACACTACAATCTCTACAAACGTTAGCAGAAAATGAAAGTTTCAATGTGCTTGATTCATTACGACAATGCAGTGAAGACATTAAAGCATTAGCCCGCTTAGATAGTAGGCTCAATAATGTTGCCGTAATTCTTAGCGACTCTTGTCTTCAACTTGAAGAGGCGGGAGCTGATCTTAAACATTATTATCAAGAACTTGAACTAGATCCACAAGCCTACTCGATAATTGAAGAACGTTACTCCAGTGCTTTACAGTTAGCAAAAAAACATAGTTTATCTCCAGAGAGCCTTGTTAATTTTCATCAAGAACTAATCCAAGAGTTGTCTGCAATATCAAGTGATGAAACAAGAATTGATGCTGTGATTGAAGAAATAGCAAAAACAGAACAGCATTATCAAGACGCCGCATTAACTTTATCATGCTCAAGAAATAAGGCCGCCAACAAACTAAGTCAGTTAATAAGCAAAAGTATGCAAGAACTTAATATGCCTCACGGACAATTTCACATTGCCATTGATTCTATAAACTCTGACTCAGCCGATAAGCTTTCTGCTAATGGTTTAGATAAGATTGATTTTCAAGTAAGTATAAATCCAGGTCAAGCATTAGAAGCAATGAATAAAGTCGCCTCGGGTGGTGAATTATCACGCATAAGTTTAGCCATGCAAGTTATTTTAGCTGACAAAGTTATTACCCCTACCCTAATTTTTGATGAAGTAGATGTGGGAATTAGCGGCCCTACAGCAGCTATGGTTGGCAATAAATTACAACAACTTGCTAATAATACTCAAGTTATCTGTGTTACCCATCTACCACAAGTTGCTTGTAAAGGTCATCAACAGTTCTTTGTAAGCAAGTTAACCGATGGAGAACACACAGAAACAAAAGTAACGGAACTAAGTAAACAAAGCCGCATCCAAGAAATAGCACGTTTACTTGCTGGAGATAAAATTTCAGAGCATAGCTTAGCTAACGCACAAGAGTTATTAGCAAGCTAATTAAAATATATACTCATACCACTTCAGCATGCTTAAGTATAAATACAAAATTTATGAAAAATAGTTTTGTATCTAATGCTGCGCTTAGTTACTATACTCAAACTTAAAACGTTATGTGCCTATGTAGATGTTTCAGGAACTACTGTTAAATTTAAATATCCTTATGTAGGTTGGACTTCAGTCCGACAAAGGGGCGATAAATCACCCCCTACAATGGATATAATTCGTTTTCCTGAGCAAAGTACATAGTCATGAAATGTTATGTTTAAGCTGTATTAACTTGTATTAAAGGAAAGTAAATCTTCATGTTGTTTCGCACCTCAATTATTGCCGTAGCCCTATCTCTTTCTGCTTGTTCGAGTTGGGTTTATCGTATTGATATCCCACAAGGAAACTACCTTGAACAAAAAAGCATAGACAAAATACAAGTAGGTATGACTAAAGAACAAGTGAAATTTATTCTTGGCAGCCCCGTCATGATTGATACGTTTGATAAAAACTCATGGAATTATATTTATCGTTTCAAATCAGGGCGCAGTAAAAAATTAAACATACAAAAAAGTTTCATCGTAAAATTTGAAAATGATAAATTGATTTCAGCCGAAGGTGATTTTGAATTATCAGAAAACTTTAATACACCGTTTAATGCACCAATATCACAAAAAGAAGCGACAACAGAAAAAAAAGGTAATTAGCGGCTGTTGAACTGACAAGGATGAATTGACAAAAATAAAGTTAACTCTTTCAGTAAAAAGTTAACTTTATATTATACTCATGTTACTTCAAAATGTCTGTTTCAGGGCGACTGAGCAATTAATGATCAAGACGCTTGTTTTTATTCATGGTTGTTCCCTTAAAAAAAGGAGCAACGACGAGCATTATTTGCTCAGTAGCCCCCAAAGGGCGAGTTTAAAAGGCTTATATGCGACGTTATTGATTTCGACAAGGGAACAACCATTCTCTTCAATCAATGCCTTGCCTCTAAGCCTTTTAATTCTCGCTGAAACGAGTATTTCGAGGTAGCATGAGTATAAACAGTAAATTGAACAGTAAATTAAAATTTACTCGTGTCTGTAAATAAACCTACTTTTAAATCTTTGGCGCTATAAATCTCACGACCGTCAACACTAACGCTACCATCAGCTAAACCCATATATAATTTACGCTTAATAACGCGTTTAAAGTCTATTCTAAATGTTACTTTTTTTGCTGTTGGTAAAATTTGTCCGGTAAATTTAACTTCACCCACGCCTAATGCACGACCTCGACCCGGACCACCAGTCCAAGCTAAGAAAAACCCAACTAATTGCCACATAGCGTCTAAGCCTAAACAGCCCGGCATAACAGGGTCGCCTTTAAAGTGACAATCAAAAAACCATAAGTCAGGTGTAATGTCTAATTCAGCTTCAATAAAACCTTTCCCATATTCACCACCTTCTTCTGTGACGTTAAGAATACGGTCCATCATCAGCATATTATCAGAGGGAAGTTGTGAGTTTCCTTCACCAAACATTTCGCCAGTGCCGGCTTTAACTAAATCTGCTTTGTTGTACGAACTCTGTTGTGCCATTGCCATAAGTATTTTTACCTATATAAAGTTGTATCCCGTATTAATTCATTTACTAACATTAGTATTTTGAGTTTGTTGGGACATATAGTAATTTCTTGGCGTTACTTTAGCGAACACTTGTACACTAAACAACTCTGAACAGTTAAAAAATTGCTTTTTTAATGATAAAAATCAAATTTTCTGACGATATATGTAATCACTATCATATTGCAAAATTAATCGGTCGGAGTAACATAGTAACGATACTTACAGTAGGTTACGAAACGTATTGAGAAAAAAATGGATAAACCAGTAAAAAATAAAAAAAAGGCGATGACCAATGCCGAAAAACAAAAACGCTACCGTGAAAGACAAAAAGAACGTGGTAAACAGGAGATGCGTGGGTATTTATCACCAGAAGCTAAAGTTTGCTATCAATTAATTTCTGAACAAACTAACTGGTCCGATAGTATTATTTTAAGCAATGCAGTACGCTTAACTTATGCTGCTTATAAAAATGGGCAAATTGGTCTACTAAACAGTTGGCTAAAAAATAACGAGTTATAAAGGCAATTTCCGTTGATAAATATATTATTAGTTGATGATCACGAACTGGTACGTACTGGCGTAAGTAAAATATTAAATGAAGTTAAAGGCTTTAAAGTTATTGATGAATGTGAAACAGGTGAAGAAGCAATAAAGTTTTGTCGTGATACTGAGCCAGATATTATTTTGATGGATATGGACATGCCCGGCATGGGTGGTTTGGAAGCGACAAAAAAGATTTTACGTTTTGCGCCTGAAGCCAAAATAATAATGCTTACTGTACATGCTGAAGATCCTTTTCCAACCAAAGTAATGCAAATAGGCGCGGCTGGTTACTTAACAAAAGGAACAGCACCTAATGAAATGGTTAATGCAATTAGAGCTGTAAATAGCGGTCAACGCTATTTACCTGCTGAAATAGCTCAACAAATGGCATTGAGCCAATTTAAATCAGCAGAAGAAAACCCTTTTAGTGGATTATCTGATCGTGAATTACAAATCATGCTAATGATCACTCGTGGTGAAAAAGTGCCTAATATTTCTGAGCATTTACACTTAAGCACTAAAACAATTAACAGCTACCGTTACCGTATGTTTGAAAAATTAGGCATAGGTAACGATGTAGAATTAACTCACTTGGCCATTCGTCACGGCATGATAAACACAGAAAAGTTATAATTTTGTCAAATAGTGATAGCACGACTCCCCTCCCTAATTTTGATAATGAAGCTTTTTTAAACTCAGTAACTGAGCAAGCTGGTGTTTATCGCATGTACAATGCGGAGCAAACGGTTATTTACGTTGGTAAAGCCAAGCAACTCAAAAAACGTCTAGCAAGTTACTTCCGACAAGATGTTGGTTCAGTTAAAACAAAAGCCTTAGTTAAGCAAATATGTGCCATTGATGTCACCGTTACCCATACCGAAGGGGAAGCGTTGATTCTTGAAAATAACTACATCAAAAAGTATCAACCCAAATACAATATTTTGCTGCGTGATGATAAGTCATACCCTTATCTATTAATTACGGCTCATCAGCATCCAAAACTAGGTCTACATCGCGGTGGAAAGCGCATTAAAGGTGACTACTTTGGCCCTTATCCAAGTGTTGGTGCCGTTTGGGAAAGCTTGCGCTTAATGCAAAAAATATTTCCTATCAGGCAATGTGAAGACAGTTATTACAGAGCACGCTCTCGCCCATGCTTACAACACCAATTAGGGCGTTGTTTAGCTCCTTGTGTTGATAAAGTATCAATTGATGATTATCAACAGCAAGTCGGTTTAGCGAAATTATTTTTAAAAGGAAAAAGCTCAATGGTTATTGAGCAACTCGTCGCTAAAATGGAATATGCTAGTAATCTGTTAGATTTTGAACAAGCAGCTAAATTTCGTGACCAAATAACGACATTACGCAAAGTTCAACAGCAGCAGTATGTTAGCGGTATTGCAGCTGAAATGGATGTTATTGGTTTATACCGTTTAAAGTCTCAAGCTTGCATCCATTTACTTTGTATTCGCGATCATAAGATATTAGGAAGTAAAAGCTACTTCCCTGTTGTACCTACTGAGACCACTGACGAAGAAATTATTCAAGCTTTCATCGGACAACATTACCTAGGTAATGAACTTGGTGATGGCAAAAATGAAAGTAATATTCCAAAAGAAATTGTTGCTCCTTATGATTTTGAGCAAGCAACAGAGCTAGCCTCACTATTATCAAAGCAAACGGAACGTGATGTTAAAATATCTACGAAAATCCGTTCTGAACGTCGACAATATTTAAAGCTAGCAGCAACCAACGCACAAACAGCCTTAGTAACACGCAATAGCCATAAAGAATCAATGCAAGCACGGTTTACAGCTTTAAACGAAGTATTTGAACTAACTAATGGTATTAATCGAATAGAATGCTTTGATATTAGTCACACTATGGGACAGCAAACTATCGCCTCTAACGTGGTATTTAATAGAGAAGGCCCTATAAAATCTGATTATCGTCGTTACAATGTACACGGCATAACACCAGGAGATGATTATGCCGCGATGGCGTTCGCCCTAAATAAACGCTATGGAAAACTCAAAGCAGCAGACAGAGAGTCACTAAAAAAACTACCCGATATTGTTTTCATCGATGGGGGCAAAGGACAATTAGCTAAAGCAGAAGATTTTTTTGCTCAGTTAAGCGCTGAACAAGATCTTGAGAGAATACCTTTGCTTGTTGGTGTTGCTAAAGGTGAATCGCGTAAACCGGGGCTAGAAACGCTTATATTAGCTGGTTCACATCAATTAATATCGCTACCTGCCACCTCACCTGCACTACATTTAGTACAGCATATTCGTGACGAATCCCATCGATTTGCTATCGCGGGTCATAGAGCAAAAAGACAAAAAGTAAGTAAAAAGTCTGTTCTCGAAACAATTGAAGGTGTTGGCGCTAAAAAACGGCAAGCACTACTGACACATTTAGGTGGCATGCAAGAAGTAAAGAAAGCGGATATCACCGAATTAGAAAAAGTACCAAGCATTAGCAAAGTATTAGCCAGAAAAATTTATGATGCTTTACATAATAAGTAGCTATGTCTAACGAGTAATCCTGTGTAGAATAGCCACAGAATATTTGCTGTTGACCTTATTTACTCAATAAAAAACTAAAATAAAAAACTATGTGGACACTACCTAATCAAATAACGTTATTTCGGATCATTTTAATCCCTATATTTCTAATTGTTTTCTATTTGCCTATATCTTGGAGTCACTTTGGTGCTTTTGTGATATTTTGGACTGCAGCAGTTAGCGATGCATTAGATGGCTATTTAGCTCGAAAATTAAACCAATCGTCAGCTTTTGGTGCTTTTATTGACCCTGTTGCAGATAAGCTTATGGTAGTAGCAGCCTTGGTTATGATAGTGCAAGACTATCAAACTTGGTTAATTGCCATTCCTGCAATTATCATGATTGCTCGTGAAGTATTCATAAGCGCTTTAAGAGAGTTTATGTCGTCTCGTGGTAAACGAGACATCATTGCAGTTTCTGAAATGGGAAAATATAAAACAGCGGCTCAAATGTTAGGAATAATGGGGTTAATATGGCGTCCTGATTATGACATTCCACTTATTTTATTTTATTTACCTCACGAAGTTATAAATTATGCGTCTTATGGCTTTTATGTTATTGCCACCATTTTAACTGTTTCAACTTTAATAAGTTACTTCAAAGCAGCATGGCCTGAATTAAAAGGGTAAAAATAGCATCAAATCAGCTGCTTTTTGAGCAGTCGAAGTAAAAAAGGAATTTAATAGTTGACTGTAACTTAATACGATGTAAAATGCGTTTCCGTTGACAGGGAGTCAACAAGTGAAGCGGCTGTAGCTCAGCTGGTAGAGCATCACGTTGCCAACGTGAATGTCACGAGTTCGAGTCTCGTTAGCCGCTCCAATTTTTAACTTACATATTTTGTTTTTCATTATTTGTAAAGTTATAATGCTCGGCGGGTTGGCAGAGTGGTTATGCAGCGGATTGCAAATCCGTGTACACCAGTTCGATTCTGGTATCCGCCTCCATTACTAATGCAAATAAGTAATGGAGAGAGAAAGACTTAGTTTAAATACTAAAAAGTAGGGAGCCAATCTTTACTATAAAAATATTATCCGATGCCCGGGTGGTGGAATTGGTAGACACAAGGGATTTAAAATCCCTCGCCGAAAAGCGTGCCGGTTCAAGTCCGGCTCCGGGTACCATTTACTTTATTTAGATAAAGTAAATGGGTAATAAAAGTACAAGCTCTAATGAAGCGGCTGTAGCTCAGCTGGTAGAGCATCACGTTGCCAAAAGCGAAGTGAATGCCACGACTTATGTTGATGAGAGTAGTCTCGTTAGCCGCTCCAAATTGTTGTAGAAAGTACAAGCTCTAATGAAGCGGCTGTAGCTCAGCTGGTAGAGCATCACGTTGCCAACGTGAATGTCACGAGTTCGAGTCTCGTTAGCCGCTCCAATTATAAAACGGAAACGTAAATAAAAAGTTCTAATGAGATTACTCTCTTTAAAAAGTAAAGCTCTAATGAAGCGGCTGTAGCTCAGCTGGTAGAGCATCACGTTGCCAACGTGAATGTCACGAGTTCGAGTCTCGTTAGCCGCTCCAATCCTCTTATTTATTAAGAGTTAGTAGGGAACCAATCTCTACTCTAAAAAATATTATCCGATGCCCGGGTGGTGGAATTGGTAGACACAAGGGATTTAAAATCCCTCGCCGAAAAGCGTGCCGGTTCAAGTCCGGCTCCGGGTACCATTTTATTATGACTTTCTTGTTATAATAATCAGTAAGTTA
>Ga0209826_1001074_pt1 | contig 19348 bp, 17 predicted proteins | sample GOMGulsemesocosm_5_FD_184637 | JGI IMG/M metagenome (GOLD analysis project Ga0209826, IMG submission 184637) | Methane-oxidizing microbial communities from mesocosms in the Gulf of Mexico - GOM15C Gulf of Mexico (SPAdes) (version 2) | ecosystem: Environmental > Aquatic > Marine > Cold seeps... | reverse complement strand
ATTGAAGCGAGTTTCTTTGTTTTTATTTATCTTAGGTTTAATTTATCCTTGTTATCGTTAGGCTGCAATACTGTTATTTTTAACACGTAAAAAAACTTTACAGGTGCTGTTGTTTATTTTCTTATTTTATCATGCCATTTATTTAGGTAAATATTGACTGATCTTTTTTTGACACTCTGGCGTTAGTATTATTTGCTGTTCTTCGGGGGTGTTTTTATAATGGTCTAACCGTAAACGCAATATTAAGTAATTGGCTAGTGCAGCACGAACACGTATGGTTTTTTGCTTGTTTTCCATTTGAAAATCATTTGCTATTATTTCTTGTTGTTTGGCTGTTAAACGAGGATCTGGCTCAATGACTACATCAATAAATATTTGCCATTTTGTATCTTGTAATGCGGTATATTCGGCTTTGCGCTCTATTACTGCATCGCCTTTGAATCTTGATAGTGTAAAATCTCTAAAGGCTTTGTTTTTACAGCAATATGCACGTACATGCCAACGTAAACCATCAAATATTAGGGTGTGAGGTTCTATAATTCGGTCAAGGTAATCAGGGCTTGATAGTGAAATGTAGCCTATATCAATGGCAAGTTGTTCTCGAATTGCTTTTAAAATGGGTCTAACTTGTTCTGCATTGATATTTCTTAATGGCGCTTCAACTTCGATAGCTTGAGGAACTTCAACGCTTATGTTGTTATCTTTACTTATACTGTTGTTTTCGCTTATGTTGCTTTTTGAAGTTGCTTGTAAGTAATGTGAGAAATCACGTAAGTCAGTTTGTGCGCTGAACTGCTTTGTTGGTACAAACGCTTTTTTTGATTTCAAATAAGTTAAGTTTTCAGGGTTTTGTTCACGGTATTTTTTTAATACAGTAGTCGCTGATTGACGAGTTAGGTTGAATTTTTCACTTAAGTGGCTGGCATTTATTTGCCCTTCCCACCATACAAGCTGTTCGATAAAATTAAACCTGAGTGCTGTAGTTTTTGGCATGTTTTTGTTTTTCTATGTTTAGTTTTAACTATTGTGTTTTATATTTCAGTAATCGCAGTAAATTAGTGATCAATTATCAATGAGAATAAATTTTCAAGTACAAGGCAACTAAAGTCGCCTTTACGATTCGTTATAAGACGTTAGTTCCAAGTAAAAAAACATGTGAGGAATGGAAGGACGTTTAACCTTCATATCATGGATAAAGTACTACTCCTGCGCTATGGGTATTAGCCACTTTTTCGAGTTCATTCCTCACCTCATTAAGTATAAACATTTAATTAAGGTTAAGGGGAGAAAAGTTTTGGTGCTTTTTGGGAAAGGTGGGATTTCAGTGTTGAGCTTCACTTCGTTCAGGTCAACCTACATAATTATGCCAATATCAAACAAAAAGCGATAACGATATTGATTTAAAATGAAATGTTGCTGTGGCAATTTCAATCACCACAGCAATAAAATGAAGCTAAAAGGCGACTAAAGTCGCCTCTACAATAGGTTATAATGCTTTAGATATTTGTTCGGTAGTATCTTTAGCATCGCCAAATAACATTTGCGTATTATCTTTAAAGAATAATGGGTTTTGCACGCCTGCATAACCTGTATTCATTGAGCGTTTAAATACTACCACTTCTTTAGCATTCCATACTTCTAATACTGGCATGCCTGCAATTGGACTAGTGGGATCTTCGGCTGCGGCTGGGTTAACAGTGTCATTAGCGCCAATAACCAAAACTACGTCTGTTTCTGGAAAATCATCGTTAATTTCGTCCATGCCTAACACAATATCGTAAGGTACTTTTGCTTCAGCAAGTAGTACGTTCATGTGTCCTGGTAAACGTCCTGCAACGGGGTGAATAGCAAAACGCACTTTAATGCCTTTGTTCATCAGCTTTTGCGTTAGTTCATACACAGGATATTGCGCTTGCGCTACTGCCATGCCGTAACCTGGGGCAATAACAACCGATTTTGCATTGCGTAATAATTCTGCAACTGCATTAGCTTGTACTTCGGTATGCTCGCCGTAATCTTTGTCGTTATCAATAACAACGTCTGTACCAAAGCCACCAGCAATAACACTGATAAATGAGCGGTTCATTGCTTTACACATAATGTAAGATAATATAGCGCCAGAAGAGCCAACCAAGGCACCTGTAATAATTAACAAGTCGTTACTTAACATAAAGCCTGCTGCTGCTGCTGCCCAACCAGAATATGAGTTAAGCATTGAAACTACTACGGGCATATCGGCACCACCAATAGAGGCAACTAAATGCCAACCAAAGACTAAAGCAATAATGGTCATTAAAAATAACGCAGTATCAGAGCCACCATTATTAACAAAGGTAAGTAGCATTAAAAAACTTAAAACACCTGCGGCTAAATTCATTTTATGACGGTTAGGTAGCATTAATGCACTTGAGCTAATAGTGCCTCGTAATTTACCAAAGGCGACAATAGAGCCAGTAAAGGTTATTGCACCAATAAAAATACCGATAAAAATTTCAGCTAAATGAATTTTCATCGCTGCGTCTAGCACATCAATAGTATCAAGACTATGACCAGCGTCAAAATAGCTGTTAAAGCCAACTAGTACTGCGGCTAAACCAACAAAACTGTGTAGTATTGCTACTAGTTCTGGCATTTGTGTCATTTCAACTTTATTGGCTAACCTTAGCCCGATACCTGAGCCAATAACCATAGCGATAATAATAACTAAAACATTAGAAACTCTAGGGTCAAGAATGGTAGTAAGTAAGGCAATAGCCATACCTATCATACCAAGAGTGTTACCTTTTTTGGCTGTTTCTTGCTTGCTTAAACCTGCTAAACTAAAAATGAATAGTAGTGCTGCAACAATATAAGCTGCGCTAATAAAACCTGTAGACATTATTTATTCTCCTTACTTACTAAACATTTTTAACATACGACTAGTTACTTTAAAGCCGCCAACAATATTAATTGTTGCCACTAAAGTTGCTAATGCTGCGAATATTTGTACTATGGTATTATCTGAGCCTATTTGCAGTAATGCCCCAACTACAATAATGCCTGAAATAGCATTAGTAACACTCATTAGTGGGGTATGCAGTGAATGGCTAACATTCCACACCACGTAATATCCGATAACACAAGCGAGTACAAACACAGTGAAGTGCGTTAAAAAATCAGCCGGTGCAACACTTGCTACCCAACCAAACAAGGCAATACCAGCAACTTTAATACCATGTTGTTTCAGTAAAGTTTCAGGCTCTTCTTCAACAACTATAGTCTCTACTTTAGCTTTTTGAGCTGGTGCAGGGGCGGCACTTACTTGGATTGGTGGTGGCGGAAAAGTAATTTCATTTTCTTTCACTACGGTCATGTTACGAATAACAATATCATCGAAATCAATAGTAAAAATGCCGTTATTTTCTTCGGCTTTACTTTCTTTTGAGTTGCTTTCTTTTGAATTGCTTTCTTCTACTTTGCTACCTTCTTTTCTTTTAGAAAGTAGTTTGGCTAAGTTGACTAAATTATTAGAGTAAAGTTGAGATGCTTGGTTAGGTAAGCGAGAGACTAAGTCGGTATAACCAATAACCGTAACACCATGTGCATCAGTTACTTCACCTGCAACAGTACATTCACAGTTACCGCCACCGGCAGCGGCTAAATCAACAATAACACTGCCCGCTTTCATTGATTCAACCATTTTTTCGGTAATCAATTTAGGTGCTGGTTTTCCAGGGATCATCGCGGTGGTTATAATAATATCAACGTCTTTAGCTTGTTCAGCAAATAAGGCCATTTCAGCATCAATAAAGGCTTTACTCATTTCTTTGGCGTAACCATCGCCTGAGCCAGTGTCTTCCGGTTCTTCATAATCCATCTCAAGAAACTCTGCGCCCATGCTTTCAATTTGTTCTTTTACTTCAGGACGTGTATCAAATGCACGCACAATTGCACCTAAACTACCTGCTGTACCTATGGCAGCAAGACCTGCAACCCCTGCACCAATAATCATAATTTTTGCGGGTGGCATTTTACCTGCGGCAGTTATTTGACCAGTAAAGAATCGACCAAAATGGTGAGATGCTTCAATAACAGCGCGATAGCCCGCAATGTTCGCCATAGAGCTTAAGGCATCTATTGATTGCGAACGAGTCATGCGCGGCACCATTTCCATGGCGAGTGTAGTAATTGATTTAGCACGTAAAGCTTCTAAAAGCTCTGGACTTTGCGCAGGTGCAATAAAGCTAATAAGTGTTGCGCCATCATTCATTAAGGCAACTTCATCTAAAGTAGGTGCATTCACTTTGAAAATAATGTCACTTTGCCAACATTTTTGTTTTGTTACAATTTCAGCATTATTATTAGTAAACTGTTCGTCAGTAAAGCTAGCTTGAGTACCAGCACCTTTTTGAACTTGTACACTAAAGCCTAATTTAATTAATGCGCTAATAGAACTTGGAGAGCCTGCAACACGGTTTTCACCCTTAAGTGACTCTTTGGGGATACCAATAATCATAAAATACCTTTAAAACAATTGAAAAAATTACCTAAACATAGTTTTAACATTTATTGACGTATTCTTAAATAAGTATATTAAAAAATAATGTGTAACCATCCGAATGTGTAACCATGGTATTACTTAAATCATCTTGGTTAAGTAACTTAAATTTAATCATCTACCTTTACTGACAGACCATGTTTCAAAAAGTGCTGCACTGACTACTAAAGCACCACCAATAATGGTTAAGAGATTAACGCGTTCATTTAATAAGAAAAACGCTAATACACTGGCATAAAGTGGTTGAAGGCAAGAAATAAGCCCTGCCGTTGTTGCTGATAAATAACGTAACGATGATGCAAATAAGGCATGGGGCATAGCGGTAAAAATTACGCCTACTAATAAGATTAATGACCAGTCAGAGCTACTCACCTGCATTGGAGGTACGTCAACAAATAAAACTAACATAAGAAAAGCCACAAGCGCTTGATATAACATGGTATGAGGACCAGAATAATGACTAAAATAATTTTTATGGAGAATATTTCTTAAAGCAAAGAAAAATGCTGAGATAACACCTGTCACTATGCCTAGCGTAACTTGATTACCTAAATTAACTTCAGGAACAAGTAAAAAAATACCAATTAGCACAATGAAAGCAATGATCACATCTTTTACTTTCGGCGTTGTTTTCGGTATTCGTTTCGTTTTTGTTTGACTGGTCTTATTTAGCTTGCTTGCCTTGCTTAGTATTGGCTCTAAAAACACGGTAATTACTGGGTAAGTAAAAAAAGCAATAATACCTATTGTTACACCTGCCATTTGCATGCCTGCAAAAAAAGTTACCCAGTGAATACCAACGACAATACCAAGCATTACCGCAACACCATAGTCTTTAATGCTAGCTAGTTTTATTTTTTTCTTTTGTAATATTAACAGAATAAATAATACTATCGTTGCAACACCCGTACGATAAACAGTAATATCTAATGCGGGTAAACCAATAAGTTTTGAAAATAAAGCGGTGCCGCCAAAAAGTAATACGGCACTATGTAAGCATAAGAGGCTTTGTTGTTGAGCTTTCATTATTAATATTTCGGTGATGAATTTGTAGTCGTAGTTTCAATCGCTAAAGTAATTAATCAAGGTCATTTAGCGGCCAAGTAACGATGTGATCTTCAAAATCTTCAAGCGACACATCATCGTCTTTCACTATTTTTCCACGAATAGACATACCCGCTTTATGCATAGCAGATTTTTTACCTTGGTGAAGTAAAGGGTGCCAAGATGGCATTCCTCGCCCTTCTTGCAAGCGTTTATAAGTACAACTTGGCGGCATAAAAAACACATCGGCTAGATTTTCTTGGGTTAACCTAACACAATCTGGCACTAACTTTGTTCGTTTTGAATATTGACTACATTGACAGGTTTTTTCATTAATCAGGTAACAGGCAATATTAGAATAATGTATTTGTTCACCTTCTTTTAAATGATCAGTAGGTTGCAATTCACTTTGCTCATCAGTGTCAGCATCATCAATAAAGGTATTAAGGCAACATTTAGCGCAGCCATCACACAAAGATTCCCACTCACTTCGAGACATTTGTTTTAACGTTTTACTTTGCCAAAATGGTAAATTTTCTTTAGTTGTTATCATTTTTAAAATATTTACTCGTTAATTGGTGGAAACTTAATGCGATCAGACAAATGCCCAACCGAGCTAACAAAGTAATAAGATAAATTCCAATGCATTAAACTTTTATAATTATCATAAGCAAGATACGCTCTACCTTTTTCATCATCAGGAAAAACAAGTGCGGCTTTAATATCTACATTAGGGAGATTAGTACCATCAGTGCGTCGAACACCAAGAGCCTGCCACTGTGCTAACGTTTTTTCAGAGTTTGACCAGGCTTTCAACCATTTGTTACGGCTGCCAGTATTTTTAGGTATGGCTAATGAGGTGTCGAAGTTTTTTGGTAATGTAACTTGGCGACCCCAAGTTAATTCATCATTCCAACCTTCTTTTTGTAAGTAATTAGCCATAGAAGAAAAAATATCAATTTGATTGTTCCAAATGTCTTTTTTACCATCGCCATCGCCATCAACGGCATAAGCTAAAAAGGACGTTGGCATAAATTGATTTTGCCCCATTGCACCTGCCCAAGAACCTTTCATAGCATCAATACTAATATGATCTTCATTTAAAATGGTTAATGCTGCCCACAATTGTTTTTTAAAAAAAGTTTCGCGACGCCCTTCATAAGCTAAAGTGGATAATGCTGAAATTACATTATAACCGCCAGAGAATTTACCAAAGTTTGTTTCTAATCCCCATAAAGCGACAATAAATCGTGGTTGAACATTATATTTATCACCAATTTCTGTCAGTATTTTTTGATGTTTTTTATATAAAACACGGGCTTTTTCTATTTTCCAACTGGGTACACGTTTAGGCAAATAGGTATCTAAAGTTTCAACGTTTTCTGGTTGCTTTCGATCTGCTTTTATTGCTCGTTGATGAAATTCAATATTAGCAAAACTTGTTTCAATTAAGTTTTTACTAAAACCTTGTGCTGACGCTTCCTTCTTCAATTGAAGAACGTATTGAGTAAACCCTTCCTCACTTAACGCTTTAGCTTGTGAAATTTTTAACGGTGATAAAATAGCCAAAACCATTAAAGTCACTGACACAATAATTAAGGTAAACTTCATTTGCTATTCTCCTGGATTGTTTTTCTTATCCATAACGGTTTTATGCTCTTTTAATAAGTCTTCTGGCGGAGGCGGTAACTGTAAATAATAACCTTGGCTATTTAGATTGGATTTTACTTTTTCTAAATCTGCAAAGGCTAGTTTTTCTTTAGTGGCCAAGTTAGTTAAAGTGACTAAAGTTGGCGTACCAAAAGTGAGCATTAACGGCTCTGGTACTGCAGAAAAATCATCCCGCGTTTTAACAAAAAGGTAAGTAAATTGTTTTTTTGCACTTTTATAAATTGCACATAGCATAATGAAGACCTATGGATGGTAATAATGGGTGGTAATAATCAAAGAATTAAAAGCTAATATATCATGCACGCGCGTTAATATGCGATACAATGGCACAATAACTTTTAATATATTTAGGTAAACCAATGAAAGCACCTTTATACAATGAAATTCTCGATATTTGTCAACAAATAGCAAACGCATCAGCCAAAGGTGACGATGACATTAGAGAAACTGCTTGTAACGGCTTACAAAAACTTTGCGCAACAAATCAAAATTCACCCAAAGATCATCCGCTACAATGGGAGGCATTAGCTGACTTTACTGAAGATGGTGATTTAGCTATGGATATTTATGAAATAGCATTAGCGAGTGCAGAGAAGCTGAAGTTATTAACTTTTACGGCTTCTATTTATTTAGCGATGGCACAAAGACAAAGTGAATTTGAACAAGCGGATAAAGCGATTGAGTTTGCTAAAAAAGCTGAACTGGCTAGTCAAAACATTGATAGCAAAGAGCTGCAACAAGAAATCAAAGACTTCTTAGCTGCGATTTAAACTTTAAAATAAAAAGTTTACCGTTATTGAAAATCATTATCGGCAAATTTTCTCAGTGCTTTCCCGAGCAACTCATTACGCCAACCGATGAGTAAGTCAACCGTGTGTATTGGGTTACTCTCAATGTTAGTGTTAGCGTTTTCTCCATTTATACCATTTAAATTAAATTGCCAGGTTAAAAACTGATTAATTTGTTTTTTTGAGGCAATATTTTCTACTGCTAAATTATGCTGTTCAGCCGTAGTAACAATAAATGTTTTTACCTTTTTAAACGTTTGTTTATAGTTTGGATACTCATCTAAACGTTGTATTTCATCTGGGTAGTTAGCTTCGCTATTTTGTGATGCTTGTTTTAATACCGTTAGCATTACTTTGCCTTTGTGACGAATATCAAGCATCTCTGCTCCGCTAAGTGTATTCATCGTTGCCAAATCTGTCGGATTAGCTTGAGCAAGCGCCATTAAGGTATGATCTTTAGCAACAAATCCAATAGGTAGATCTCGTTTTTTCGCTTGCTGATAGCGCCATTTCGCAAGGTGTTGCAAACTATTCAATTGTTTAGGATTTAAACGCCAAGCCAACTTTATCTTTCTATATAATTCATTTTCATTAAGTGGCGTGAATTTTTTAGTGATTAACAATTCAGTTTCTTGCTTCGCCTGTTCAAACCAGCCAGCTTGTTCAATTTGATCTACTAGCTTAGGAAAAATATTGAACAAGTGCTCTACGTCGGCACTAGCATACGTTAATTGTTTTTCAGTAAGCGGCCTTTTTGTCCAGTCTGTACGTGATTCAGACTTATCAAGTTCAATACCCGTAAAGTGTTTAATCATGGCAGCATAACCCATTGATAAACCATACCCTAAAAATGACATCATAATTTGGCTATCGATTAAGTTAACCGGTCTACATTTACCACCTGTTAGAAATACTTCTAAATCTTCTGAACAAGCGTGCAGTACTTTAGTTATGCTTTTGTCGGTTAATAGTTGCCAAAAAGGTGATAAATCATTAATAGCAATGGGGTCAATCAAAGCTAATTGCTTACCATCAAAAACCTGTAATAAGCCTAACCTTGGATATAAAGTGCGTGTACGAACAAACTCAGTATCAATAGCTAAAACATCTGCTTTGCTATATTGCTGACAAAGCGTTTGTAAACTTAAAGAATCTTCAATTAATTGATATTGCATAATAGATTTAACTTCTTCTGCGGCGTGTAGCTTGCTGACGATGTTGTTGGTGTTTTTTCACTGAACGACGGATACGGCGACTTTTGGCGTTATCCATGGCTTTTTCATCAACTTTAACTTTTGATTGTGTTTCAGTTTTTAACTGCACTAATTTACGAAAGTAATTAACCTCTTGTAGCCCTAACTCTGTCCAACCACCTAAAGGTAATTGACGTTGCATATCCATATCACCGTAACGAACACGAATTAAACGGCTAACTTGTACGTCTTGGCTTTCCCATAAACGGCGTACTTCTCGGTTACGACCTTCTGAAAGTACCACATGAAACCAATGATTACGACCTTCACCACCACGATAAGTGATTTTTTGAAAACGTGCTGGGCCATCTTCTAATTTAACGCCTGCGCGTAATTTTTGTAACATGGCTTCGTTTATTTCACCAAAAACACGTACCGCATATTCACGTTCAACTTTTTGTGATGGATGCATTAATCGGTTGGCTAATTCACCATCAGTGGTAAACAACAACATGCCCGAAGTATTAATATCTAAACGCCCAACGGCAACCCAACGACCTGTTTCTAATGGCGGTAAACGATCAAACACCGTTGGCCTGCCTTCAGGATCTTTACGAGTACACATTTCACCTTCAGGTTTGTTGTACATTAACACGCGACAAATAGCTTCACTTTGCGCCGTTAACTTAACTTGATGGCCGTCAATACGAATTTGTTCAGTACCATCAACTCGGTCACCTAAATAAGCATTTTTACCGTCAACACTCACACGGCCAGAGCTTATCATCGCTTCTATTTCGCGACGTGAACCTTTGCCGGCTCTAGCTAATACTTTTTGTAGTTTTTCAGAATCGTTTATTGACGCTTTTTGAAAATCGACTTTTACTGGTTTTTCATCCGCTTTTTTAGCTTTATTTTTAATGTGACTATCTTTACTGGCTTTACCTTGCCCCTTTTTAACGGTCGATTTTTTGCCTATTCCACGACGGCCATATTTATTACTTTCAGGACTATTCGCTTGTTTATCGCCGCCTTTAGTTTTAGGTGTAGATTTAGGCATAGGTTTAGATTTTTGTTTGTCTTGTGACATACTTTTTTACTCTGTTACGTCAGTAGCCATTCCCTAGAAATTAACTTCTGACTCAATTACATATAGATTGTAAGGTTTTCATTCTATTTTGGTAATTTTTGCTTCATTTTACAAAAAAAACCAAAGAAATAGGGAATGAACTCCCTCCTACATAAATGGCGCAGGATCACCCTCGCCTACTCTTATCACTTCAATATCATCGTTAGAAAAATCAACTACGGTAGTTGGGTGCTCACTTAAGTAACCACCGTTAAGAATTAAATCTACTTGGTGCTCTAAAATATCGCGAATATGTTCAGGATCAAACTCTGCCGTACTTTCACCCGGCATAATTAAACTGGTAGACATAATAGGTTCACCTAATTCAGCCAACAAGGCATGACAAATATTATTGTCGGGCACTCGAATACCGATGGTTTTCTTTTTAGGATTAAGTAAACGTTTAGGTACTTCTTTAGAGCCTTTAAAAATAAAGGTATAAGCACCTGGCGTATTAGCTTTTAATAATCGGTAGGCACTATTGTCTACACGTGTATATTCAGACAGTTGCGATAAATCTTGACAAACTAAAGTAAAATTATGATCTTTATTAATATCTCTAATTTGACAAATACGTTCTAAAGCTTTTTTATCACCTAAGTGACAACCTAATGCGTAACCTGAATCGGTAGGATACACAATAACGCCACCTTGGTTGATAATAGCTACCGCTTGCTTCATCAAGCGACCTTGTGGATTATCAGGGTGTACATAAAAAAACTGACTCATGGTTTTTCCTAATTTCAGTTATAATTTTTCACTGTTTGAGACTCTTGTGGACTATTAGTCCCATAGCGCCCAGATGGGTTTTGCACCATCAGGTAAGGTTAAATTACGCCCTAAATCAGACCATTTATTTGGCTGATGAAAATCAGATCCCATAGATGCATGCAAATCATATTCTGTGCAGTAGTTTAACATTGTTTGTCGTTGTTGTGGATTCATTTGTGGTAAAGAAACTTCTAAAGCATCACCTAAACATTCTTTAAAATGAACAATTAAACGTCTGAGCCATTTAGCTGTTAAGTCGTAACGAATAGGATGTGCTATTACTGCCGTACCGCCTGCTGCATGTATGGCTTTCACTGCTTCATCAATTGAACACCAATTAGGTTTCACATAAGCACGTTGAGTAATTCGACCTTTTTTACCTAGATATTGATCGAACGCTTTTTGCATGGTGCTAACGTGCCCTTGCTGAAGTAATACTTTAGCAAAATGAGCACGGGTAATAGAGCCTTCAGCCGCCATTTTTTTTGCATCATCATAAGCATTAGGAAAACCACATTTTGTTAATTTGTTACCAATCGCAGTAGCTCTATCTTCTCGTGCCTGCTGTTGGTTAATAATTAATTGTTTTATTGCTTTATGGTTAACATCAATATTTAAAGCAACAATATGAATTTCAAAGCCTTGCCATGCAGTAGATATTTCCATACCTGAGATTAATTTAATGGGAATATTTTCCGCTGTTATATACTGCTGCGCTATATCAAAACCGGCCACGGTATCGTGGTCAGTTATTGCCAACACGGTAATTTGATAATTAACCGCCCTGTCTATTAAGGTTTGCGGTGACAAACTACCATCAGAGCAATGGGTATGACTATGTAAATCAATACGCCCATGAGAAAAATTTTCAGTTTTTCCTATACCTTTTTTGATACTTGTTTTAATGACAGGAGGAAAATCAATGGTTGACAGTAATGCCATAATAAGGTCTTCTATAAGGAGATTTTTGCAGGTATAATCTCTTGCGAGTAAATTACTATAAATTACTTGTAAAGACGCTACCAAATATATGTACAAGTTTACTGATAAGAACAAAATAATGATACTAACAAAGCAATTAAATTTAACTAATAGCCAACTTCTTTGGTGGTGGCATAACTTACCATAAGTGGGTTGTGATAATTGCGTGTATCCGTTAAAGCTTCAATAAAGCTAAAGCAGATCAAAAACAAATTTCTAAAACCCGCTAAACTAAGCGGGTTTTTTTATGTTCAGGATGAACGGTATTTCGCGGTGCCATGGATGGCAAAGAGCGTACATTTTACGACAAAATAAATTATAACAACTAGCTTTTAACAACAAACAATAAAGAGACTTAAAATGAACAAAACAAGAACATGGTTTCTTTGGTGGCTACAGCCAATTTATGCCGGGTGACCCCACTACCAAAACTACTTATAAAAAGATAAATATCATGACAAACAACATCTTACAAGACATCAAACAAAGCACCAAACAAGAGACAGCACAGCACAGTAAAACTACTGCCAATGTATGTACTTTAACCGATAGCGCTAATTATCAAAGCGATCCTTTAAGCGTATATCAATTACTTTGCCATAATAAAAACAATAATCTGCTATTAGAATCAGCAGAAATTGATAAAAAACACTTACTAAAAAGTTTATTAGTTACCGATGCTGCTTTAAAAATTGTTTGTAATGGTAATACGGTTACTTTTACTGCATTAACGCTTAATGGGCAAGCGGCACTACAATTTGCGGCAGCACAACTAAAGCAGTTACAGCAAACAGATCAAGAAGCAACATTAATTTTGTCTGACGATAAGCAGCAATTAACCGCAATATTTAAAGATATTCCCACCGAGCTTGATGAAAAGTCGCGCTTAATGGCGGTTAATCCTTTTGAAGCCTTGCGTTTATTTCAACGATTAAATAATTGTGATAATCATCATTTTGCTGTTTTTCTTGGCGGTGCATTTGCCTTTGATATGATCAGCATCACTGAAAATTTGCCAAACGTACCTGATGGTGAAAACACCTGTCCTGATTTTGTCTATTACTTAGCAGAAACGTTAGTGGTCATTGATCATGAAAAGCAAAGTAGTGAAATTATCGCTAATGTATTTTCTTGTGCAGAAACTGACAATATTAAAGCAGAGGTTGAGCAACAATTAACTAAACGTGTTGCTGAAATAAAACAGTTAATGTCAACAGACATTACGGCTGAACAAGTGGCTGCTATTAGTAAAACTGATATAGAAAAAACAGAAAAAAATCGCGATCACCAACACGTTTCAGTTGATATTAGTGATGAAGAGTATTGTGAAAATGTTGAACAATTAAAAGAAAATATTCGCGCTGGTGATATTTTTCAAGTAGTGCCTTCAAGAACTTTTTCTTTACCTTGTATAAATAGCATTGCCGCTTACCAAGCGTTAAAAGTGAGTAATCCAAGTCCGTACATGTTTTATCTTAAAGACAGTGATTTTTGCATGTTTGGTGCCTCACCTGAATCAGCCATAAAATATCAGCAAAATTATCCAGAACAAGGCAGTCGTCAAGTTGAAATTTACCCCATTGCAGGTACTCGCCCTCGTGGTTTAAATAAAAACGGCAGTATTTGTTTAGATTTAGACTCGCGCATTGAGTTAGAGTTACGCCAAGATAAAAAAGAGTCTGCCGAACACATCATGTTGGTTGATTTAGCGCGTAATGATATAGCCCGAGTATGTAAAGCAGGCACACGCCATGTCGCTGATTTATTAAAAGTTGATCGTTATTCTCACGTTATGCATTTAGTCTCGCGTGTTTGCGGTACGTTGTTGGAAGAATTAGACGCTTTACATGCTTATCAAGCCTGTATGAATATGGGGACTTTATCGGGTGCGCCAAAGGTAAAAGCAACCTCACTTATTCGTGAAATTGAAGGAAAACGTCGTGGCAGTTATGGTGGTGCAGTCGGTTATTTAACTGGTGATGGTGAAATGGACACTTGTATTGTTATTCGATCCGCCTTTGTTAAAGATAATATCGCTCAAGTGCAAGCGGGTGCGGGTGTTGTTTATGACTCAATTCCGCAAGCAGAAGCCGATGAAACCAAACAAAAAGCACAAGCCGTGATTAATGCAATATTGCAAGCAAATAAGCAATACTTACAAACGGAGGGGGAAAAGTAATGACTACTACTATGACTAATGACTTAGCATCAGATATAAAAACCAATACAAAATTATTTATGCTCGATAACCTCGACTCATTTACTTATAACCTAGTAGACGAATTTCAGTGTTTAGGTTTTGAACCAACGGTTTATCGAAACACGTTATCTGCAGACTTTATTTTTAATAAAATGTCACAACACACAGCACTTACCGGTGAAAAAGTTATTTTAGTACTATCTCCTGGTCCTGGCGATCCAAAAAGTGCCGGCTGTTTAATGAACCTAATTAACTTATGTGCAGGTAAAGTGCCTATGTTAGGCATTTGTCTTGGTCATCAAGCCTTAATTGAGCATTATGGCGGCATCGTAGGTCGCGCTGATGAAATAGTTCATGGTAAAGCATCGCCAATAACTCATTGTGGTACTGGCGCTTTTGTTAATATTAAAAACCCTTTGCCTGTAGCGCGTTATCATTCATTGGTTGGTATTAAAGTACCCGACTCACTTACCGTTATTGCTCATTACAACGAGATGCCGATGGCAATTTGCCGCGAAAGTGATGCTATTTTAGCTTATCAATTTCATCCTGAATCTATTTTAACCACTTATGGCGCGACATTATTGGCACAAAGTTTTGATTATTTGCTTAACTTATCTAAAAGCTTAACCAAAGACTTATCTGAACAGCTAAACACCAATGTGCAAGGAATTTCATATGACTAATATTTTATCCCCCTTGGTTGAAGGTCAAGATCTTTCTCAACCAGCTACCGAAACTTTTTTTAAACAAGTGCTTAATGGTGAAATTGAGCCTGCATTATTAGCTAGCGTACTTACCGCTTTAAAAATTAAAGGTGAAACACCAGAAGAAATTGCAGGCGCAGCGATAGCTATTCGCAGCGCAGCAACTGTTTTTCCTGAAAAAAGTTATAATGTTGCCGACTGTGTTGGTACTGGTGGGGATGGCGCAAACACCATCAATATATCTACTACTGCCGCCATATTAGGCGCTGCTTGTGGTTTGAAAATGGCTAAACATGGTAATCGCAGTGTTTCTAGTATGTCTGGCTCGGCTGATTTGCTTGAAGCCTTTGGCGTAAACCTTAATATGTCACCTAATACCGCGAGTAACTGCTTAGATAAAGCAAACCTGTGCTTTTTATATGCCCCGGCTTATCACAGTGGTTTTAAACATGCAGGACCTGTTAGAAAAGCCATGGGTATTCGCACAATTTTTAATATTTTAGGCCCTTTAGTAAACCCTGCCGCGCCAAATATTATGTTACTTGGTGTTTATATTCCTGAATTACTAAAACCTATTGCACAAGCCTTACAACTTACGGGTGTTAAACGCGCGTTTGTAGTTCATGGCAGTGGTTTAGATGAAATAGCCTTACATGGCGATACGCAAGTTATCGAAATTAAAGACAAGCAATTAATTGAACGCACTATATCGCCACAAGATTTTGGCTTAAAAAATTATACCCTTGATACGATAAAGGGCGGTACACCACAAGAAAATGCCGATATAATTAAGGCCATATTATCAGGTAAAGGGCAAGAAGCTCACAATGCTGCTGTTATTATAAACTGCGCGGCGTTACTTTATTTACATGATAAAGCAGACAACTTACCAGCAGCAGCTCAGATCGCAAGTGATGTATTAAAAAGTGGTAAAGCTTTGCAAACGCTAGAGCTTTTAGTGTCACTTTCAAATGAGGCGAGTAAATAATATGGCGAATATATTAGATAAAATAGTAGCCAACAGGCGTATCGAAATAGGTGCACTTAAAAAGATAAAACCTTTGGCAAGTTTTATAGATGAGCTAACACCATCAAGCAAAGATATGTACACTGCACTAAGCCGCACTAAAGATAAACCAGAAGCTGGTTTTATTTTAGAGTGTAAAAAAGCTTCACCATCAAAGGGCTTAATTCGCCCAGACTTTGATGTTAAAGCTATTTGCCAAGTTTATGATAAATATGCCGCGGCTATTTCAGTGCTTACCGATGAAAAATTTTTTCAAGGTAATTTTGAGTATTTAAAATTGGTCACTGAAACCGTCGCTTGCCCTGTGCTTAATAAAGACTTCTTTATTGATGTTTATCAAGTTTATTTAGCGCGCTATTACGGCGCAGATGCCATTTTACTTATGCTAAGTGTATTATCTGATGCTGAATATATTGAACTAGCCAACGTTGCCGAACAATATAACTTGGCGATATTAACAGAAATATCTACTGAAGAAGAGCGTGATCGCGCGATTAGCTTGAATGCAAAAATGATCGGTATTAACAACCGTGATTTGCGCGATTTAAGCACTGATATTGCTCGCACTTTTGACTTTGCGCCAACCCTGCCCGATGATCGAATTATCATTTCAGAGTCAGGCATCTACAATAACGCCCAAGTTCGCGAACTTGCCCCAGCGGTAGATGGCTTTTTAGTTGGCAGTTCTTTAATGGCTATGGATAATAATGTTTATAACGACATTGATTTAGCCTGTCGTAAATTGATTTTTGGCAATAACAAGGTTTGTGGATTAACCGCCCCTGAATATGCCATTGCTGCGGCTAACGCAGGCGCTCGTTTTGGTGGTTTAATTTTTGCTGAAAAGTCACCTCGCTGTATTTCAAAAGAACAAGCACTAGCAATAGTTAACTCAAAATCAGAAAAGGTACCTGTAGACTATCATTTAGACTATGTTGGTGTGTTTGTAAATCATAAGCGTAAAGAAATAGTAGCACTGGCTAAAAATTTAAAACTAAGCGCGGTACAATTACATGGCAATGAAGACGACGCTTACATCAACACCTTGCGAGTCATGTTAGACGAACAGAGCTGTGAACGTTGTCAAATATGGCAGGCTAGCGCAGTATTAGGCGCTGTACCTATTTTAAGTTGTAATGTTGACCAACACGTACTTGACGGTAAATCACCAGGTAGCGGTCAAGCATTTGACTGGCAAATTTTAGCCAATAGTGAGCAAGATTTATCAAACAGTTTGTTAGCTGGAGGGCTTAATAGTGACAACATTAATTTAGCCCTAGCACAATTAACCCATTTAGATTTATTTGGCTTAGATCTCAACTCAGGTGTTGAAACAAGCCCAGGTATCAAATCCAGCGAAAAGCTAAATAGCATTTTTGCTAAAATCAGGAATTATTAGAAAATGACGAATTCGATTAAAACTAACATAAAAAAAAGTACCATTAAAGAAACCCTACCCGCTTATTTCGGCGAATTTGGCGGCATGTTCGTCGGTGAATTACTGGTTCCTGCTTTAGAGCAATTAGAGCAAGCATTTATTGAATCGCAAACTGATGAAGCTTTTTTAACTGAGTTTAATAACTTATTAACCAAGTACGCTGGTCGCCCAACGCCATTAACTTGTTGTCGTAATATCGTTAAAAATCCACTCGCAAAAATCTATTTAAAACGTGAAGATTTATTGCACGGTGGCGCTCATAAAACTAACCAAGTTTTAGGGCAAGCGTTATTGGCTAAGCGCATGGGGAAAACTGAAATAATAGCTGAAACAGGTGCAGGACAACATGGTGTAGCAACAGCTATTGCCTGTTCACTTTTAGGGCTAAAATGTAAGATTTATATGGGCGCGGTCGATTGTCAGCGTCAACAACCGAATGTTTTTCGTATGGAATTAATGGGTGCTGAAGTTATCCCTGTAACAGCTGGCTCTGGCACGCTTAAAGATGCCGTTAATGAAGCATTACGAGACTGGTCTGCCAATTATGAAAACGCTCACTATTTATTGGGTACGGCTGCTGGACCACACCCTTTCCCAACCATAGTGCGTGAATTTCAAAAAATGATCGGTGAAGAAGCCAAAGCACAATTTTTAGAAGAAGAGGGTCGTTTACCTGATTATGTTATTGCCGCCGTTGGCGGTGGATCTAATGCTATAGGCATGTTCAATGACTTTATTCAACATGAAGAAGTAAAGCTTATTGGCGTAGAAGCAGGTGGTAAAGGCATAGAAACCACACAACATGGCGCAACCTTAGTCGCAGGCAGTAAAGGCATGTTACATGGTAATTACACCTATATTATGCAAGATCAATATGGACAAATTGAAGAGTCTTATTCTATTTCTGCTGGGCTTGACTACCCTGCTGTTGGTCCTCAACATGCGTTTTTAAAAGACACCGGTCGCGCACAATATGTTGCTATTAATGATGATGAAGCGTTAGATGCTTTTCAAGAGTTAGCACTTAAAGAAGGTATTATTCCCGCACTTGAATCTTCTCATGCCTTAGCTCAAGCGCTTAAAATGGCAGAAACGGTTACAGAAGAAACTATTTATTTAGTGAACTTATCAGGGCGAGGCGATAAAGATCTTGAACATGTTCGAGCAGTGCTACATCCCAATATTCAAGGCAATAGCCAAAGCAGCACTCAAAGCACTAATCAACAGAATGAAACAACAAGAGTTAAACACCGAGGAGAAGCATAATGACTCAAGCTACAGCCACTCAAGAGAAACAACAAGCAGGCTTTCGTTATCAGCAGGCTTTTTCTAATTTAACCAACAGAGGCGAAAAAGCCTTTATCCCTTTTGTGATCATTGGCGACCCTAATGCTGAACAATCATTTAACGTTATTAAAGCGTTAATTGATGCAGGCGCAGACGCCCTTGAACTAGGCATTCCCTTTTCAGATCCAAGTGCTGACGGTATCACTATTCAAATGGCCGCTTTACGCGCATTAAAATCTGGCATAAATACCGATAGTTGCATTGATATACTAGCGAAAGTTAGAGAATACGCGCCTAATATCCCTATTGGGTTATTATTATATGGCAACCTAGTGTTTGCCCGTGGCATTGATAACTTTTACCGTGACATGGCAGCGGTTGGCGTAGATTCTGTACTGATTGCCGACTTACCTATTCGTGAAAGCTTACCGTTTAGAGAAGCCGCGTTAAAGCACGCAGTTGCACCTATTTTTATCGCGCCGCCTAACGCAAGTGACAATACCTTACGCGAAGTATCATCATTCAGTTACGGTTATACTTATATATTAAGTCGCGCTGGTGTTACGGGAGTTGAT
>Ga0209826_1001073_pt1 | contig 19360 bp, 13 predicted proteins | sample GOMGulsemesocosm_5_FD_184637 | JGI IMG/M metagenome (GOLD analysis project Ga0209826, IMG submission 184637) | Methane-oxidizing microbial communities from mesocosms in the Gulf of Mexico - GOM15C Gulf of Mexico (SPAdes) (version 2) | ecosystem: Environmental > Aquatic > Marine > Cold seeps... | reverse complement strand
GCCCTAAATTTTAATATTGCTGTGATTGATAAAAATGATAATGTAGATATTTAGTAGTAATTGATGAGGTACATCACCTTACAGAAAAGGGTAAAGAAGTAGGTGGTGAGTTTATTGAAAAAAGTCGTTTTCCTGCTCACTTTATATGGTCAGAAGATTTGATTGTCCGCGAAGAGATAAACTAATAATTAACCAGGTAAATTGTATGTCAGAGAAAGAAGTTGCTACGGCTCATTGTATGAAGTGCGACAAAGGTTTTAAATATTTTAATGAAGAAGATATTCACGATTTTTGTCCTGATTGTGGTGAACATAAAGAATTCTGTATTTTATTTAGTGAGCCAGAAGAGGAAGATTTAAAAATTGATTTAAAGGCCATATATCGTTTCAATAAGACTACAGCATTTAAAATTGTAGGCACTCATTTACTATTGATATATTAGGTGATAACCAAACTAACTTAACAGCATTAATCAAAATATCTGAATTTATTGATGGCATGAGGCTTGGAACGATTACCAAATAACCACAAAGGGAAATTTATGACTTCCCGCATATTGTCGCTAAGTCCGATACTCTTTAGTACTGGTCTTAATGGAAGAGGGAGATAATAGCCTAGAGTGTTATTTAATATTGAATTATTTTTACATTTAAGCTGCTGATATATGGCATTAAAGTGTTAGCTACGTAAAATCTGATCTGTTTTGGCTATACTAGTCGGCTAGAATTCACAGAGAAACACTGTTATTTTATTTAAGTAATTCTCTTATAGCTTCGTCATTGGCATCAGTAAAGCTTACAATACCCAGCTCATAAATATTAAAATAAAAGATATGTCAGCAACTTATCCGCTGTACAAAGATTTAAACGATTGGTTAGTTGCGCAATTTTAATTTGATAGAATGGAAAAACGAGCTATTGCTCGTTTTTTGATGCTAAGAATTCAATCACGTCTTCGTTTTTTACTCGGTCGTAAATATCTTCGACTGATAATGCTAGATCGATTGATTCAAAATGTATTTTATCGCCTAAAAAGTAATGGGTTGAACGCCAATCATCACTTTTACGGTAAACCGTTACATCAACAACATCTTGCTCAACAATTATTTTAGGTAATGTTGTGTAATATTCATTCTCAGAATCATCATCACATACCACCATACAATCGGGGTAGCGAAAACTTCCTGATGGTGTCTTAATTTTCAAATCCGCACCAAAAGATTCACAAGTTGAACCTTTTAAATGACTGCGAAATTCAGCAAAGAAATTTCCCGAAATACGTTCATGATTTTTACTGGCACCAGCCATAACGTAAATTTGACCATCTACATATTCATGCTTCACTTCACTAATGAGTTCACCGTTTAGGTATTTTTCTACAGTAATAAAATCACTTTTCTTTGCTGTTGGCATAAAACGCCTCCTAATGTGTGTATTGGTGACTATCATTCTAATGAAAATCTTAATATGCCAATATTATCTAACGAGGGATTTAACCGCAATATTTTTATTTTTAAGCAAGTAGCCCTCCGTGCGTTAGTTGTCTAACCCAGTTAGCGAGTTCAATCCATTATTTGCGCACCAGATGTGTCCATCCGCTTATAGTAATAATGCAAATGAACAGGAAGCCTTCGGCAACCGAACAAGTAAGCCATAGTGTTGCAAGCAACCCTTGACTTGACTTGATTCGATTCGATTATATTTCTACTTCATTGAAGACCCAAGCAGACCAAAAAAGAAGAGAAAAGTGCTTAGGTCGGGTGCGCAAATCAATCAGTAACACCTAACACAATCAATGCATCAGCAATGTTCAGATTGCTAGTAATGCCCGATTCAATGTAACCCGTGAGACATTGAAGTGTCTGGCAACTTCGGTCTTGGTTATGTCTGAGTCCATCAGCATGGCATTAGCCTTCTTGATTTGATTCATGGATAACTTGGATGGTCGTCCACCATGTCGACCTCTGGCACGAGCCGCGGCTAATCCTGCTGATGTCCTGTCACGAATAAGGTTGCGTTCGAATTCTGCGAGTGATGCAAATATGTTGAACACCAGCTTACCCGTGGAACTCTTAGTATCAATGGATTCGGTCAGTGATTTGAAACCGATACCACGTTCATCCAAGTCATTGATGATGTCGACAAGGTTCTTCAGAGAACGTCCCAGACGGTCTAGTCGCCAGACAATGAGCGTATCGTTGGGTCTTAATGATTTGAGTGTTGCTTCGAGTTCTGGTCGATGTCGTTGGGCACCAGACATGGTCTCTGTGTAGATGTTTTGACACCCAGCTTGAGTAAGGGCATCGAGTTGTAAGTTGTGATTTTGTTCGAGTGTTGATATGCGAGCATAACCAATAAGCATGTAATCTCCTTGTGTACAGTAACTCAAGCGTATACTGAACATTGATAACTTTACAAGTTTCTTTACAGATTATCGGCTGTTTTGACCATGATTAGCCATGATGATGGCAATGGTTCATAAACGGTGGTTTTCTTTACACGGTGATGATGGTTGAAGCTGTGATGATAATAAAAACCCCTCAACCTTGGTTGGGTAACCTGAATGGTGAGAGGCTTATACTTATCAATTAGCTGTAAGGGTTATCGTTAATACCCCCAAAAGGGATAGTATTACTATGAACAATTTAAAATTGTCTATTGGCTATAAATATAGGTATCAATATTGATACTGATGTAAAGAAATAAAAAGCAAATGACAATGTATCAAGTTTTTTATTGTCAGCAAAAGAAAAAATATTTATGCCTGATTCAGTCCAAAATTTAACCATTACAAATCCGCTCAAAGCATTTGTAAACAAACAAATGGCCAAATATTTTATTTTTTCCTTCGTAGCCAAAGTTACCCAAACCTTACTTAACGTTATAAATGAAAATATCATATTAAAAATAGCAAACACTACTAACAATAATGAACCACTTATAGATAAAATATATAAATATTTATTGGAATAGATTGAAGTCGATAGCCCAAAAATACTAACGAGTATAATACATATTAAAGGTAATCCAATTAGTGAAATTGGCCACGCTAGTCTTACATCATTTTTTGTTAATTTCATTAATTGTTACCTTGTTCAACTGCTTGTGTGAATTTATTGTAATCAAATTTCACTCCTAGCTTTATGAAAATATATGTTCCGCTAACTTCAAGGACATTATTGCCGCTACTCATTTTATTCAGAGTTGCTTTTCCTTTGAAGAACTCTCCTTTGGATGACGTTATACCTCCCTTATCTGGTCGGAGTATAGATTCATGCTTACCTAGGAGCGCTGATATTTCAGCATTTGGGGTTTCTACCTTTGCACCTATCTCTCCTGAAAGTACTATCCCTTGATTTTTTGGGTCGCTTGACATTCTAGAAGATATTATTGCCTCAGCACCAGCTTCAACATTTACTTCACCAGCCCTGACTTTTGCTCTTAACCCTAAACCAACACCAACTTCTAATTCAGTAGAGTCAGCTATAGCCCCAATCACATTTGAAACTTCAGAGGCGGCATTTGTTATATTATCAATTGTTTGAGAAAGCCCACTTTGATTGGTACTAGCAACCCCTTCTTGAGCACCTATTTTAGTATTATCACTGCTTTCAATACTACCACTTCGATTTGATGAACTAGTAAACTGGCCAGCGCCATTGGATACTGTCGTTCGTTGAGATACCGAGCCATTTGCTTTAGTCGTTGTCTTAGTTGTTTTAGTTCCTTTTAGTCGAGAACCTGTAACATCTACTTTCTCTTCTTTTACCTCAACTTTATCTTCCTGCTCTCCTATATACCCTGTCGGATCTGTCCCGCTCAACGGATTATTCATGATATACGAATATGGGTTCATTGATTGCGAATTTGTTGGGCTTTGAATAAACGGGTCAACGGATAAGAAACGCCCAAGGTTATAATCATACACCCGCCCGTTCATATGAATCAACTGTGCTTCATCTAAATGTTCATGGTCGGTAAAGCCTCGACGAGTACTCATGTCACTGTCCAATGGGTTATTGCTCAGTTGTGCTGATAAACCTAATAGTGATAACGGACTCCAATCACCACTACGCGGTTTGCCAAACGGGTCGAAGTAACGATATGCGGTCACATTACCCAAGTGGTCAGCAAAAGTCGTCGCACTGCCTAGTCGGTCACGTAAGGTAAAACGAATAGTTTTATCCCCTACTTGATTGCCATCTCGCACAATAGCGGCATCACTAATGTATGACAATTCTCGCCAGTTACCTTCAGAGGTTTCTCGCTCATAATGTTTGCCCACGTAATAAGTGGTAATGGTTTTACCTGCTACTACACGAGTTTGTTTGACACGAGCCAAATCTGCGCCATAAACAAATTGTATGCTAGTGTTATTACGGTTGATGCTGCTGGGTTTATTAAACACGTTGTAGGCTATTTCTACCACGCCATTACGTGATGATGGGTTATAAGTTAACAATATAAACCTCTCATCCATGATTGTTATTTAACCATAAAGGAGAGATTTCAAATTATCAATTAACGGTGGGTATCTTCGTTATTTATGCTACTTCCTTAATGTTTAATTAGAAAGTCTCAGTTATCAAATATATAAAAAGCCCCGATTAGTGGTGCTTTGAATTAAAAAAATTAGCATCCAATTCTAATGCCGCTCTTTTTTGATCTGCTTTATCAGCTTAACTAATTTATCAAATAGATGACATGACACGGCATTACAACAGAAAAATTAAATAAAGCTAGAGGGGGGGTTATATGCAATAAGTACCTATCAAGCCACACAATTTATGATTTGATGAATACTAAATAGCGTTTTTTAATACCGTTCTTTCTTGATCAGCTTTATTTTTTGGCAACAACACTGGTGTCAGATGACATGCAAGTCTCGTCGTAGCCGTTGGGGAATTGTAATTCCACCTTTTGGCCGTTGCGTTGTGCTGACATGGCGCGAGATAACTTTTTGTCGTAATCGTTATCACCTTGCAGTGCCAGCACATGCCAGCTTTGACCTTCGAGCTGAATAAACACTTTCTCAGCCGTTGGTCGTAACATTTGTATTTTCGCTTCTGGGCATTTCACTGCCGCTAGCGCCTGTGTGCTTGATAACAAAACACAGACGAGGAGTAGTTTTTTAAGCATGTATCTTCCTTAATTTTTAGCTCTATGTTGATCTTTATTTTTATAAATTAGCTTTTCTGTTTCTATTTTATTAATCTTGTATAACTTTCTATTGCTGGTATTTCCTTTAGAAACATCTAAGACAGCACGCCCTTTGTAAGTTGCTGGAAGCTCTCCAAATGATCGAACCATTACTCTTTCATTAGAATCTAATTCAACCAAATAATGTGGGTCTTTCGAAAACTTTCCACCACCTATTTTATGCCATATTATCTTACCATAAACCCTTTGTCCTATTGCCGTTGAGTTTTCATACTTCAAAAACGAGTTCCAAAATAAAAAAGTAATACAGGCTAGACATATAAGTATTAGTTTCAGGTTACTCTTATTAATTAACAAATGTTTCCCACTCGTAAAAAGGCTTTATATTCCACAACCACTCTCCTAAAAACAAAAAAGATAAAGAAAACAAAATGATAAATAGCAAATAAACTTTCATCGAAATCTCTATTCGATAAATATACTCTGCTTTTTCGTAATGATTTTCATATAATTTTTTTAATATAGAGGAAAAAATCAGAAAACCTGCTCCTCCCCCAACTAGAACTACCAATGACATGTACTTACTCACTGCCATTGATGAAAGAGTTATATTAATTAAAGGCAACCACAAGCACAACAATGATAATGAAAAGTAAAAGACCAACGCAAAATGTTCCTTATTTTTTTCATCACCAAAACTATCCCCTTTACTGCCCATAAAATAGATAAGAGACAACACGAGTTTACTATAAAAGCTTTTAGATATTGCATCGACATCAGTTTGATAGTTCAATAAAAAAACATCAATAATAATATACATGCAACAGATAAATGTAACATTCAAGAAAACCAATTTATTACTTTTATTCACGTACTTTCATTCTCATTTTAGTTTTCATAATTTTTTCGCCTTCTTTTAATTTCAACAATGCCCTTGCTCTTGGTACTCCATATTGGCCTGCTTTTAATAATGCCTGCATATGCACTAGTTGTTCAGCGTAAGCTAGGCTTTGAAAATGGGTCATTGTACTGAAAACTGCTGCTTGTTTACTTGAGTTGAGCAAAGCCCACTCTGATGCTATATACCTTGCACCTGCGCCAAGCCCCCACGCCATCGAAAATGCATTCCCGATTTCGTATAATGCTTCATTAGCCAAAGCTCCATAATCATTTTGATTTCTTATCCTTATCAAATCCATAGAATGTTTATACGAATACAAGCCCGCTTCAGCTCTACAAGACATTCCACACACAACCGATGCTTGAGTTATATTTCCATCCCCATCTCTATTGATGCTACCCCACTCAGCATTAACACCATCAGATACCCCGCCTCCCATGTCAACTCCGAGTTCTTCACCACCCCGAACTATTGAATTGTGAGAATCTGATTTTATTTGGTCTCGAAGAGAACCTCCACCTGAAGGTGTTCCACCTGCATTGGTACTACCCTTATTCTTTTCCTTTTCAGAGTTAATATCAGTTATTGAATTACTGGTAGAGCCACTCGTGATATCACTAACGTTAGCGCCATTATCTTTAGGGGTAACTCTGTTTAGTCGTGTGCCGGCAGTATGCTTTTTCAGTTTTCTAGGCTTAAATGCTTCTGTCGTCTCCTCGGTTGCTTCTTCCTCTGGTTTTTCTTCCGTGTCCGAAAAATAACCACTGGGATCTGTCCCACTTAACGGGTTATTCATAATATACGAATAAGGGTTCAATGATTGGCTATTACCCGGTGCTTGTATAAACGGGTCAACGGATAAGAAACGACCAAGGTTGTAATCATACACCCGCCCGTTCATATGAATCAACTGTGCTTCATCTAAATGTTCATGGTCGGTAAAGCCTCGACGAGTACTCATGTCACTGTCTAATGGGTTATTGCTCAGTTGTGCTGATAAACCTAATAGTGATAACGGACTCCAATCACCACTGCGCGGTTTGCCAAACGGGTCGAAGTAACGATAGGCGGTCACATTACCCAAGTGGTCAGCAAAAGTCGTCGCACTGCCTAGTCGGTCACGTAAGGTAAAACGAATAGTTTTATCCCCTACTTGATTGCCATCTCGCACAATAGCAGCATCACTAATGTATGACAATTCTCGCCAGTTACCTTCATAGGTTTCTCGCTCATAATGTTTGCCCACGTAATAAGTGGTAATGGTTTTACCTGCCACTACGCGGGTTTGTTTGACACGAGCCAAATCTGCGCCATAAACAAATTGTATGCTAGTGTTATTACGGTTGATGCTGCTGGGTTTATTAAACACGTTGTAGGCTATTTCTACCACGCCATTACGGTGAGTTTGGTTGCCTTTATCATCATAGGAAAAGCTGTCGGTGCCACCCCCCGTTAAGTTAACGCTACTGACTTGGTTGGTGCCAGCAACGTAACTATAGGCACTGGCGTTATTAACCGAGTAGTCTGATTTTTTCAGTAAATTGCCTACACCATCGTAATCATAATAAATGCTGTCATTGAAACCATTAGCACTGGTTGTGGAGCTTATCAGGCGATGTAGGTTATCGTAGCTATAAGTGTCTGTCGCAGTCAGTCCTGATAGCGCATTGTATTGGCTAAAGATATTACCAAAGTCATCATAGCTATAAGATAAGTTTTGAATATCTCCCGCTGCACCTGATACTTGTCCAGTCGCAGTGCTAGTGAACATTTGCCCTGTACTTTGAGCATACGTCATACTTTGGCGAATATCAGCATCTTCACTGCCTTGTGTATCAACCCCCAAAGTTGCTTCAGTGATTTGCCCCATGGCATTTTGTGCGGTGATTTCACGATAAACATAACCAGAGCTTACATTGTATTCTTTGCTGAGATAACCCAAGTTGTTGTATTCATACCCTAAGACAACATCATTCGGGTAAGTCATGGATTTGAGTTGCCCTGAGGTGCCATGATAGGCATATCCGGTGACATAACTGTTGCCGTCTATCAGCAAGCTAGATTGTGTTACACGAGCATAGTTATCATACCCAAATGATTGCACTACGCCATTACTTAATTGGCTACTTAATAAACCTTTTTTCAGGCTGTCCCATTCAAATGTCGCATCCTCTGTTCCGCTACGACCCGTGACACGTCCTAATACATCTACTGTGTAAGTAATGGTTTGACCATTGGCGTTTAACTCACTCGCTAAGTTGCCATAATCATTATAACTAAAGACCGTTTTTCCTTGGTTGGGGTCATTGACCCATGCCTTACGATTAAGCGCATCATATTTTGCGGTAATTTGCTGCGTATTCGCATCTTCAATCACAACAGGATTACCACGACCATCATAGGCGTATTGCGTTATACCGCCAATAGCATCGGCCGTTTGTACTAATTGTTTTAATGCATTATAAGTACGCGACATTGACGGTAAACCTGCAACATTTACCGTGGTCACTAAACCATTGTAGTTATAACTGGTGGATAATAAGCCACCGTGTGTTTTAGGTGATAATTTATTAGTCACTCTACCCAGCACGTCATGCTCATACGAGGTAATATTCGGCGTATCATTATAAAGATTCGACGCTTGTGTGGTTAAGCCACGATTATTAAAAACTGTATCTTGATAAACATAACTACCATCAAAACTTGCTGTTTTAACATGTAAAGTGCGCCCTTGTCTGTCTTGATAACGGATAATTTCAGGTGTACTTGCTTGTGTAACCACATTTTTCATCACAGCATAAGGAACGCTCGAATCATTTGCATAGTATCGCAGATATTGCGGTAGCATACCGCTGCGGGTTATTTGAGTGGGACGGCCTAATGCATCATATTGAGTTGTGCTCACTAAACCATTAGGATCGGTAATACTTAATGGTGCACCCGTTTTATAATCGGCTGTCATCAAGGTTTGATGGCCTGCAGCATTGGTTTTTGATGCCACAAAACCATAACTATCATAGGAGATACTACTCGTACGGGTTTGGTTTTCTCCACTAGCCACTACTTCCTCAGGCAAGCCGAGTGCATTATACGTGGTAGTAACACTAGCGGTTGTACTACCATCATTGGTCGTCATACTAATTGTTTTAGGTTTACGATGAGTAATATCCCAGACCACAGCGCTCTCAACCCATGTTTTCATATCAATATCTGCTGCAGGGCTAATGCCTAAAGTACGTGTTGGGTTGTTGCTGATCACTCTTTGGCTTTCATAACGGCGCGGCCAATCTCGCGTAGCTAAACTAAAATCAGTAATTTTCTCTTTTACATAACTCCCATATAGGTCAGTAACAGTAGCTGTGCTCTTTAACACATTACCCCATTCATCTATGTCGCTTAATACAATATTATTTTCACTACGTGTTAGCGTTGCTCCTGCAGTATTACAGGAGGCTGCATTTAAATCACACTCAATACTAATACTTTTAGTATTAAAAACGTTGTAACTATCAAGTACATTATGGTTGGTGTTAATTAGCCAATTATTTTCAGTTACACTAAAAGGTGTCGTTCGTTCACCTTCAAACTGAGATTGCTTCACGATTAAGCTACTGTATGGGAATTTTTGTAAAAATTCAGTGACTACGCTAATATTGCTCGCGTCATTACTTTCTACAATGTGTTCAAAACCTCTAAACCCACGGCCTTGTGTGTTATACATCGCATTATCATAACGATAAGTGATGGTATTATTACCCGCACCGGTATCATATTGAAATTCACTTACCGCATACATTGTTGACGCAAACAAGAAATGTTCATCATCAACAAAGCTGCGATCAACCTGATAAAAATCAGCTCCTGCTGCCTCACTTGACAATGGCCAGTAATTCCAACTAGTGACACGCTGCATACCATCTACAGCAGAAACCAGTAAATCATGCGCACGATAATCACTCGCTGAAGGTGAGGTAGTATTGGATGTTGCGCCATAATTACGGTTGAAATACACTTTATTAACCGCCGCATTTTCCATATAACCGCCATTGATACCGTCATCATCACTAATCATTTCACAACTAGTGTCGCCACAACCATAAATAAAGACCAAATCACTTAAACCATTGCCAAATGCATCAACTACTGCAGCATGGTTTGCACTACCAATTAAATCCGTGGCAATTTTCTCTGCTGTATAGTTACCTGCACCGTCTTCTTTAAAAGTTAAAGCAACATATTTGTAAATATTTCTATCCCAACTAGATAATGGGTTTGCATAAGCAATATAGCCACCAGCATCCATTCTATATTTTTGATTGATATCGCTACCACATTTGGTAACTTCTGACGCTGTTGTTCCTTTTACTTCATAAAAGGTATAACAGCTTTTAACTAAAATATCTGATTCACTATTGCCAGGCATGATCAATTCTACGCGACCATCACCGTTTATATCCATCTGCTTAAAAGCATCCATAAATTTAGGGATAATAGTAAGGTCAGGTTCTTCTGGTGTTACTCCAGGAAAAAACAATTGATTTTTCGGAAGATCATAGTTTAAATAAAACGCATCACCAAAGCTACCTGCCCCCTTGTTTATGCGGGCATATAATTTAGCTTCTTCTCCGTACATCCAACCAATCCAATCACTTAAACCATCACCATTGATGTCAATTAGCATGGAGAAATTTTCAAACGAATTAAGACCCGAGTTTGCACCACTGTTACCTAAAGTGACTCTATTAAAATTTAACAAACCTTGCTCATCCATACTCGTTAATAACAATGCTGTCATGGTAGGTTGAGAATCATTACTAGCCATTGTCAGTTCAGAAAAGGCTAAATCAGTGATGCCATCTCCATCAATATCACCAATGTATTGTAGTGATTCGTCTGCTAATAAATGGGTGACGAACTTTTTATAGTTTGATGCTGCACTGTACGGCGATGAAATGTTTTTAGTATGCAAATATAAATAAACATCCCCTAACCATTGCCCTGTACCACTATTGTATTCTCCTTCATGAACAATAATATCAGGCCAACCATCGCCATTATAATCATTGATATTCACTAATACATGCTCAACCGAAATTTCATCATTAGATAAGTCAACTGCCGTAATACCTGCTACATTCCAATTTGTTGTTAGCTCTTCGGTATAGCCAATTTCCATCGCATTATTTGTTATACGCCAACTGTCAGTAACACCATCTAGGTTGAAATCAGCATCTAGACAAACAAATTGTCCCGTAATACGATTACGACTACATGGCGCGTAATTAAACGAGTTAACACCTTTATTATCTCCTTCGGCATTAACAAAATGACCATCATACTCAGTTATTCCATTAGAATAACCGGCCCAATCAAGCGAGCCATTACCATCAATATCGCCCCGAGGTGTTATTAAGTGAATTTCAGGTACATAACGATTACTAGGTATTTGTACTAACTCATTACCATCAGCCATGACCAAAGGCTCAAGTTTAAAGGTACTTTGCTGGTTGGTATAAGTAAAACGTGTTTCAGTATTGTTTAGCGCGTCTCTACAAATTGTTTGACCGTTATAACTACATTCTTCAACATGGGATAATAGTAAACGACTAGTCCCTTGTGAAAAATTATATTTCAAACTGTATTGACGAACTATTTCTTGATCTACATAAGTGCTAATAGTGCTTAAACGTTGCGTTTGGCGAGTTTTGCCACCACCTAAATAGCTTGTACTATAATTATTCACGCCTATGTCTTGATACTCAAAATTGACATGTCGACCTGCATAATAACTTATCGAGCTAAGTAGTACTTCGCCATTACTTAAGTCTCTGTATGCATAATTTATTGCATTTCCGCCTGAGGCATCCGTTTCAGAATCAATCAACCATGACAAAACGGCAGGAGCTCCACTAGGTATAACTCGACTGTCTATCGTGTTACCAAAAATTTGCGAGTGGCCAGTAGGTAAATTGACCGTAAAAAAGGTGTTTGTACCGTTGATGTCGCCGCCAGATTGGATGACGGTAATAAAACTATCTATTTCTGTGGCATAGGTTGTTCCATTTTGGCCATAAGCTCCTTGTAACGGCACAAGTCGTTGGCCGTTTAAGCATAATCTATCTGTTGCAGCTTCATAGGTAACACCATGATTAAAACTATCTTGAGCAACCGTTGCAGAACAACGCGATATTGCACCCGCTGCTGACAACCCCCAACCGACACCTGCAATACCACGACCATTACGACTACTATAATTCAATGACACGTTAGGTTGCATGCCATTTAACACAGGAGGTATAACCACAGGAATACTATAATTACCGGCACCACCACTGACACTGCCACTACCGGCGATAGCCCCAACAAAGGTACTATCACTTGGCACACTACTGTTTAATTCCCAATCAGTCACGCTACCATTTTTACTTAGCCAATTAAGATTTAATGTTTCTGCTGTTACAGCTATCACAAACGTATCTGAACTAGATGAATGACCATCAGATACCGTAACAGTAATAGTTGCATTACCTGATTGATTTGCCACTGGAGTTAACTTTACCGATCGGTTGGCACCACTTCCCCCAAACGTTATATTACTGCTGGGAATTAACGTAGTGTTTGATGATGATTTACTTAAAATTAAGCTACCTGCCGATGTTTCTGCATCGCCAATAGTAAAAAAAATATGTCCTGTATTAGTGTCTTTATCAATAGTTTGATTTGGTATATTGGTAATCGTTGGAGTTGTATTTATCTCATCCTCTAATACAGTTACCACAAACGTATTTGAACTCGACAAATCACCATCAGATATCGTAACAGTAATAGTTGCGTTGCCTGATTTATTTGCCGCCGGAGTTACTCTTACTGTTCGGTTGGCACCACTACCCCCAATGGTTATATTACTGTTGGGGATTAACGTAACGTTAGAGGATGATTTACTTAAAAGTAGGCTATTCACTGAAGTTTCATCATCCCCAATGGTAAAAGCAATATTTCCTGTATTAGTGCCCTTATCAATAGTTTGATTAGGTATATTGGTAATCGTTGGAGCTGTATTTATCTCATCCTCTAATACAGTTACCACAAACGTATTTGAACTCGACAAATCACCATCAGATACAGTAACAGTAATAGTCGAGTTGCCTGATTGATTTGCCACTGGAGTTACTCTTACTGTTCGGTTGGCACCGCTGCCCCCAACCATTATATTACTGCTGGGGATTAACGCAGCGTTAGAGGATGACTTACTTAAAAGTAGGCTACTCACTGACGTTTCATCATCTCCAATGGTAAAAGCAATGTTGCCTGTATTAGTGTCTTTATCAATAGTTTGATTAGGTATATTGGTAATCGTTGGAGCTGTATTGACGATAATGGGATAAATAGTAACTTTATTAGATCTGCTTGAAAAATCAGAACAAATATTATCATGACATGCTCTCACTCGATAATAATATGAGCGCACATTTTGATTATAGAAAGTAACACTGGTTGTTGTGTAATTATTACGATTTTGCCAATTTACACCATCAAAACTTACTTCTCTATCATAACTTGATGCACCAGTAACAGGACTCCAACTTACTTTAATATCATTGCCTTCGCTGCTCAATTTAACTGCAGAAATACTATTAGGTACTAATGGCTTAACACTAATAATAGTACTTCCCCATGCCCCACAAGGTACATCAGGATTACAAGCACGTACGTAAAAAGTGTATTTTCCAGGTAAAGATAATGAAGGTGTCGTAAAACTGGTACTGGTAACACCACTGACATGCGACAAAATACTCATCGTTACATTAGCACCTGCTGGGGTCACATAATACCTTTCATACGTTGTACCTACCCAGATGATATGATAAGGGTTAGGCCATGATATAGTAGAGGTTTGACCAGAATTAATGATGCTTGGGTCTGCACTAATATTCGTCATACCCGGTGTATCATAAATACGTATTCTTCTCCATGGACTAAGTCCACTACATCCTGTTCCATTACATACTTTATATTTATAATAGACATAACCCCAAGTAGGGTAACTACGAGTAACTCTTAAATTATTACTATTACCACCATGAATAAGCTGGTAGTTAGTGTTCGTATGACTTTCATATATCTCATACCAAAATGCATTTGTTTGCGCTCCAACACTAATTGTTATGCCGGTATTAATAGCATGGTAGTTTCCTCCAGCAATATGAGGGCTGCTTGTTGGAGTTGATGGTGGAGGAGCATTATCATCACAAAAAGGACATGGTTCAGTCATCAATACAGAGCCAACAATATTAAAGTCTGTAACAGGAACCATTTTATTTTTTGTGTTAACTAATTTTTCCGCATTAAACTGCTTTGATTCGTAAGGGGAACATGTATTGCTACTTGCTTCATTTAAAGGTGAAAAAATAATTTGATCACATTGATCAAGTGATTCAACGTCATAAAATTGCGCTTCTGTCCTTTGTGCATCATCAATACCTAGCGGTAATTTGCTATCAGGCCAATACTTATCCATTTCATCATAGCCACCTTTAGCATTTTGCAAACGAATAATATCCGATGACGCTTTACCTTCCACATTAAATAATATACTACTGAAATCATCAGCTTGCCATTCCTCATCAAATATCTTAGCTGGAATGATTTTTGGGTTATTTTCAACTAATTCACCATTATCATTAGCAAAAATAACATAATGCTTTTTACCTTTTGTACGAGCCAAAGCAAAAACATCATCTTTACCATCACCATTAAAATCAGCAATATAAAATTTTTCTGTTTTATTTAATCCCCACTTGACCTTTTCATTAAATCTTTGTTTAACTGAAAAACGTCCATTTTTGTCGGCGTGAAGTAAAAGATGTTGTCCTTGATTGACGGTGATAACTAATAGATCTGCAAAGCTATCACCATTAAAATCCCCTGAAAAATACTCAAAATCAGTATCAACACTTAGCCAAGGTAAGCTGTCGATATTATACTCAACAGCTATGTTTTCAAGTGATAAGACTCCATCATGATTAGTCTGTATTAAATAAGATTTTTGTTGGTTTTGAAAAACAACGTATAAATCAGTCTTGCCATCACCAGTAAAATCAGCCAACACTAGCTGGCTTTCTTCAGTAGACCAATTACTGCCATCAATAGTTGTACCTAATACCACTTCATTATTTTCAGGGTGCGTTATTCGGCCGTCTACTTTAGTAGCAAGAATATAGCGGCTGTTAACAAATGAGTCACGAGAGTGAAGAAATAAATCTTGTTGGCCATCACCATTAATATCAATGAAATAATGAGCAAAGCTATTATCAGTCCGATTAATTTGCTCTGCTACAGAGGAAAAAGATAAAAATAAGAGTATATATAATAAATAACATGTACTTTTAGACATATTGAACTTCCTTGTTTTTATTGTATTTTATAAGCGACAGCTGATAGGGCCACCATATCTTAAAGTGTTATAAGCAGATGACTTATTTTGTTGATCTCATAATATTTCGATATTTTAAAAGTTAAGTTTTTCTATTTTGATTACTTTCAGTTCATGATCAGGTATCAAACATCTTCTATCATAACCGGGAGGAAAATAAAGATTAACGAAGCGACTATTTTTTTTCGCTAGGAGTGCTAATGCAAGCTTCTGATTATAATCACTATCTCCCCTAACAGATAAAACATGCCAATTCTTACCTACCAACTGGATCATTAGCTTATTACCACTTAAATGAATGGCATTAACTTTTTGTTTGAAGCACCCAGAGATACGGGAAGGAGCTTCAGTAAGATCAAAGCCGGATGAAATTTCTATTTCATTAGCCAATGCAATATTACAGTTATTGATAAACAGGGAACACAAAAAAATATTTTTTAAAAACTTCATCTATAAATCCTTTTTAAATAAATGTCATCCATAAATAATGATACAAACAGAATAACTTAATTTTCATATTAAATTCAACTTATAAATTGTATTTTATACAATAAACACACCTCAAATTTGAGGTGTAGTGTTTGAATTTCGACCAATTAATAGTTGGTTTCTGAATTCATCATTCAATGCCGCAATTTAAACTTATGTTTTATACACAATTCGCTTGTATTAATTTTAACGATATGCAAACTTCCTTAAAGCCATCATTTTTCTGCTGTATTACCACTCCTTATACAAAAGTAACTTACATTGTCTGTAAAATTGCCCTCCTTTTAAATTACAACGTCGACTTTCACCAAAAGAGATCATCAACTCCTATACTACGGTAGCATTAATCTACTTTTCGTTTTTTACCACTCTCAGCTCTCATTTTGTTTTCTGACTGAACATAAACGGTATCGGTGGTCGCCATACTTGCATGGCCTAAGTCTTCAGATAAATCTTTTAACGCTCGACCACGTTCAATTTCCATACTTGCGCCAGTGTGTCTAAGCCAATGCGTGGTGGCTTCTTTGAGTTTCATTGATTTATTTTCTCCCTCCAGTTGTCTCATGCGAGTAAAGGCATGATCAAATATGTCTTGCACTAAACGCCTGAGATGCCTAGCGGTCATTCCTCCTTGACCGCGTATTTTTTCAACCAATACGTTATTATCGCCACTCGTTGGTAAGCCTGAAAGTCCTCGATATAAACGGTATCGCTTTAAAAAAGGGATAAAATCAGATGGCACTGTGGTATCACGAAGCTTTCTGCCTTTACCAAATATTTTTAACCACCAATTGTCATCTTCATCTTGCCAAAAATGTCCCATCACTGGCGACCAGTTATCACGCTCTGACAGCTCAGATATTCTCAAAAACAATGTTTTCAGTGAAGCAATAACAAAAAGGTTTCTTTCATAAAGAGGATCTTCATTAGCCATATCTACTGCAGTATCTAAAAGGTATTGCCATTGAGCGCTCGACAAGCGCTTGATTTCTTTAACTTGGGTGTCATTAATGAAATGTTTACAATCCTTTTTAGCTATTTGGGCTGGGTTTCCATAACAAAGCTCTTCACCCATTAAGTAGTTGTAAAAAACGATAATGGCGGTAAAAGTAGAAGTTAATGTTTGTTGTGACGGACGATATTTCTTTTTATCAACTTCTTTAGATAATTGACTTTTAGCCGCTTGAATTTTAAATGGCCGCCATGATTCGTTGACATTGAAATAGCTGTTTTTAAGTTTAAAACGCTCCTGGTTACTGGTGCCAATCCAAGTTACTGGCGGTTTCCAACAAAAATCTGCATAGTCTAAAATGTCAGTTTTTCTCAATTGCTCTATAGGTAATTTTTTCTCGAGAAATGACCACAATAAGAACTTTTCAATTTCATTGCGGAACCTATCGTAGGTATGAACTGATTTATTTCGACCGGTATATTCAAGAAACGATTTCCCCCATTGCCAATGTGTTGCAGACCATGCTGAGTTCGTGGTTATAAAGTCATTAAGTTTAGGATAATCATTAAGTTCCAATTCAGATAGCTCTACATATATTGGATATAATGGTACCGGGATTGTTTTAGACATAAATAAAGATTATTGGTTAAAATAGCGATAAACTATTCTATTGAACCCTTACCCTTAAGTCCAATACTAAAATCTGTATCGGACTTAAGGAAGTCCTACTCAAACAAGCCGTTAAACACGGTAAGGAAAAACATGCAGGCTTTCACTTTTTCCACTAGTCAATGTATCATTTGTGAAATGGGCGCTGCGTCACGCCTGGCTGAAATTTGCCAGCAACAAGGTATGCAATCGGTGCTGTTGATCACCGATCAGGGCATTAAACAATTAGGCCTGCATGAAAACGCCTTAGACAGTTTTAATAAAACCAATATAGCTGTGCATGTTTTCAGTGATGTGCAAGCTGATCCACCAGAATCCGTGGTCTTAAAAGCCATTGAACTTGCTAAAGCAGCCAATGTTGATGCCATCATTGGTTTTGGTGGCGGTAGCTCTATGGACGTTGCAAAAATTACCGCCCTATTAGCTCACCCAAAATGCAAACAACAATTAGCCGACATCTACGGTATTAATAATGCCCGTGGTGAACGACTGCCATTAATTCAAGTGCCCACCACAGCAGGTACGGGCTCAGAAGTAACCCAAGTGGCTATCGTGACCTCTGGTGAAACCACCAAAATGGGTGCAGTGACGCCACTGTTTTTACCCGATATTGCCGTGCTAGATGCCGAACTTACCATGGGATTGCCTCCTCATGTAACTGCCGCTACCGGTATAGATGCTATGGTACACGCCATTGAAGCCTATACTAGTAGGGTTAAAAAGAACCCCATGTCTGATCTCATGGCCAAAGAAAGTTTGCGTTTAATGGCGGGCAATATTCAAACCGCAGTTCATCATGGCAGTGATAAAAAAGCCCGTGAAGCGATGCTATTGGGTGCCATGTTAGCAGGTCAAGCATTTGCTAATTCACCTGTCGCGGCAGTACATGCATTGGCTTATCCTTTGGGTGGGCATTTTCATATCCCGCATGGCTTAAGCAATTCTTTGGTGTTGCCTCACGTAATGCGCTTCAATTTAGTAAACGCCGCTGATCTTTACGCTGAGTTGGCAGCAATTATTTTTCCTGATGAAAAATTCATCGGTACCACACTCGATATTAGTACTCTATTAATTGAGAACATTGAAAAATTAATTAGCGAACTGGGTCTCCCTTCTAGACTAAAAGAAATGGACATAAGCGCAGACTTTTTGCCAACGCTTGCTGAAGATGCGATGTTGCAAGTTCGATTGTTAGATAACAATCCCAGAGAAGTCTCTTACCAAGATGCACTGGCCATTTATCAGGCCGCCTATTAACAATTACATTAAGGAATATGGGGATTATGCCTACAAATACAGTGTCCACAAATAAAGTGTCAACAAGTAAAAATCAGAGCCGAGAAAACTATTTTGTCTTCAATGATATCACCACGCGCTGGAGCGATAATGACGTTTACGGGCACGTTAATAATGTCACCTATTATTCTTACTTTGATACCGCCGCCAATAATTATCTCATCGAAAAAGGTGGCTTGGACATTGAAAACAGCCCTGTTATAGGGTTTGTGGTGAATTCTGGTTGCAACTACAACAGCGCAATTGCCTATCCAGATAAAATCGAAACGGGCTTAAGAGTAGATAAGCTGGGCAACAGTTCGGTGCAATATGGGGTGGCAATATTTAAGAAAGGAATGGATGAAGCCTGTGCCCATGGTCATTTTGTGCATGTATTTGTGAGTCGTAAAACCAATAAGTCGGTGCCTATTCCTGAGAAAATACGCACAGCACTGCAAGCGATTTTAGTTAAAAACTGACAG
>Ga0209826_1001071_pt1 | contig 19366 bp, 20 predicted proteins | sample GOMGulsemesocosm_5_FD_184637 | JGI IMG/M metagenome (GOLD analysis project Ga0209826, IMG submission 184637) | Methane-oxidizing microbial communities from mesocosms in the Gulf of Mexico - GOM15C Gulf of Mexico (SPAdes) (version 2) | ecosystem: Environmental > Aquatic > Marine > Cold seeps... | reverse complement strand
ATCTACCTGCTTTAATCGATTTTGAAAATGAAAGGCTACATGAAAATCCTGTCGCTCATGCCATTAGAACATTAGAAATCGTTGCTGATTATCAAGGAACAACAGTTGAGAAACTGTTGGAAGCTCCTACTGAGAAGAATAATGACAATGACAATGAATTGTTAGGAGTGTTCGAATGATAGATAAAGAAGAAAAAGTCGATGGCAGGGGAGTTTCTTTAAAAACTAGAAAGGCTAGAGAACAAGCTGTAAGAATTTCAAGATTGAAAGTTATCCTGCCTAAAATGAAAGGTACGACATTTGAACATATCACGGCTTTGTCAGAGCATGTTGCTAAAGAATTTCTATTCGAGCATGACGAAGTTATAGATCCAACCACATTGAGACGCAATAAAAATTATCGTCGATTGTTAAACCGTTTTTTCGACAAAAAGCAAACATCTGACAATGAAATATTCGCATTAACAGAAGATCTCTTGCTAGCAGATAGTGAAAATTATCTAATCAATAAAGAGTTAAAAACAGCAAACAAAACTATTTCAAGCCTTCTATCTGAACGGTCTGCGACAAAGGTGAAGTCACTTGAAGACAGAACACATGGACAGATAGTTGAATTTGATGAAGCACCTTGTGTTGCTTTGATGAAGTTTATTGATCATGTTAATGATTTTGAAATCAGGCGTTCTGGTGTGTTTGATTTAGGAGCAGGGATAAATGAAGTTCTAGTCATATCGCCAGAAGATTATCCAGAGTTTTTTACTTGGTACTTTAAGGATGGCAAATAATGGCTTCTAAAAAGGAAAACCTTAATGGAACTCAGCAGAGAGATGAAAATGCTAAGAAATATGTCATCTGGGAAGCGAATGTTACTGATGAAGAATTGGTTAGTATAATTCGAGGAAAACAGCTCGACAGATCAGCTATAGGTACGCTAATTGATTTTGATAGAACTCAGTTAACTAAAAATAAAATTATTAAACCTTTATTTATAAAATTTGAAAACAATTTGAGAACAAGAGGAATCCTACCAAAGCTTACCGACCAAGGAAAAGCAGAGCAAAAAAAGCCTACATTGGATAAGAATTCGATTAACGCTGCTAAACAAGAATCTAGAGTGCCTTATCTTGAACAGCAGGTAATTGAGCTAAAAGCAGAGAATGCAGCCTTAAAGGGTAAGCTAGGGCGCTTCAGTGAGCTAAATGATGTATATGATGACCTAGGTGAATTATGATGTTCAATACAGCGTATGAAGCAGATCTGACGGTTCGTATCACTGGAGTTTTAAAAAACTTTAAAAAAAGCGATACTTCAATTCGTTTTACCGCTGTACCTGTTTATAAATCTAGTCATTTGGTGAGTAGCAAAATTGACCATTATACAATCAATGCTGCTGACTCTATTTCTCCAGATCCAAATGAAGGCGAAATATGGGAAATCAAAGGAGAAGCTAGCTGGGAGCAAACAAAAAGTTATGATGGTAATTATTTCATCAAAAAGCATCATGTAAATGTTGATACAGCAAAAATTATTCTGTCACAAAATCCTGTTGGATTTAAATATTTTATCGCTGACACGCCACATTTCAAAGGCGTAGGCCCTAAAGTAGCTGAAAACCTTTGGAAAAAATTTAAAGGTGAAACATATAACATATTAAAGAATGCAGAACTATCTAAGCTATTAACTGTTGACGGGATAGGTAAGGCATCGGCTGAAAGTTTGATCACTGGTTATAAGAAATTCTCTTATTTAAAATACTCAACGTTCTTCACTAAACATGAAATCCCGGTAGAAATTCAAAAGCGTATTTTCAAATTTAAAGGCGTAGCTGATGGTTCATTAATTCAAAGCGAAAATGGTGGTATTAAGTTTGATCCTAATCCAGTTAATTTGATTAATGAAAATCCTTATTCTTTAAGTACATTTGGTATGCCATTTCATAAAAACGATAGAATTGCAAAAAAGCATTTTGATGTAAAAGATGATGACCCTAGACGTTTGACCGCTGCTGTTACCGAATGTCTCACTAAGCATGCAAAAAAAGGGCATACAATAACGCACCACAAGCAACTAGCTTCTCCACTAAGAGAATTGTTACGCTACAATGAACCTTTAGTCGTGAAAGCACTATCACAGGCTTATGATAAAAGGGCATTTATTATTTACCCTGATAGTGGGGTTTATCAATTTACCCCAACGTACATCATGGAGAACGTTGTAGCCAAACGCCTTTTGAAGCTTAACTCACAAGGTGAGATATACAATGAAGCTGAAGATACTGCTTGCGTGAGTGCTTTTCAAACAGCTAAATATCCATTAGGAACCCAGCAAAAAGAGGCAGTAATGACTTCAATTAGTTATGCTGTTTCATGTATTACTGGTGGTGCAGGTACTGGTAAGACTACGGTGCTCAATAGTGTTTTACATGCGTATTCATCATTGAATTATCAAATAAAAGCTGTAGCCCTTAGTGGTAGAGCTGCACAGCGAATGCATCAAAGCATCAAGCGAGAAACATCAACAATTGCTAAATTTTTAAGAGAAGATCCGATAGATGAAGTATGTGAACAAAAGTATTTATTGGTGATTGATGAAAGCTCGATGCTTGATTTACCGACTTTTTATAGAATTGTTATCCATATCGATCCTAACGTTAGAATCCTTTTTGTTGGTGATCCAAATCAACTGCCCCCAATCGGTGCTGGGAATATTCTTAGCGATATAGTCAAATCAAAAGTAATTCCTAATACCGAGCTAGATATAGTAAAAAGGCAAGGGGCTAGCACTGGCATTCCAGAATATTCTAAGTTGATAAACGAGGGAGTCGTGCCTCCAAAACTCACTACAGGCAGTATAACATTTCATGAAGCAGAATTTGATTATGTTGAAGACGTTTGTGTTGAGCTATATAAGCAAGACCCAGAGAATAGTCGTGTTGTTGCTGCCACTAATAAACTTGTCCAAAAAATTAATGTCTTATGTCAAAAAGAGTTAAATCCTAAAGGCAAACAACTTATATATGATAAAGACGGTGAAAAGCTATACGATCAAATTTATGAAAATGATCCTGTCTTATTTACTCAAAATAATTACGATGCACACGTACAAAATGGATCATTAGGTAAATTAATATCTGCTGACAAAAAAGATGGTCATTTCGGTGTTGTGAAAATGGATGATTTCGAAAAAACAGAAGATGAATTTGTATCATTAACTAGCTCACTACTGCTTTCGTTAAATCCTGGTTATTGCATTACGCTTCACAAAGCACAAGGTAGCCAGTTTCCAAAGGTCATTGTTGCATTATCGTCTGGTGATAATTTAGATCGAGCATGGCTGTATACTGCTGTAACTCGTGCCGAAATTGAATTGCATATTGTCGGTCCAAAGGCCAAGATAATTAGTGCAATTCGAAATGTTAGTAATGCGAGCAAGAGGCAAACTAATTTAGTCAATTTACTGCAAGAGAAGTAAACTCACAAAAGAGTTACAATGTAACTAAGAAATAATAGGGATGCAAAAAAGAACATAGAATTTTAACGCTTCAGCGTGGGAATAAAGAGTTAAATAGTTGTTTGATTCATGAAAAACTCAAGCGTTGACGTTAAGCTGAGACTAAATGCACGAAGTGCATATAAGAGATGGAGCCTGCGACTGAACGGAACACTAGCCGCACTCAAGCTTTAATGGAATCAGCAAAAATATTTCGGCACGTAGATACACAAATGTCTGAAAACGCCACCCATCATCCCACTGCTAAACATCTCTTTCTTTTGTCGGCTGCAAACGGTACAAAAGCTATTTCTATGAATGTCGCAGACAACCAAACCTCGCCACGTGTTTAAATCGCCCCTACTGCAAGTAGGAAGTGGCGATACATTTATCTTTTGAACTTTTCACTAATCTTATTTGTGTGTATTCATTTTTTCTGTGTGCTTCCCAGCACATGCTTTTTCTTTCAAGTTTTATCCATTGTGACAACTGTAAATAAAACGAACATTAACTAAACACTTTTTGTTTATTAAAATTTGGGTTCATATTTCTTGATTGACTGTAAATAAACTTGTAAAGTTATCTATGTAAGGAAAAGGTATGTTATATTTACACTGTTGCTATGTCATTAGTTGTGAGCATTAAATTAAACTTCTAAACTGTAACTACTGACATTTTTTCTTGGGATTCATAGCGTTAGAAAGTTAGGTATTAATTATGAAAATAGGTTACGCCCGTGTTAGTACAAATCAACAAGATACAGATTTACAGATCACAGCCTTAAAGGAAGCTGGCTGTGAGCGAATATATAAAGAAGTATTCACTGGTAAAACAAAGGACAGACCTGAGCTAACAAGAATGCTTGATGCATTGCGTGAAGAAGATGTTGTCGTTGTCTGGAAACTTGATAGATTAGGGCGCAGCTTAAAAGACCTCATAGAACTACTAGATATGTTCAAGGCAAAAAACATTCAATTTATTAGCCTTACTGAAAGCATTGATACAACTTCTGCCGTTGGTGAATTGATATTTAATGTAATAGGATCAATTGCTCAGTTTGAGCGTAGCCTTATGTCAGAAAGAACAAAAGCAGGACTTGAGGCTGCAAGAGCACGTGGTAAGAAAGGTGGACGTAAGCCAAAGCTTTCATCTAATGATATTAAAAAAGCAATGGCAATGTTAGAAGATAAAACTATTGCAGTATCTGATGTAGCAGATCACTTTAAAGTATCAAGAACAACTTTATACAAATATATAAATGAACACAATGAAAGATCAAAAGTGCTTAATTACTATGATACAGAAAAATAGATTTTGTCATTTACGTTTTCGTTAATAATAACTAGATATTTTTTCTACTAATTGAAATTCCCCCCAGAACATAGGGTGTTTAAGGCAATGAAGATGACAGTAATGCGAGCAAGCGACAAACAAATTTAGTCAACTTATTGCAAATGTGTAAGGATTAATTGAAATGACTATTAATAAAGAAACTGAGTTAAAGCTTCAAAAATTAAGAGGGGAGTCACGTAAATTTCCCAATTCAGATAAACAAATAATGCAAAATTTAGTTGATGAACTGTTTGAAGAAGGTACTTATTATATTACTCCTGATATGCAGGAATCAGGAAAAACCCCTATGTATATGGTTAATCATTACGGTGTTTACTGGTTCAATTGGGATAATATCGCTGATTGCGAATGGTGTGGTAAAGACATCAGAGACATAGAAAAAGGTCCACCAAATACTAAGTCTATTTATGTTAAGAGATTAGGTGTTGATGGAGGGCAATTAATCTGCTTTGACTGTGAATCTGAAATGAAAAAAAGAAGTTAGAAAGATCAAGTAAAGGTTACATTGTAACCATTCTCTGGAGTGGCTTAATTTTCTTTGTTTTTTATTAAATCAGGAAAGTCAGTAGCGACTTTCTCTTCAAACCATTCTTTTAAAGTCTTTCCTTGCATCTTCACGGCCTTGTGTAATTGCTCCTTCAGTTGCGCATCAATTTCAATGACAACTCTACCTGATTTACCTATAGCCATAATATTTATCCATTATTATTAATATTTTTAATTTAATCACTATATGTTACATAACATCACTTGACATAACAAGGTTTTTTTTGTAATGTCACTATCAGCGAAATAGAATTTAAGTTACTGTGACTAAATAAGATTAAAGCGGATTTAATGTCATAGCACAAACAAAAGGTATTAGTTTCTTATGGTAAAAAATATTGGCGACAAAAGTTTATTTGAAATGTTATGGCAATCAGCAGTAAAACTGCGTGGTGCGCTAGAGCCAGGTGAGTATAAGCATCCAGTTCTTGGTTTATTGTTCCTTAAATATGTCTCAGATTCATTTGTTGAAATGCAGACAAAATTAGAAGGATGGACCGCAGATCCAAATAATGAAGATTATTACGAAGAAAATGAAGAAGATCGTTTAGCTATTATCAATGATCGTGATGAATATAATGCAGAAAACGTATTTTGGGTTCCTGAAAATGCTCGTTGGGAATATGTCGCTAAGCAAGCTAAAGATACCAATATTGCTAAAATTCTCGATGAAGCAATGGGCGAAATTGAAAAAGCTAATCCTAAAGTAAAAAACCTTCTATACCGTGGTTTCAGTTTATTGAAATTACCACCTGCTAAATTCGGTGAATTAATCGAATTATTCTCAAAAATTGGGTTCAATAGTCAAGATCACAAATCAGCAGATGTACTTGGTCAAGCATACGAATACTTCTTAGGTAAGTTCGCATTAGCTGAAGGTAAAGGCGCAGGTGCTTTCTATACTGTTGATAGCATCGTAAAAGTGCTTGTTGAGATCCTTGCTCCCCATAAAGGTCAATTGTATGAGCCTGCTATTGGTTCTGCTGGTATGGTTGTGCAGTCAGAAAAGTTCATGGAAAATCATGGTGGTGAGCGCGGTGATATTTCTGTATATGGTCAAGAGTATACACATACCACATGGAAACTAGCTGCGATGAACTTGATCATCCGTGGTATTGACTTCGATTTGGGAGAAGCTAATGGCGATACACTTTTAAACGATTTACACAAAGATTTACGAGCAGATTTTTGCCTTGCAAACCCACCCTTCAATCAAGGTGACTGGGGGGCAGAGAAGGTTCGTGGTGATGTGCGCTGGAAATACGGTGAGCCATCAAATAGTAACGCTAACTATGCATGGATTCAACATATGATCCATCACCTTAATGATACTGGTCGAGCTGGAATAGTAATGCCAAATGGAGTATTGACATCAACAGCCAATAATGAAAATTTCATAAGAAAAGGAATAATTGAAGATGATCTTGTTGAATGTATCGTTACATTACCGGGAAAGTTATTTATAAACACTCAAATCCCTGCTTGCTTAATATTTTTAAATAAAGATAAAGCAAGAAAAAACAAAACTTTATTTATAGATGCAAGACATACAGGTCAGTTAGTGGAAGGCTCAAGATCACAGTGGTACTTCTCTGAAACAGATATAGATAAAATAGCCTCTACATATAAAAACTGGGTAAGTTCTGAACTTCCTAATGATATATATAATGATACCAATGGGTTTTGCAAATCTGTTTCAACATCTGTTATCAAAGATAATGATTACGTTTTGTCATCTGGTAGATATGTGGACCCCAAGGGTGAGCTTGAGAAAGAAGAAGATTTTGAGGATGAAATGATTGCATTGACAAACCTTCTTTCGGAACAGATGTCAAAAACAGTGAATCTCGATATTAAAATTAAGTCATCTCTAAGTGAGGTTGGCTATGAGCTATGAATTAACTACTCTGGGTGAGTATATTTCTGTTCAAGGTGGTTATGCTTTCAAAAGTAAGGACTTTTGTAATGAAGGATCACCTGTTCTTAAAATTAAAAATGTAAGATTTGGCAATATAGACTTTGCTGATTGTGCGTTTGTAGCCGATTCTGTAGTGATTGGGCTTGATAGATTTAAAACTAGTGCTGGCGACATACTAATTTCTATGACTGGTTCTGGACCTAATGCTCCACAATCTCTGGTAGGAAGAGTTGCTAAATTATATGAAGATGATCAAGCTGCATATATTAATCAGCGGGTTGGGCGCATTCAGATAAAGGAAGATATAAAATTAGATCCTGATTTTGTCTTTTATTTATTACAGCAAAAATCGAGTATCGATTATTTAGTTGCTAATTCAACTGGAAGTGCAAATCAAGCAAATATAAATTCAGCAACTATATGCTCAGTGCCTTGCCCCAAAGTTACTTTTGAAGAAAGCGCTGCAATTGCAAATGTGTTAAGAAATATTGATTTGGGCATTCGTAATAATACCCAAACAAACGACACATTAGAAAAGATCGCCCAACGCATCTTTAAATCATGGTTTGTTGATTTTGATCCCGTTAAAGCTAACGCAGAAGATGTACCTTTTGATGGACTTTCATCTGAAATTCAAACTCTGTTTCCAAATGAATTTGAAGATTCAGATCTGGGGATAATTCCGAAGGGTTGGTCTATATCATCAGTTTCTCATATCTGCGATAAAATAGTTAACGGGAGTACTCCTAGACGTTCAACAGAAGAATTTTGGGAGAATGGAGATGTCTCTTGGTTTAAAACAGGTGAACTAAAGGATTCTTTCCTTCTTTCTTCTGGTGAAAAAATAACCAATAATGCTGTGGAAAACACTAGTGTAAAAGTTCTTCCAAAAAATTCCGTCTTAATGGCAATTTACGCATCTCCAACTGTTGGTAGACTAGGAATATTGACGGAAGACTCAGCTTTTAATCAGGCCGCGACAGGGATGGTTCCTAATAAAGAAATTGGTCATACTTTTCTATATTATATTCTGAAATTTGGTCGTCTTTGGTTTAATAATTGCTCCAGTGGTGCTGCACAGCAAAACATATCTAAGCTGATTGTAGAAAATTATGAATTTATGATGCCTACTAAGCAGCTAATCAATCAATTTAACAATATTTCGACCCCTATTTTTGAAAAAATCAAAAATAATCAAAGACAAATTGAGGTGCTTACTAGCATACGTGACAAACTTCTTCCTCGTTTGATCTCAGGTAAGATAACGATACAAAAAGCAGAGGAATTACTCGAAGCAGCGAGTTAATGCACAGGGAAATAAAAAGAATAATAAGGTGTGAAAATGGTAAATGAAGATCAATTAGAAACAGAATGCATGGAGTGGTTTGATAGTATTGGCTATCAAACCCTTCATGGTGCATCAATAGACCCCGGTAAGCCAAACGCAGAACGAGCTTCTCTTAGTGAAGTAATGCTACTAGGTAGGCTTAAAAAAGCAATAGTAAAAATAAACTCAGGGATACCTGAATCAGCTCTTGATGATGCAGTTACGAAGCTTAGACAGTTTCATGCTAATACAGCTATTGCTAATAATACATTTCATCGTCAACTGATAGAGGGTATTCAAGTCGAATATCGCAATGTTAATGGTGAACTTGTTGGTGACCGTGTTTACCTAATTGACTTCAAAGATAAATCAAATAATGACTGGCTAGCTGTTCAGCAATATTCAGTTGATGGTGTAACTCATGGCGAAATAGATAATCGTAGACCCGATATCGCTGTATTCATTAATGGCCTGCCGATATCAGTCATTGAGCTTAAAAATCCGAAAGATGAAAATGCTGACGTATGGGCTGCATATAATCAGCTTCAGACATACAAAGACACCATTAAAGATTTATTTGTATGCAACGAGGCAATGATCATATCTGATGGCACTGTAGCGCGTTTAGGCTCGTTAACGGCAGATCGCGAACGATTCATGCATTGGCGAACAATTGATGGTTCACAAGACGATACAGAGACAATGTTAGAGCTTGAGGTCATGATCCGTGGTTTCTTTAATAAAGACTTATTATTAGATTATTTACAATTTTTTGTGGCATTCGAAGCATCTAAAGATTCTTTCATTAAAAAACAAGCAGGCTATCATCAATTTCATGGTGTTAGAGATGCTGTTTTAAATACAATTAAAGCTACTGGTCCAGATGGTGATCAGAGATGTGGTGTTTTCTGGCATACACAAGGTTCAGGTAAATCATTATCCATGGTGTATTACAGTGCTAAGTTAATGGCTACACCTGAATTAGAAAACCCAACGATCATCATTGTTACTGACCGTAATGATCTCGATGACCAACTATTTGAAACCTTCTTAGCAAGTGAAGATTTGCTAAGACAAAAGCCTATTCAGTGCAAAGACCGTGACGATATTTATCATCATTTGAATGATAAGCCTGCTGGTGGAATTTTCTTTACCACAATGCAGAAGTTCCAACCGAAAAAAGGTGAAACTGAGTTTAAAGAATTATCTACTCGCTATAATATTATTGTTGGTGCTGATGAGGCACATCGCTCTCAATATGGTACTAAAGCTCGCATTGACCAAAAAACAGGTCAAATGAAATATGGTTATGCTCATCACTTAAGAACAGCATTACCTAATGCTGGATTCATTGGTTTTACTGGCACACCTATTGAATCAGAAGATAAAGATACTCAGCATACTTTTGGTACTTATGTCTCTATTTATGACATAGAACAAGCTCAAAAAGATGAGGCAGTTAAGCCTCTTTATTATGAAAGCCGTATGATTAAAATGGCGATGAGTGAAGTTATCGATGATGAAGATATTGAAGATGAAGTTGATGATGCAACTGATGGTTATGATGAACATGATCAAAGTCGATTAAAATCACAAAATGCTGCATTAGAAGCTTTGATCACTGAAGATTCACGTATTAAAAAACTAGCTAATGACTTGGTTGAACATTTTGAAAAACGCGAACAGGTTATGCTCAGCAAGGCTATGATGGTTTGTATAAGTCGTGCCGCATGTGTACAGGTTTATGATGAAATTAAAACTCTTCGTCCTGACTGGCATAATGATGATCCATTAAAAGGCTCTATGAAAGTCATAATGACGGGCAGCTCTTCTGATAAGCAAGAATTTCAGGAGCATATACACAAAAAGCCAATTCAACGAAAAATAGCTGAACGTGTTAAAGATCCAGACAATGAATTAAAGATAATAATTGTTTGTGACATGTGGTTAACAGGTTTTGATGCGCCATGTCTTAATACAATGTACATCGATAAACCGTTAAAGGGTCATAACCTTATGCAATCTATTGCGCGTGTTAACCGCGTATTTAGAGATAAAGAAGGTGGATTAATCGTTGATTATCTTGGTATTGCACAAGAATTAAAAGATGCTTTAGCCAATTACACTGCCAATGATGGTAAAGGTCGTCCAACAATTGATCTTGATGAGGCAATGTCAGTATTTACAACTAAGTTAGATGTTTGTAGAAGCATCATGCATGGATATGACTATTCAGATTTTGAAAAAAACACATTAAAACTTCTTGCTGGTGCTATGAACCATGTGCTGAAAGGCTCTGATGGTAAAAATCGTTTCGATAGATCCGCACTAGCCATGTCAAAGGCATTTAGCTTGTGCAGTACGCATGATGATGCGAATCAGTACAAGGAAGAAGTGGCATTTTTTGAGACAGTAAGGGCCGCAATAAAAAAATCAACATTAGCTAATAAAAAATTAGATGGCGACAAAGTTAAGCATGCCTTAAGGCAAGTCGTATCAAAAGCTATTGTTACTGGTGAAATTGTAGATGTATTTAAGTCTGCTGGTTTAAATAAACCTGAAATAAGTATTCTTGATGACAAATTCCTTGATGATGTTAAGAATATGGAGCATAAAAACTTAGCTGTCGAAATGCTTAAAAAATTATTAGAAGATGAAATATCAACAAGGACAGCCAAGAATGCTGCTAGCCAACGCACATTCATGGACATGTTAGCCGCTTCTGTTGCGAAATATAAGAATAAAGCTATTCATACTAGCCAAATAATAGAAGAGCTTATAAAGCTCGCTAAGGAGCTTAGAGACTCTGCTGATAGAGGTGAGGATATTGGCTTAACAAAAGAAGAATTGGCTTTTTATGACGCTCTACTTGAAAGCGAGACAGCAAAAGAAGCAATGGAAAATGATGACATTATCCTAATAGCTAAAGCATTAGTGACTGAAATTAGAAGTAGCTCTCAACCAGACTGGGAGAAACGTCCTAATTTACGCTCAAGAATGAGACGTAATATTAAGAGGTTATTAAAAAGAACGGGTTATCCACCCAATCATCAAGCTGAAGCTATTGAAGCTATTCTTAAACAAGCGGAATTAATGGCCTGATGTTAATTATAGTTACAATGTAACCTAAAGGTAGTAAGAGAATAATCACTGATGAGTTATTAAAGGTAAACATTTTATCCACCTGACTGATGAAAAAGTAAAATCATTAGAAGAAACAAAGAGAATAATATAGAAATATGCCAGAAGTATTCTGGGTATTATATTTTCAAAATGTTAGTTAACAGTTTTATCCCGATAGAGGGTAATAATTTATGAGGTGTTTATGGACCCAACAGGCGCATTTGCAACAATTATAGGGTTAATCTGTAATTTTAAATCTGAACAACGAGTAGTATCAGATGATGAATATAAAGAATTTATGCAATGGCTATGTGATAAGCGTCATAAGAATTTAGTTGATGAAATCCAATCTAATCATTTATTAGGTTTAGGTTTAAAAAAATTATTTAATCAAAATCATAGTGTCATAGTTGATAAGTTAAATAAGCTTGATAACTCTATTACCTCAATTGCAGCGCAGGTTGATGGATTTAAAGAGATTGCCAATGCGGTAACGTCAAATTCAGGTTTATCAGAACAAGCCATTTCTTTGCTTAAGCAACTTGATGAATCTGGTGGTAGTGCTTTTTTAGAAGTAGAGAGTTATTCTGGAAAAGAGTTTTTAATGCTTGATGGAAAAGCTAGTCAACAGTTGCATATGAATGAGGATAGATTTATTGATGATGACCTCTCGCAACTTTGTAGTCTTGGTCTTTTAATTCCTGACTATAACTCTAGTGGTAGTCGATTATTTAAGATTACAAGATCAGCGGTTGCCCTTGTGCAACAAATAAAATAATTCAGCGAGAAAGTTATTAAAAAATCAAACCACCAAGGGAAGGTATTAAAAGATCACAAAAAGGTAGGTAAGAAACTTATTCCTCCAATGAAGCAAATAGCCAATATGCAGGAAATATCTTTTACTGATGAACTGTTGCCGTCCTTAATTTGGATGGCTGCCTTGTATTTGCGCTGTGATGGGCGACGAGCTACTAAAGTTATTGTAGAGTTTATAAAAGATGCTGAGTCGGTTTTTGGTGAAAAGCGTCCCCAGCCCTTACATGAAATAGGTAACTTCAGCCTTTTATCTAGTGAACAAAAACAAATTATCTATGATGCTGTTAAAGACAAAAAATATTTTGAAACTCTTTTGGATAATTTAGAACACCAATATCATCTTTTAAAAGACTATCCTCTTAGCTTTTTGTTTGAAGAACATATTTATGCAGTTGATAAAATTGAAGCTTTAGAAATGTTATCAGAAGATGTTAAAAACTTATTAGATAGGCACTCTTCAATAGCAACTAAAGTTCAAGTCACTGCCGTTTATACAACATTAGAAACAGGTAGGTTAAAAATATGCCATCCAGTTAAATTACCTGACTTTAATGCTATTTTCACCGAGCCTGATTCAGATGAAGCGAAGCATGCCGCAGCATTTGCTAGAGCTAATATGAATGGTTCAATAGGAATGTTTAGGCAAGATAATGACGAGTTAAATATTAAAGCCCACTCATGGGCTAAATACTTTTGGGCACAAACTTTTAAGCTATCGGATTGTATCAGTGAATATTGAAAAATTTATAACAGAATATGAAAATTATCTTATAGACAGTTTTCATGAACTTTGGCAGAAAATTAAGGTTGAGCCTGATAAATTAGGGGCTTATTCAGTCATTGGCGGACTTTTATCAAGGCAGGTTACTTTATCTCTTGAGTTAGCTCGAAGTCCGAATAATTGGAATGGGCACTCTGCACCTCTTTTCCTAAGGGCTATGACAGATTTATATATAACGCTTTCATGGATATTATTAGACCTAGAAGAAAGAGCTAAGCTCTATGTCTCACATGGTCTAGGAGAAGAGAAGTTACTTGTTGAACTTTACAAACTTGGTATTGAAGAAGCTCCTGATAAACATACCAAAGAACAAATGCAGCAAATTGTTGATATTAAATCTAGCTGGATAAATTCTCAAAAAATGGATTGGGCGGTAGAAGTTAATTTAGGAAGTTGGTCTCCGCTTGATTATCGCAAAATGTCGCAAGAGGCTGATTGTGAGGATTTATATAAATTTGCTTATAAGCCTTTTAGCCAAAACAGTCATAATATGTGGCCTCATGTCTCTGTTTATAACAGCAAAAGTTGTACTAATCCATTACATCGATATCACATCATCCCTGAGCTTATAGAGGCTCCATTTGAACCTGATTTTATGTATCGTTCATGTAAATACGTAAATAAAACCTTTTCACTATTTTCTTCTACTTTTAATATTGAGTTATCTAAAATGCCTTTGGATTGGTGGGATGAATATTGGCAAGAAAATATTGATAAAAGCGAAAAGGATGATGTTACTGATAAAGACAGTTAATTTATTGATAGAAAAGATCAACTTTATCTATAATTAAAGTCAAATCTACTATAATGGTTACAATGTAACTTATTTGTAAGGATGGATATGATAATGTCAGAAGTAACTAAAAATGAATTCAAACAGGGTCGTTCGCGTAAGATAAACGAAAACAATTTCTATCTAACAATTCAGTACCTATGGCTTCAGACATACGATAACAAGCGACTTGCTTATCATGAATTAAAAGGCGAAATACGTACATTTCATGATATTGCTCCGGGCAAAAAAACATCCATAGCCTACCTAGACAAGTTTATTAGCGAATGTGAAGAAAGAATATCTAGCTGCGAAACAAATATTTTTGTAAATCAATTTCTAGATCATCAGAATAAAGGATATTGTGAAAAAGTCATTACAGCAAATAAGGCTAAAATAAATGAAAGTCGTGATAATTACGTTGAATTGAGTGACAAAATGAAGTTTGATTTGCACTCAATTGTAGTGCGATTAGATGATGAAATTTATTCAGCGATGTCTAGCTGGATTAAGCAAAATCGTGCAAGAGCAAAAGAGCATAAACATCAAGTAACATTATCAACAGCGGGTAAAGTGGCGTTAGAACAACTAAAATATGAACTTAATGCGAAAAGCTATGATGAAACACTAATTAAATTAAGCCGAAAAACAAAATAGTTACATTGTAACCAATAATAGAAAGAAATAGACTTTTCACGCGCTAGCGTGGTGAATATATAATTAGTGTTATCTGTGTTACATTTATACGGTTATGAATCATTATATTTCATTGCTTTTTAGCCAGTTTTTCTAGCCCCTTAGCGGGATCTAGATCTAAAGCTATACAATATTGTACATATTCGTGAATCCCTAATTTTCGTTGACCAGTCTCGATCTTGCTAATAAATTGGAAAGGTTCATCAATTTTTAATGCGAGTTGACGCACAGTAAGACCTTGATCTAGTCGCGCTGCCTTTAGCCAATTTAATAGCAATTGATATTTTTCAGTGTTTATTGATTTTATCATTGTCCCTATTTTAACGACATGCTACATTGTCACCAAAATAGGGACATAATATATAGATGGATTATATATTTTATAGTTAAATAAATACGGTTAACAGAGGTTAATTATTATGGGAAAAACATTTATCGAAGATGGGGTTTTAATATCCGTATTATCTGAAAAGAGCTATAAAAATGACTGCAATTTAAAATTTCTAGCGGGTAGAGTTGTTAATGATGAAAGTGGTCATATAAATCCTGGCAATTACTTAATAACTTTACAAGTTGAATTTTATGGAGATTATATCTTTTTTACAAAAGATGGACGAATATATGAAACGTCTAATTTACCTACAGTTCTCGAAGTTTCATGCGCTGAATTTTTACTGATGAGAACAAAATCTTTTGAAGCTGATGATATTTTAAAAATTAGAGATTGTTCTGATAAATCTAGATTAATTGCAGCTTTTGATAGTTAGCTTTAAGGCAAATCATAAAGATATTATAAAGTAAAAAATTGTAACAAATGAGCTAAGTATTCATACTTTATAAAATACCCTATACCCTCAGCGAGATAACGGGAAAAATATTGACTATAATCGTGGAGCGATAGCCAACTGTGGTTTTCCCGTTTAGATAAATTATAGCGTTAATTAATTTATAGCGTTAATTAATTATCTTTACGGATTTGTATAGCATCTTCAATCCAGTCATCTATATTATCTGAAATATAGCTATATACACCCTTACTGGTAGTACGTGGTGGATCATAAGACTTAGCAATTGTTGATAAGCGTTTTTTGGTTGCCCCATGAGTTATATAATAAAGAGGGTTCGCGCCTTTAGAGGACTGGTTCTCTTGGCTATCGGTGATATTGTGTATGTGTATAACCAGTACACCCATGCCTTTGTCCCACGACTGAACAATCTCATGATTGATCCATTTTCTATTGGCCGTGTTTGACCCTGCAAGGATCACTGTACATGTACGTCCTTTCATTTGGCTTGCAATCCATTCTTTAATTTTTTTGTCTCCACCGCCTGTAACAGTTTCCCAGTCATTATCTTTTGCTGCTTGATTACCTTCAATTGCGCCAATATTTCTAACTTTTGAAACACGCCAATTATCAGGTTTATATTGAAAACTGAAAAAACACTTCCTAGCCATAATAGAACTCCTTTAATGTACTACTTTATTTAAAATATCAATGATTATATTTACCTTGTCCGATAGCGCTATTTTCGAGTCTGCAAGTTTTTCTATTAAAGGTACAACGATCTCACAGTTTTCATAATAATCACTTGGATTCTTCAAAACTATATCAGTTATCACTTTTGTAGCATATCCCGTGCAACCGACTGGAATACATATATTCCCTTTTTCCTTAGAAATCTCAAACTCTCGTATAATGCCATTAGCTTCTACAATTTTTTCTCCGCTTATTTTATTACCAAACAAAAAAATTGATATACCACTTAAAGATATCATCTTTTGACGATATTCTTCCCAAAGTTCAGGCAGCTTTTTTTTACCTGATTCAAATTGTGGGAATGGCTTTAGAATTAGCTGAGATTCTGAATACTTCATAGGCTTATCGTTAATAGCTTCTAATGCCCCATTAATGACAGAGCTTCCTATTCCCCAACCAAAACCATTAACAATGCGAAAATTTTTCTCTACTATTTTTTTTGATAAGACATGAACAAAGCCCAAAGCTTCATTTTTATCATAAGGGTCGTAAATTTCTGCACTTCCAGCAATAAAAATAGTTTTCTTTTTAAACCTTCTTTCTATTTCTGTAAGTATTAAAGTTATATGCTTGTAATCATCAAGAACCAGGGACTTTATTCCATACCTTTTTAAATCATTAATAATTAACTGCTGCTTCCTAGTGTTGTAATCTAATGTGGCTTGATCGGGGTTTTGAGAATCATTTAAACAGTGCCTTTTTACGAGGCAATAATGCTGTTTTTTATCTTCAGTAAATCTAAAATTTAAACGACTTAAAACATAATCCAAGTTTGGATCTGTAAAACTAAACCCTATAAACAAAAAAGTTTTAGTTGTTAATTCACCTGATAGAGCGTGAATAAAAGGTTCATGAGTTTGATGATATTGCTCGTAATCTTCTTTGGTTAATATAGCTTCAGAAGCATGGTTAGCATCACCGTGCATTTTATAAACGACAACATCGCGCTTAGGTCTATTATTAAGAAGTTGTTTGTTTGTATACTTTACATCTGTTACTTTATTTTCTTTTGCAAATGCTTGCTCAATTAAGTCATCATAGTTAGTTGTCCATATAGATGATATGGGCAACCTAGCGATAATATTATGATTTAAGGTTTCTTCGGCACTTTCTGTAAACTCTTCAATAATCTTTCTATTTATTTTTGATCTTGTTCTGTTTTCATTTACGTGGAACTGAGCGAGTGAAACCAAATCACTTTCACGTTCAATAACTAAGCCTAAGTCCTGTGCAACCTCTTGCATTAATTGAGACCAGTTAACAAAACCTGCTGGAATAGATAACCCTGCACCAGCAAAAATAGAAGCGGTTCCTTCGTTGAGATCTTTTACATAATCCCGAATAAATATTTCAATTTCATGTTCAAACTGCAATTTAATATCCTTATTAGTGGTAGACGAATAAACTTAAAGCACATAACAACAACTTGTATGGATAAGACTCAGTAATGTCTGTTTCAATATTTTATCAACACTAATATCCCATAAATTCAAAACATTAGAAACCCATATAGCGCAATAACTTGCCATTAATTACACAAAGCAACCAACTCATTACCTGAGCCTTGAGCTTTACAAATACGTTGATTCCGTTCTTTCTCCCAGTCACTTACCGGATCATTTTCATTCCACTGATCAAGCATTAATTTCTTCTCGGAACTGTATTTAAAACCAAGCACTTCACCATATTTATCTTCTAAATAAAGTTGAATACGAGCTATGTCACCTCTTATTTTTGAAGCTGGTTCAACAGTTTTATTAACCTTGTCATATTCAAAGTCACATTGACCGTAAGCACGTTTCTCACCAATGATTTCAGAATAGGGTAAATTGCTTCGATCAGCATTAACTTCGCCAATAGCGGGGGTTAGGTTAACCAAATCGTTATGGGCATTACGAAAGTTTCGGTTAACTTTTTGACAACAATCTCTACCTGACTTTAGCTTGCCATTAGATTTTACGCATTTAGGGAACTGATTGCGTTCACTTCCCCAACAGCTTAAGTGACGACCCATGGTACTTGCAGGTAAAACATGCTCCCACTCTATACGGTTATCACGAATATTTTCTTTACCTGATTTTGTTATGGGCGTTCTAGGCTCATAACCGCAACTGGCTTGATCAACTTGCTTCTTATCGTTAAATGAACAACCACAGTAAAACGACTTATGATGATCTTTATATACCTGAGTTAAAGCTACCTTTTTTGCTTTGCTGAAAGAGCTTGGTATATCTGCCGCATTACTAACAACAGTTATTAGCGATAAAAGTAATAGGATAATTCTCATATAGTTATTGGTTTGTTATTTAATTTTAGGCTAATGTTATACCGATACTTAAAAAATTCAAGGATGATCATATGAATCAAAAACTTCCACCCTGGCCACTCGTTAAAGTATGGATAGAAATCCAACATCTAGATACTCATCAAATTGTAAAAGATAAGAGACTTAAAATGCTGGTTTATTATTTTGGCTCAATTAAGTCAGCAATGAACTACGTTGAAGAAAATGATGATTATCGACAAGTGTCATAATTATCTACTTTATAATAAGTATAGAGACATCAATATTTAATGGTTACATTGTAACTCTATAATTTTTATTTAGGTTATGCGAAGCATGTTCTTAATTAAAATTCTGAGTGAGCAAGCGGAGCGCGGTAGTAATTAATTCTGTTATAAGTAATGTTTTACTTGCATTAAAATTTATTATGCACTACCATGCACTTGTTGGTTTTTTTATTTATGCATTAAGTGCGTAATACTTGTTGACTTAATACTTAAAGGTAATTATTATACGCCCCGTTCTGAAGGAGCTTGTAATTCAAAGGTAGCCCTTTATTTATACAGTTATTCAGGATTGTGCGGTAGGTAGGTTAGGATTAATTTAGTCACTCACTCAGTTATATTGTGAGTTTGTAGCTCTATATAAAGGTTCGAATCCTACAGGGCGCGCCATACTTAACAGTGAGTATGAAAAAATGTATTATGGTGGCTATAGCTCAGTT
>Ga0209826_1001070_pt1 | contig 19375 bp, 17 predicted proteins | sample GOMGulsemesocosm_5_FD_184637 | JGI IMG/M metagenome (GOLD analysis project Ga0209826, IMG submission 184637) | Methane-oxidizing microbial communities from mesocosms in the Gulf of Mexico - GOM15C Gulf of Mexico (SPAdes) (version 2) | ecosystem: Environmental > Aquatic > Marine > Cold seeps... | reverse complement strand
TGTGCTCAAATTGTGAAGATGTCTGTGCTTGCATGTTCACTTCAGATGATAATATTCTCATAATATACTCCTTTTAAAAAGTCATATTAAATTTTATAATAATTCATAAAATTATTTAGTCCAAATTGACTTGCTTTTAGTTACATTTGATAATTTAATGAGTAATTAAATTACATAAAAGAAATGGACTGCATAGAAAATACTTCTTTTTTATCATAAATTATGATTACTTAATATTCAAAATCAATGATAAATTGCGTTTTATGTCTATCTTGTCGCCAATCATTCTTTTATTTAGTATTATTAATGTTACAATACTTTAAACACGAATACTAAATAAAGGCGTTTCTTGGATATTTTAAACCTCATTCTTATTGTTTCGATTTTAATCATTAGCTTCTTTTTTGTTAAGTTTTTCTTTTTCACTCAAAAATCCCAAGGAAAACCAGCCGCACTTAAAAAGGATGAATTGGTATCTGATTACGTAAATCAAATGCAAGATATCATTACTTTATATACCAACGATGAAGAAACTTTGCGTTTTGAAAAAACTCAACTTCTAAAACAAATCAGCAAAGAGTTAGCAACCAATATCTTTTTTGACAAACAAGAAGTCAAAGACCTACTTACTAAACTAGCTAACATGCATTAAACAAATTATTTTTAAAATAACCTCCCTTATTATGCGGTGACACTATTTTGCCACATTTAATAGCTATACTCAATATAGAGGTGAAACATGGGTGTTAGGGAGTTATTACTGTATTCAAAAAGCTTAGATGTTCTTTATGTTGAAGATGAAGAGATTTCTCAAGCTTTATATGCTTCTATTTTTGAAGATATTTTTTCAAAAATAGATATTGCAAACGATGGTATTGAGGCAATGGAATTTTACGCATCCAATCATTATGATTTGGTGATTAGTGATGTTTGTATGCCTCGTATGGATGGCTTAGAGCTTTCCAAAATCATATTGGATAAAAACCCCAAACAACAAATAATCATTATGTCTGCTTTTAATGAACAAGAACAATTAGATGAAATCGCCAAAATTGGTATTTCTGATGTTCTTTTAAAACCTGTTCAAAATAATGATTTAATGAATGCCTTGGAAAAAGTATCAAAAACTGCTTTTAATAAAAAATTAACGTAAAACATTTGTTTTATTACGGGGGAAGACTATGAAAAATGTCATTGAAAAAATAGTATCTGAATATGCAAAAGATATGAATGTTTTAGTTGTAGATGATGATGAAACCACTTTAGAAATATATAAAGGTGTATTTGAAGGGATTTTTGATGTGGTTGACGCGGCTGTTGATGGAGAACAAGCTTATGAAATTTGGAGTAGGGGTAATAGAAAATATGATTTAATTATCACAGATTTATTGATGCCCAAGATGGATGGCTTTGAGTTAATTGATAAAATAAGATTAAGATCTCCCTCTCAGCATATCATTGTTTTATCAGCTATTGTTGATATTAATGAAATGAGAAGTATCTTGGATATGGGTATTGATGGAATTTTGGTCAAGCCTTACAATCAAGAAAGAATGTTTAAGATTTTTTCTCGTGTTTTAAAACTCATTTATAATGATAAGTTGTTAAAACGTCAAGCTTTTCAGTTAAGACTTTTGGCAAAAGAAAATATCAAAACCAAAGTGATTTTGAATGAAAAAAAAGTGAATAAAAAAATTGTTCATATCAAAAAACCTGAAGATGAGAGACGAAGCGAAGATAGACGTAGTCAAGATAGACGTTCTCCAAATAGACGAGAGCCAGATAAAATACAGACTGTTGCTGCTGTAGAAGTTAAGCCCATACAATCAACAAAAACTGAAAAAATAGCACCCCCTAAAAATGACAACAAGTACCATACTAGAGCTCACCTCGAAGGAGCAAGTGCAGAAGATTTTACTGCAGATTTGGACTATTTTGATCTAGATAGAGTAGAAGTTTTTCAAGATAAAATTGAACACTATCAAAACATCGCCTGTGATATAGTCCATGCTAGTACTGAAGAGGCTAAAGTTGATTTAAAAGAAATTACAGAAGGTTTATTGGAATTAATTGAGCTTTTAAATCACTTTGGACGATTCAGTGTCACTGCAGGTGCTACTAGAAAACTTATATCTTTTATAGATGGATTAAGCCCAGATCAACTTGAAGATTACGATAAAAAAGATTTATTCGTGGATGGACTTATGGCAATACTAGAAGATTTATACAAGTGGATAGATATGGTTTTTGTTCAAAAAAATACTGACAACATCAACTACTTTGATGCTTCTTTTGCCAATACCTGTTTGGAATTAGAAAGTATTTTTGTTGAAGTTCCAATTATGGATGAAGAAGAAGCCATGGAGTTTTTCTAAAAAATATTTGAAAATCTATATCTAATATAAAAAACTATTAAGTATGATATGAATATATAGAAGCAGAAAACATAAAACTATAATAAGAGAATACAAAACTTTGTGTATTTGTTTATTCCAATATTATCGGGTTCCATTAATGGTTTTGGTAATATCAAAGATGGAAAGCTCTGAAATAACAGCTCCTGCTCCAACTGCAGCTTTTGGCATACCATACACCGTACAAGTCTGTTCATTTTGACAATAAGTTTTACTTCCCACTTCTCTCATTTTTAAAAGTCCTGCCGCACCATCAACTCCCATCCCTGTTAGGATAAAAGCAGTAGCATTTTCTTTGGCAACTTTTGAAATAGAAGTTAAAAACACTGTAATACTTGGTTTATGAAAATCTACTCTTGGAAAGTCTTTTAAACGTATAACAAAATACAAACCTTCTTTGACTACTTCCATATGCATAGCTCCAGGAGCGATATAAACCCTATCTGTTTTTAAGATATCACCTTCTTGAGCTTCAACCACATGTGAGTTTTCACATATACCATCTAATCTTGTGGCAAAATTGGCTGTAAACCCTAAGGGCATATGTTGCACTATAAGTATAGGAGGGTGGTTTTTTTGTAAGTTGGTTAATATCTCTTCTATTACTTGAACCCCTCCTGTTGAAGAACCAATAGCAATGATTTTAGTACTTGGTTTGTGATTGAAAGTCTTTGTGAGATTCGGGGTGTTCGTTTTTTTCACATCGGCTGTAACTCTGATTTTTGCTTTAGCAGCTGAGCGAATATATTCTAATACATCTTCTTTATAATCATTTATAAAAGAACTAACTCCCACTTTTGGTTTTGCAATAATTGCAAAAGCACCAAGACTTAGAGCTTCAAGGAGTGCAGCAGATCCTTTGGTGACTAAAGTGGAACACATGATGACAGGAGTTGGTCTTTGTACATTGATTTTGCGTAAAAAAGTCAAACCGTCCATTTTAGGCATTTCAATATCTAAAATAAATACATCAGGAAGTCCTACTTTTTTAAACTCCGTAAAAGCATCCACAGGGTTATCTGCTTCTCCTAATACTTCTATGTCCTCAAGACCTCGTAAGATTTTTTTAAATGAATTTCTGACCAATACAGAATCATCTATTATAAATACTTTAATCATTAGAAAAAGTTCAATTCACTGTGATCATGACTGGTATCTGCTGTTTCTAAACGATCCTGCATAAACTTAATAGAGTTTTTCAGTGAGTCTTCAAACACATACACATCCACAAAGATTCGAGATACAAAATATTCAAATAAATAGTTTTGTATATCATCAATAATACGAGCTAAAAAGATAAATCCTTCTATATTCTCAACACTAACCTTTTGAATATCCAAGAGGTCTAAATACGAGCCCAGTTGGGTGAAAATAGGGGAGACCCTTTTTGTGTAATTGTGTCTTGAAAATACAACAGAAACTTCCTTCATTTTTTCAGCCACTTCACATAAGAGTTCGTGAGATAATTCACCATTGTCAAACTGTGTAATATAATCTTTTAATTCTTCATTTAAAAATAAAATCTCACCTTCAAAGGTATCTAAAAATATTTCAACATCTTCAGTTTTTTCTTTTTCAAGTTTTATGGTTGTTTTAACCATGGCATTTTCATGTAAAGAAGCAAAAAGTTTTTTAAACAAATCTTCCCGTGAAAAAGGATCGGTTAATATAAAATCTACTTTATTGATAGTATCAATGTGTTTTTCAAAGTTGTGTGAAGCAAGGATTAATATAATAGTTGTATTATCATCAAAGTTATAAATTTCGTCAATAATTTTTAATATCAACTCTTTATTGCCAGTACAATTTAACATAACAATATCGGGTTTTGCTTGTAATAATATAGCATCGGTATTTTCAAAAGATTCTTCTGTTATTTCATTAATTACAAAATTATTAAATGAAGAAAAAATATCTTCGTACTCTCTGAATTCATCATCACTTAACAATAATAAACTTTTGTCATGCATTATAAATTCTAAATACTTTTCATCATGTGTTTTCATACTATTATCCTTTTTTCTGATAAATTGATGTAGCTACTTGCTCCAAAGACTTAATCTTTAAGTGTTTTAAGGATTCAGTTAAACTAATTATTAAATATCCATTTACTTTTAAATTTGCCATAATATTTTTTATGACGTGTTCTTTTGTTTTATCATTAAAGTATATTAAAACATTCCTTATAAATATAATATCAAACAGTCCAAATTCTCTATTTTTAACCATTAAGTTGTTTTTTGTAAAAGTGACACTTTTTGCCAAACTTCTATGAACTAAAAATTGTTTGTCATATTTACCTTTTCCAATTAAACAATATTTCTTTTTGTATTCATCAGGGATTTTATCCATCCATGTTAGGGGATATAAACCAGTTCTGGCTTTTTTGATGACTTCAGTGTTAATATCACTACCTAAAACTTCCCATGTGTCTCTGTGTAAATAATTATTCAAAATCATTGCTATCGTATAAGCTTCAGCTCCAACAGAAGATGCTGCACTCCATACTCTAAATGTTTCATCACTATGTTTTAGCTGTTTTATCAAAAAATTAAAGTGTGACTCTTCTCTAAAAAAGTAAGTTTCATTGGTAGTGATGAGATTTAACATCTCCATTTTTTCACTGTTGTTTATTTGTACGATTCGTAAGTATTCTGTATAGGAGTTAAGTTTATAAAATAAAATGCGTTTATAAAGTCTACTCTGAACCAAAGACCTTTTTGTATGATCTAAACTAATACCTATTTCTGAAAAAATTAGTTTTTGATAGACTTTAAACACTTCTTCTGAGAGTTCAATATTTTTATTGGGCATAAAGTTACTCCCCTGCGTGTTTTTTTTATCAGCATAGTTTTGCGACATTTATTATCCTTTTAAGGAATAAAACAAATTCATTAGGTTTTATCTAATAAATTTGCCAATTGCACTTGATAAGTTTTTCATATCAATTTTTTCAATGATAGCGACTGAACCCATTTTTGTAAGTTCACCTTTTGTTATATTATTGGACATATTAGTATGTACTATAATATTAATATCATCAAAGTTTGTGTTTTTTCTTATGCTTGAAATAACGATTCTGCCGCCCATTTTAGGCATTTCTAAGTCTGTTATTATTAAACCTATTTCTTCAGGTTCAATATTATCCATATCTCGTAACATTTCCTCTCCATCATCGTAGAGTCTAAATGAAAGATTCATTTTATTGAGTAAATCACCTACGAGTTTTCGAACAAATCGACTGTCATCAGCAAATAAAACCATTTTGTCACTATTGGTTTTTGTATGGGTTTGTTGTGAGAGTTTTTGTTGGGTCTCAAGATTATTATAGATATCATAATGCATCTGGTCACCATCAAAAATAGTACATAAGTTATCTTTCCCATTCATAAATACCTTGGTGATAAAAGTTGCCTTTTCATTGTCATTGCTATTATCTGTCATCTCTTCTGGTTCTATGGTGGTGATTTGCTCTACTTTTTTTACCACAATGGCAAATCTTCTTTGTCCATAATTTGCAATGATAAGCAATTCGTAGTCCTTATCATCTAAAACTTCATTGCCAATCCAGGCATCAAAGTTAACAATAGTGGTCATTTGACCTCTTATGTTTGCAGTTCCAACTACTATTGAGCTTTTATCCGTATTTTTGGTGATAATTAAATCTTTATATACCACCAGTTCTTCAATTTTTGAGACATTTTTAGCATAAAGTTCATTGTTTGAACCCACAAAAATAAGATACTGGTTGGCATCATTGGCATTGGTTGCAACAAGTTTGACCAAATCTAATTCGTCATCCTCTTCATCCATACGTTGTGTAACGTCTTGAGAAGTATCAATTTCCATGTCTTGACCTTTTTATTTTGCTAAATCTGAGATTTTCAAAATCTTATCAGTATTTAGTATTGTTATATCTTTGTTATTATAACTTCCGATATGTTTTATAAACATTTTATTTATCTTGGTACCAAAATCAGGAGACTCATGTAGTGAATTATCTGCAATATAATCAACCTCATATACTTCATCAATAATGATGGCAATATTTACACTTTTATCCAAGTGAGATAATTTGATAAGTGCCAAAGAAGTTCTGGGTGTTAATTTTGTTTCACCTAAGTTAAATCTATCAAGTAAATCAACTACAGTAATGATATTTCCTCTTACATTTGTCACACCTTTGATGCATGATTGCATCATAGGTACGCTGGTGATGTTTTGATACTCAACTATTTCAGATACCAAAAGGGCATTCATAGCATAAATATCTCCACCACTAATGAATAAAAAATATTGTTTACCATCATCACGGTTTAAATCTTTTTCTTCTAGATTTTCATTTTCTTCATTCATAACAAATCCTTACAGAGAGTCAAAACTTTGTAAATCCAACTCTTCTTCATAGTCTTTTACATTGACACTTTTATCTTGTGACTTTTTTGCAACTTTACCTGCTCTTTTAGTACTGGTTTTTTTTGGAGGTGTGATATAATCATGTGTACCACTATCTTCTACTGTATAGAATTCCATTAGTTGTGCCAGAGTATTTGATTGACCATCTAACTCTTCAGATGCAGTTGCTAGTTCTTGCGAACTTGACGCATTCCCTTGAGTTACTTCATTTAGATCATTCATTGAGCTTGTAATTTGTACAATTCCCACATCTTGTTCTTTAGCAGCAGTTGCAATATCTTTGATAAGCGTTGCTGTTTCCTGAATTTGTGGTACAACTTCGCTGATAAGTTTTCCGGCTTTTTGTGATACCTCTAGAGAATCAGTAGTAATACTTGAAATCTCACCAGCAGCTATTTGAGAACGTTTCGCAAGTTTTCGAACTTCTGCTGCAACCACGGCAAACCCTTTACCATGCTCACCTGCTCGTGCTGCTTCAATAGCGGCATTAAGTGCCAGTAAGTTTGTTTGGTATACAATATCTTCGATAATTTTAATTTTATCTGCAATAGTAGTCATGGCATCCACAGTTTGATTTACTGCATCTCCACCCTCTATTGCCATACTAGCAGCTGCTTCTGCCATCTCGTTTGTTTTTTGAGCATTTTTAGCAGTTTCATTAATACTACCACTCATTTCCTCTATGGCTGAAGTGGTGATTTCTAAAGAACTTGCTTGTTGCTCAGCCCCCGATGAAATTGCTAAAGAGTAATTATTAACTTCCCCACTGGCTTGTTTCATTTGATTGGCACCATCTGTAATTTGTTGTACGGTCTGAGTAAGACTTCCAATAAAGCCATTTGCACTGGTTTTGATTTTGTTAAAATCCCCTGGAAGTTCCATATCAATTTGTTTGGTTAAATCTCCAGCACCAACTGAACTTAAGGTTTCTCCAATTTCATTTACAATTTCACCAAGATTGGTTGCAAGGGTATTAGAACTATCTTGAATTTGTTCAAAGTCACCTTTCCAATCTCCTGAAATTCTATAAGAAAAATCTCCACTTTTAATGGCTTGCAGAGATTTAAGTGATCCGCCAACGGCTTCACCATAACTATTCAGTGTTTGGTTAACCACTTCAATCATGGTTAAATAATCACCTTTAAATCCTTTATCATCAACTCTTGCTTTTGTATTTCCATCTAGAATCTCACGGTTAACAACGTTGTAGTTATCCAACATATTAGACATCATGTCACACAGATCATTTAAAGCCATTTTACTTTTGTTAAACTCACCTTCATAATCTTCATTTATTTTTGAATCAAAATTACCTGAACTTAAATCACCCAGTTTCCCATTTACATTTTGAAGTACATCTCTAACTGCACCTGCAAAATCGTTAAGTAAATCTTTAATTTCATTTAAAGAAGGATTAGCTGAAGTTGCTGTAATTTTAATATCTAAATGACCTTTTTTGATTTGGCTTGAAGAATGGATTGTTTCATCTATGAGTAATTTATCTTGTGCCAAATTATCTTTGGTAATGGTAATGTTTTCATTAACATTTTCAGCCATAGCTGAAAACTCATCTTTTCCATCTGTATTTAATAAAGTAGCTTCTTTTACTTCTCTGTTTAAGAATTTAAAGAATTCTATTAAACCATTTTGGAAAGTATTGATTGAACGGGTAATATTTTTACTGATATATAATGCAATTGCAATACCAATTAATAAAGCTACAATAGTACCAAACAATGCAAAGTTTGTTGCAAAACTTGCTATTTCTTGTTGCTCAGTTAGCCTTTTATTCATAAGTACCAATTCACCTTCGGTAATCTCATTAATAATAGCTCTGGTTGCATCCATATAAACTTTACCTTTTCCATTAACCATAGCCACTGAGATATCATCAATTGTATTTTGGTATTTGTTCATTTCACGACGTGCTTCAATTTCAACTAAAGCTACTCTAGATTTCCATGCATCAACTGCGGTTATAACAGATTTAATATCAGAACTGGTAACTGATGTTCCAGCAATAATACCCTGTAAAGAATCTAGTTCATTTACTAAGTCTACTTGACCACCTTTATAAGGGTCTAATGAGCCTTCTTGACCTGAGAGTAAAAATCCTCTTTGTCCTGTTTCCATATTAACCAAAGCCAGCGTTGTTTTAGAAAGTAAAAATTGAGCATCTTGATTATTTGGACCAAACTTATCTACTAAAATTCCAAGTTTGGCTCGTATTCCATCAAAGAGTTCTTTTCCCAAAGTTCGTGCTGAAATTTTCTTAAAATTTCTAATGGCTTCATCACCTAAGGTTACTTCTCTTCTTAATTCTATCTCAGGGACTGCTGATTCTTTTACCCAATTATCTTTAAGAGTTTGAATTTTTTTCCATCTCTCAACTTGAGTAGGGTTATCAGAAGTTAACTCTGAACCATGAGCGATATGTTTATCAATCTCTTGAAGTCCCGCTTTATAAGGATCTAAATATCCCTCAACACCTGTGACTAAAAATCCTCTTTTCCCTGTTTCCATATCGACCATACTGGCACCAACTCTATCTGCTGTTTCAATTACTTGGTGTGTATGTTCCACCCATCCTGATGACTGAATCAACGATTTGATACTGCTGTATGCAATGCTTGATACAATTACCATAAGAAGTAGCACGATGGCATATCCTGCTGCTATCTTAGTAGATATTTTAAAACTATTCATGACAAACCCTTTATATTAATTTTTATTGTTAGTTCACTAACTACTGTTGTTGAATTCTGTATTCTATTAACTTGGGAATGTCAAATATCAAAGATACTTCCCCTGTTCCTAAAATTGAACCTCCTGATATTCCTGAAACATTTTCAAAAACTTCACCCAGGGGTTTGATTACAGTTTGATATTCACCATATAATTCATCTACTTGTAGACCAATCATCGTATCTGCATATCGAACTACTATGACATTTTTTCGTTTCTCTTCTTCATCTTCTAATCCTATGTTTAAGTATTTTTTTACATCCAAGATGGGAAGTATTTCACCTCTTAAATTGATAAAAGTATTTCCATCCGCTTCATCGTTGTAATCGCTGGTTAACTCAATACACTCTTGAATGTTTTCCAAAGGAATTACATATTTGGTATTTCCTGCTTGTACTAAAAAGCCATCAATAATGGCTAAAGTGAGTGGTAGTCTAATTGTAAACTTGGTTCCTTTCCCCAATGTACTCTCAATATCTATAAGCCCTCGTAGGTCTTGAATGTTTCGTCGAACCACATCCATTCCCACACCTCGACCTGAAATATCTGATACTTCATTGGCAGTTGAAAACCCAGCTTCAAAAATCAAGTTGTAAATCTCTTTGTCTGTTAGGGTTTCACCTTCAGAGATGATACCTTTACTAACAGCTTTTTTAAGGAGTTTTTCTTTGTCCAATCCAGCTCCATCATCAGAGATTTGTATTACGATGGTTCCAGCATCTGGATAAGCTTTTAACTCAACTTTACCTTTTCTGCTTTTTCCTGCTTTTTCTCTCTCATCTGGTAACTCAATTCCATGGTCAACAGAGTTTCTTAACATATGTACCAGTGGATCTGAAATTTTTTCAACCACTGTTTTGTCCAACTCCGTATCTCCACCAGAGATAATAAATTCGATATCTTTTCCAATTTTTTTAGCCGTATCGTTTACAATTCGTTTAAACTTAACAAAACTATCTTCCACTTGAACCATTCTAATATTCATGATTCCATTTCGAACGTCTTCTAACATATCCGTCAATACATTGGCTGCTTCTTCTAAATCAGAATCTTCTCTGTCTGAAGCAATTTGAGTGATTTTTGCATTTGCAATAACCATTTCACTGATTTGATTGATTAGTTGGTCAACTTTCGTGGAATCAACTCTTAGAGAAAAACTTTTTGGTACCTCCTTCTTTTTTGAATTTGAAACTTCTTTTGTTTGTTCTTTTTCTTCAAACTCTTTGTTAATTTCATCGAGTTTTTTTACTTCTACTGTTTTAATTTCTTCTTTCACTGTTTCGGTTTCTTCCTTGACACAAACCACGTCTAACTCAACTTCATCATAAATACACTGTTCCAACAATAAGTCTTTTAAACTATCATCTTCTTGGGTACTTAATAGTTGTTTTAAACCAACTAAGTCATCATGCTCAAAGATAGATACAGTCACATCATCCATCACAAATTCAAATACTTCTTCGATTTGCTCGTATCCTACTTTGCTTTGGAATTCAAGCTCAAAGCCCACTGCTGTTTTAAGGGGGTCTAAGTCTTCTAAAGGTGGTATCTTATCTACTATAGGTATGTTGATTAGGATTTCACCCATTTTGTTGAAAAATGAAAAGATGGATAAAATATCCATTCCTGAAGTGAAAAAATCTTCACTGAAACGAATAGAAACATGCCATATTTTATTTTCATCTACATCTATATTTACTTTTTCTTTTGTATCTTGTGTCATTTCTTGTTTGATTGCTGTTTGATTGTTGGGCATATAAGATAATAAATCATCCACTAAAACTGCACCCGCATCAATTGTTTCTGATTCGACGTCTTCATCTAAAATGGCATGGTGAATTAATATTTCACAATGATCTTTACATTTTAAAAACAAATCCATCATATGTTCATCGGTTTGTATGGTATGTTGTCGAAGTTCATCCAGTAAGTTCTCTGCAATATGAGTGAAATCAACTACAGTACTAAAACCAAACATCCCTGCAGTTCCTTTGATGGTATGCATGGCTCTAAAGATTTCTCCGATTTTTTCATCATCGATACCTTCTTCATTGGCTGATACTAAAGCATTTTCCATATATTGAAGCTGCTCACTGGCATCTTCTTTAAATAATTCTAATTCTTCATTCATATCAAACTCCTAAGGCTGTATCACAACCGCTTATTTGAAAGGATTTAAAAATATTGTCAGGAATATTTTTCAGTTCAAATGATTTTTCATGTTGAGAACAACTTTTTTTAAGAGACAATAAAAGCTGAATAGCAGTCATATCTATCTTTATAATTTTTTCCAAATCTATGACAACTTCTTTATGTGAGCTCAACTCTTTTAGAAACTCATCTTTGAGTGCTTCTACTTCATAGATGGTAAAGTGCTCATTTTTTAGTTTCATGATTCACCCCAGTAGTTTTGTTACTGCTAACAAAAACTTATCTTTATTAAAAGGCTTTAATAACCAGGCTTTAACACCCAAGGCTTTACCTTGCTCTTTTAATGTAGGGTTTGACTCTGTCGTTAACATGACAATAGGAATAAACTTATAGCTAGGATTTGATTTGATGATTTCCACCATCTCCAAACCACCCATCACAGGCATATTAATATCGCTAAAGATTAAATCAACTTGATGAGTTTCCAAAGCGGCTAAACCTTCTTCTCCATTTTCAGCGAGCACAGTCTCGTGACCAGCACCTTTTGCAGCTTTGTCTGCAACCAGTCTTATTAAACTGGCGTCATCCACAATTAAAATTTTAGACATCTGAATCTCCTTAGAATTATTTTTAACAACAATCTATAGCAATACCAAAGTAAACAAAAAGTGAACACTTAAAAAAATAAATAAAAGAGCAGGTTGGGAAAGAAAACAATTCAAACTAGCCGTAGCTAATTTTAATTGTTTTCTTTTTCAAGATGCCTTTTAGTTATTTTCCCAGAGGGTAGTACAGTTTGCACTCCCTAGCTTCTAGATTTTACTTAAACATATTTCAATATGATTAAGTAAAATCTAGAAACTATGAAGCACAACTTGTACTATTTAAATCATCACTTTTTATTTTATTTGGTATTATAATTCTAACCTAGGATATGGTCACAAAAGTGTCATATATGGTCTTTTTTTAAGGAATTTTGGTATTTTTTAGTATTTCTTCTAGTTGGGAGTGAATATTTTGGATTTTATCAAGCTCAACATTATACGTAGAGGCAATTTTTTCTCTTGAACTTAACTCAATATTTTGAAAAAGTTCATACATAGGAGTGATGTTCATATTTCCACTGGCACCTTTTAAACTGTGTGCACTTCTTGTGAGTTCTTCATGATTTCCTTCTTTGATGTGTGATTTTAAGGTGCTGAGTTTTGCATCAAAGTTATTTACAAACTTTTTAAAAATAACAGTAAATTTATCGATGCTTAATCCCACCAGTTGTGCTGATTCTTCTAGAGAATATTTTAAAGGGTTTGTTTTTTGTTTTTTTTTCTTAGGTGTATCATGTATGAGAGTATTTGAGCGTATTAGGTATTCATCCAAGATATTATATAAATCAGGGTATTGGATGGGTTTTGAGAGGTAATTATCCATGCCCAACTTAAGGTATTTTTCTTTGTCTCCTGTTATTGCATTGGCTGTAAAAGCAATGATTGGAGTATGTTTGACATTGTTTTTAGTCTCGTAATCTTTGATTTCTCTGGTGGCGTCAATTCCATTTGTTACTGGCATATTGATATCCATAAGAATAAAATCTAGAGAGCTGTCTTGATGTAGTTGGGTTACATAATCAACTGCTTTTTCACCATCATTTACGGTTTTTACCGTCACTCCTTTACTCTCTAGAATAATTTGTATAAGTTGTTGACTGGTTTCATCATCTTCAGCAACGAGCACATTTCCACTGAACAGCGTATTTTCATTTCTCAGTTTTTTCTGTAAGGGACTTATTTTATTGTTTTTGATACCTAGAAGATCTAAAATACTGTCATAGGTTTTGGCTGGATTAATAGGCGTTCTTAAAATTTTATAAGCAGTATTTAATGCTAGAATTTCAATGGTATTATTATGAATGATTAAAATAGGACAAGGAAACTTTTCAGTTTTAAGATTTTCAAAGTCTTGATACATCATTACTAAAATATCAACAGTCTTGTCATCACTTAAAGTATCTAAATTTTCAGTGATACTGGTTTTACAATATTTGCTCATATAATCTTGGGTGATTTGTATATGTTTGTTGGCATCATATTGGTCTTTTTCATAAAAAACAACATTTAGTTTTTGTACTTTTTTATCATAAACGATGTTTTCAAGTTCATATTTAGATTCCAATACAAAAGAAAAACTACTACCTTCATTTACTTCACTTTCTAAGTAAAATTCTGAGTTCATTAACTCTAATACATTATGTGAGATGGATAGTCCAAGTCCCGTCCCACCAAATCTTTTACCAATGCTAGAATTGGCTTGTTCAAAGGGTTCAAAAATATTTTCTTGATTTTTTTGCTCGATTCCTATTCCTGTGTCTGAAACACAAATTTGATAGAAACAAGTATTGTTTAAACTCAGCACACGAACTTCAACCATGATTTTTCCATCTTTTGGGGTGAATTTTATGGCATTACTGATTAAATTTGCCATAATTTGTTTGATTCGAAGAACATCTCCATAGAGTTTTTTAGGCAATTTTGGATCTAGGTATAAAATATAGTCAATGTTTTTTTCATGGGTTAAAGATGAAAATAATTCAGTGATGATTTCGAACTCATAAGCTGGGTCAAAAAAGGAGTTTTCCAATGTTAACTTTCTACTCTCTATTTTGGATATATCTAGAATTTCATTGATGATACCCAATAAGGTTGAGGCACTTTGATTAATGATATCAATATACTGATGTTCTTCCTTTTTAGCCAAGTCATCACTTTTAAGTAAACGGCTAAAGCCCAAAATACCATTAAGGGGCACTCTTATATCATGGCTCATATTGGCTAAAAAAGCTGATTTTGCTTTTCTGGCATCTTGGGCACGTTTGAGTGAATTTTTAAGCTCAGTGATATCAAAAGAGATACTAATATATTCTAACACTTCATCATAAATATCCATTACTGGGATGATAGTAGAGTTCACATAAAAATAATCCCCACCTTTTTTGTTCAGTTTCAATTCACTTTTGAATACTTTTTTGTTTTGTATGGTTTGCCATAAATCTTCGAATATTTCCTTTTGAGCTGTATCATTGCTCAATATTGAGAAGTTTTGACCCAATATTTCATCTGCATTGTATAAAGAGATATTAGAAAAGTTATTGTTTACATAGGTAATATTTCCTTGTAAATCGGTTTTAAAAACAAGCCAGCTTTCATCCAATGCTTCTTTATAATGTCCAAGTAGGGCGTATGCTTCTTTAAAGTTTCTTCTTGAGAGGGTTTTTTCAATACTCTTTCGAATAAATTTATTTAAAATACGAATGCTTTGGGTTTTTGAGATGTAGTCATTTAAGATATTAATATCACTCATTCCTTTTGCAAATTCTTTGGTACAATCTTCCATCAAAACAATGGCATGAATATCCGGTTCTACTTTTCGTAAGTGTGTTAGAACTTTAAATCCATCTTCTTTACGTAAATTTATAGAAATGATAATTAAATCAAATTTTTCACTTTTGAATTTTTCAAGAGCTTCGTCTTTAGTTTGGGCTAGGCTTATTTTATGAACGCAGTTTTTTAAATCATCTAAGATAATATCTATGGTATCTTGGTCATCGTCTATATAAAGAATACAAACATCTTTTAGACTCATTTCTTCTATTTTTTTTGAGTACATAATCTTCCCTATCTAATTATTGCTATTTGTGTTACTTGGTGTTTTTTTCATTTTCTCATATTCTAAAGTATAATTTTTAATCTCTTCATCAGAGGCTTTTTTTCTACAAGATAAATATCCAGTAGATCCATCACTGCTTTCAAAAGGATAGATATTGGTATAGGTCCAAAAAAAGTCTCCTTCTTTGGTGAGATTTTTAAGATACCCCACCCAAGTTTCACCTTTTTCTATGGTGTCCCATAATTCGTTTAAAACCTTATCTGGCATATCTTTATGATAAATCATTTTAAGAGGTTGTCCAAAGAGTTCATCTAAGGCATAACCAGAAATTTTGCAAAAGTCATCACTGGCAAAACGTATTAAACCCTCTTTTGAAATCTCACTGACCAAAAAAGCATATTCTTCAATTTTTATCTCTTTATCCATAGTTTTGCCTTTTAATTAAATTGTTTTCTTTTTGCATCTGAAACTAGGTCCATAGACATGGCTTCTACTTCTTGGGCGATATCCAAAACTTCCCCTGTAATGGTGGCATTGTTTTGAGTGGTTTGGTCCAGTAATGAAATGGTTCCATTTATTTGCTCTATTCCATTCATTTGGGTAGAGGATGAAGAAGAAACTTTTTTAATGAGTTCTAGAGTGGATGCGATATGTGTATTTAAATCTGTGTATCCTTCAATCATAGAATCGGATATCTTTGCACCTTCGTCTGATTTGGAATTGGCATCTTCTACTAGATTTTGAATCTCCCTGGCAGCGTCTGCTGATCTACTTGCAAGATTTCTTACTTCTTGGGCAACTACTGCGAAACCTTTTCCAGCTTCACCAGCAGTTGCAGCTTCAACTGCAGCGTTAAGGGATAGAATATTGGTTTGGAAGGCTATTTGATCAATAATAGTGATTGATTCACTAATGGCGCTTACTTTTGCATTAATCTCTTGCATGGCATTGGCTGTTTTACTTGCCAATTCACTTCCGGCGTTAACCGCTTCTTGTACTGTGACCCCTAAAGCAGCCATCTTCTCTGAATACTCACTGTTTTGTCGTGTAATTGAAGTAATTTCTTCAATGGCTGCAGATGTTTCTTCTAAGGAAGCTGCTTGTTGGGTTGCTTTGTTTGAAAGGTCATTCATGGAAGCAGACATGGTTTCTGAGTTCGATAGCAGGGTTTGACCATTGACCAAATTGTTTTTTGCATTGATACTCAAAGAAACTCCAAGGCTATTTATACTGGTCATAACTTCTTTCATCTGACCTTTTATATTTGTATCTAAACTTATTTTATCTCTATAATCATCTGTGGCATATGCTTCAGCGTTATGTTTAACTTGATTGATATTGTTCTCTAGGGCATCTAACATAGAGTTTAGTGTTGTTTTGACTGCTTTGACCATGAAGTTTTTGGACTCTGAAACTATTCTTACATTAAAAATTCCTTTTTCAACCTTATCCAGAGTTAAAACTATTTCACCCAAGACTTTCATATCATCTCGTCTAAATTCATCAAACTGGTCTAAGTGTTTATTGAGTTGGGTTAAAATAACTCCTATTTCATCATCTTTAATGTATTTTGCTTTGTTGACTTCATTTGTTTTCATAAAGGCAAATTGCATGAGATCCGCTAAATAACCGTTAACTCTTTTAGTTCCACCTTTGATTTGTTTATATAAAGTATAGTTGGAAATTGCAAGTACTATAAGAATGACAAAATTATTTAAGTAATAAATTGTGTTATCTTCAATTTCTGAAATCTGTAGGCTAACAATACCAAAAGCAATGATAATTAGACCCATATTGAATTTAAATTTTGTTTTTGTTGAAAAGTTTCTAAACATAAACAGTCCTTTTTGGGGTAGTTAAAAAATAAACCACCTTAGAATATTAGCAGTAGAAGGGGTCACAATAGTGTCACTTGCAGAAAATTATATACAGTGAAAATAAATTATTTTTATGTAATAAAAAAGTTATTAATGATGTTATTTACAAATAATAAAAAATAAATGGAAATAACCACAAAATTGCCACAATATTGTTTTATTATGTGATTATGGGACAGGGAAGGACAAAATATGATACCAATACACGCAAAACAATTTAGGGATAATCTAAAAACAAACAATAACTCTTTGATGAAGACATTTAAGATGTTATATAATTTATCAAATAAGTACGATATTTTGTATGTGGAAGATGAACCCAACTCAAGACTGGATATTGGACAATTGTTCAAAGATTTATTTCATAGAGTTGATTTTGCTGAAAATGGTCATGAGGCGTTAAGCCTATATCTAGATTATAATGACGAAAACCATAAGTGCTATGATATTGTTATCACCGATATTGAAATGCCCGTGATGGATGGAATAGAGTTATGTAAAAATATCTTCCAGTTATATGAAGACCAACAAATTATTGTTTTATCAGCCCATGATCAATCTGAATGTCTCATTGAATTAATCAACATCGGAGTCCATGGTTTTTTACAAAAGCCTTTTGAAAAAAACAAAACCCTAGAAGTTTTATATACTATGTGTGAAAAACTAGACCATCAACTAGAACTTACAAGAGAAGTAAAACTCAATAATGGTTTTATATGGAATAGTGAGCTTAAAACCCTTGCCCATGAGGGTGAGACTATTACTTTATGTGCCAGCGAAACTTCTTTGTTAGACTTACTCATCTCAAATAGAAACATCACCTTTAGTATTGATGATATTTTCAATGTGGTTTATAATGATTATTTTGAAAAAGATTTAAGTGTGGATTCTGTGAAGTCACTGCTTAAGCGAATACGTAAAAAAGTACCCAGTGATTTAATCAAGAATATTTATGGGGAAGGCTACAGAATCAATCAAAAACTGTTTATCGCTTAAGATAAACTTGCTTTAGCTCTCAAGATAAACTTGCTTTAGCTCTCAAGATAAACTTGATTTAATTCTTATTATCTTTTTTGATATCATCAATATCATGAATGATTTCTACTTTATTTTCTTCTTTATTACTTAACAAACTGGTTTGTGTATTTCTAGAATCTCCACTTAACGAAGATATCAATCTATTTTCCTGTTCTGCATTTAATTTTCCACTTGCAATGGTATCTAAGATTTTACTGGCAATTTCAACTTTGGCTTTGTTTTCTTTTTCTTGAAAGTATTTGTTTAAATTATCTTGATAGGCTCTTAGTTTGTCTTTTCTTCTGTTGTTAAAATAAGTAAATAAAGCATAGGTAAAAATCACAATCAAAAATGAGACAATGGCGATTAGATACTTCTGTGAACTTAGTGTATTATTGTTTTCTTGTTTTAACAAATCAAATTCTAAGTTTTTCTCTTTACTTTTAACTTCTAGTTTAAATTTTTGCAGTTCATATTTTTCTTTTTCAAGCGTAGATTGTATTTTTGCCAATTCCAGCTCTTTTTTTGTGGAATTTAAGGCTATGTCATTGGCTATTTTTGCATCTGTTTTTTTAATATTGAGCAGATGTGTTTGTTCTAATTGTTGGGTTTGAAGTAGCTGATTAAATTTTAATTCTTTTTCTTTAAGTTCTAATTGGGCACGTTGTAGGTCTAACTCTTGTTTAGAGGGTCCAAAAATAGAGTTGAGTTCACAACCTGTAAAAATAAACGTTATTAAAATAAAATTGATCAATAAAATGGTTTTCTTCAAATCTTTCCTTTATAAAAATGAATAATATCATATTAGTGTACATAAAAAACTTTTACCAATAACAAAATATATAAAAATGAAAGCTACAAACTATCGTGAGTCTAAAAGATACACTTAAGTACCAAATTAAGAGGAAAACTTTTATATTACTTTGGCTACTATTATTAGTATCGAATTATAGTCAAAATTTTAATTAAAGTTTTTTGGAGATAAGATGAGAGAACGGTTTTCAATAGTTATAACTGATATTCACGGTTCAAAACATTATAACCTACATCAAGTCATCAAAAAAATCATCATGTACTCTATCTTAGTCGTCCTTA
>Ga0209826_1001063_pt1 | contig 19487 bp, 17 predicted proteins | sample GOMGulsemesocosm_5_FD_184637 | JGI IMG/M metagenome (GOLD analysis project Ga0209826, IMG submission 184637) | Methane-oxidizing microbial communities from mesocosms in the Gulf of Mexico - GOM15C Gulf of Mexico (SPAdes) (version 2) | ecosystem: Environmental > Aquatic > Marine > Cold seeps... | reverse complement strand
AAAAAATGCTGCAATGGCTTTCTGTTGAACCGTTATTAACCCTTGGGTTACGTTTAGGTGAAGGTACAGGTGGGGCATTAGCATTACCGTTAATACAAGCTGCCGCTGCTTTTTATAACGATATGGCGAGTTTTGAACAAGCAAAAGTGCCTCAGATTATATAGTTACCCCTGCCTGTAAATCACTAACCTTATAAGTACAAGTATTGTAAAATAACCACAATAAAAAATAACCAATATGAATTTAAACCAAAAAGAAAATATACAAGAAGAAAAAACACTGTTTCTATTGGCACTGAGTTTTTTTACCCGTATTCCTATCCATTTTTCAACAGAAATCATCCCCGAACAATTAAACAAAGCCAGCCGATACTTCGCCATGGTTGGCTTGCTTATTGGCTTTATTTGTTCCCTAGTATACTTGGTCTCGATTGAATACTTACCTAAATCAATGGCTGTTTTGATTGCTATGGCAACCAGCTTATTCATCACAGGTGCTTTTCACGAAGATGGCTGGGCTGATGTGTGGGATGGTTTCGGCGGTGGTTGGAGCATAAAGCAAAAGCTAATCATTATGAAAGACAGCCGTTTAGGTACTTATGGTGCGACGGCTTTGGTTATTATTTTATTACTAAAATTTCAGAGTTTAATGGCGCTGTCTTCGCCAGTTGTTGCGCTTATTTTAGCCAGCACATTAAGCCGTGTAGTAGCAACTAGTTTAATTTATAATATGCCGTACGTCACACTTGATGCTGACTCAAAAGTTAAAGCACTTGCTCAAGAATTATCAACGAATAACTTAATTGTATTACTGGTAACAGGTATTGTAGTGAGTTTATGGTTTTTACCTTTGGGTGAGTGTATTTTATTGTTGTTGATTTTATTCATATTTAGAGCACTGTTAGCACATTGGTTTAATCGGCAACTAGGCGGTTATACTGGTGACTGTTTGGGTGCAGCGCAGCAGAGTAGTGAAATTATCATTTATTTAAGCTTACTGACCTTCGGCTACGGTGACACTATTGTAAATATTACCCAAGGTGTAAATACTGTTCAAGGAGTGATCTCTTAGTGTCTATTCATTTAATTTTAGGCGGTGCACGCTCAGGGAAAAGTTCTTTTGCTGAAAAACAAGCAAAACAGAATGAAGTAGATGATCAAGCACAGATTTATTATCTAGCAACGGCTCAATCACTTGATGGCGAAATGTCTCAACGTATCAAGCAACATCAACAACAAAGACCGCAACATTGGCAATTAATTGAATCTCCAATAGCACTAGCAAAAACACTTGAGCAGCTACTATCAAACCATCAAAGTAAATATGAAAAACCTATTACGGTGCTGATTGACTGTCTCACTTTATGGCTAACTAACTGTTTATGTTCAGCTGAAAAAAACTGTTGGCAACAAGAAAAACAGCTTTTATTAAAATTACTAACCAATTATCAACAAACAAGTCACGTTAACTTGCTATTAGTCAGTAATGAAGTAGGCCATGGCATTGTGCCTATGGGTGAATTATCGCGCGAGTTTGTTGATCAAGCAGGCTGGTTACATCAGGAGATTGCCACAATGGCCACACAAGTAGATTTTATTATGGCTGGCATTCCTCTATCGCTAAAGTCAAAGGACACAAAATGAAAACCTTAATGATACAGGGAACCACCTCTGATGCAGGTAAAAGCACCGTAGTTGCAGGGCTTTGTCGGGTTTTTGTTGATCGGGGCTTTAAAGTTGCCCCTTTTAAACCACAAAATATGGCATTAAACAGCGCTGTCACTGAAGAAGGTGGTGAAATTGGCAGAGCACAGGCATTACAAGCCATTGCGGCTAACATTGCCCCACGGGTTGATTTTAATCCTATTTTATTAAAACCAAACAGTGATACAGGGGCGCAAGTTATTGTGCACGGTAAAGCACTTTCAAACATGGAAGCAACCAGTTATCACGACTATAAAAAGGTAGCAATGCATGCCGTTATTGAGTCTCACTATCGACTCGCTAAAGAATTTGAAATATTGATGGTTGAAGGGGCAGGAAGTCCCGCTGAAATTAATTTACGTGAGCATGACATTGCCAATATGGGCTATGCTGAAAAAGTTGACTGCCCTGTTATTTTAGTTGCCGATATAGACCGTGGCGGTGTATTTGCACACCTAGTAGGAACACTTGAGTTATTGTCTACATCAGAACAAGCACGGGTAAAAGGCTTTATTATTAACCGCTTTCGCGGTGATATTAAATTATTAGAACCAGGCTTAACCTGGCTTGAACAGCGTACAGGTAAGCCTGTATTAGGCGTTTTACCTTATTTGCATGACTTAGCGCTTGACGCTGAAGATGCTATTGCTATTGATAACAAGGTTAGTTCGGCTAAAATATCAATCGCCATACCTTTATTGCCACATATTAGTAATCATACTGATTTTGACCCCTTAAGGCTTAACCCTGAAATAGATTTACGGTATATAAAAATGGGTGAACGCATTGAACATTGTGATTTAATCATTCTACCCGGCAGTAAAAACGTGATTAATGACTTAGCCTTTTTAAAAGCACAAGACTGGCAAGACGATATTAATCGTCACCTGAGATATGGCGGTAAAGTATTAGGTATCTGTGGTGGTTTTCAAATGCTAGGGCATAAAATATATGATCCTCACGCGATTGAATCAACCACACAAGAAAATGGTGAAATGGCAATAACTGGTTTAAAACTCGCTGATTTTACCACAACATTAACTACTTCAAAAACCCTGACACAGATCACTGGAAAATTAACCTTATCGGGGCAGCAATGTGACGTTACTGGTTATGAAATTCACTGTGGTCACTCTCAAGGCAAGGCCCTTAGTAAACCCTTAATAGGTGAACTATCAACTGGAATTAATGATGTTGACGGTTTTATTTCAGAGGACAACCAAATTGCAGCAACTTATTTACATGGCCTATTTGATAAAAGCGCCGTAACAAGCGCAGTATTACAATGGATAAAAAAAGATCATGGTGTTCAATCGGTGATTGATATTGATCAACATAGAGAGGTTCAATTGAATCGTTTAGCAAGTATTTGTGAGCAGCATTTACATATGGATGATATTGAAGAAATTTTGCAAGCAGGTCTTACTACTAAAAATAAAAGTACATAATAATACATCCTAGACTCCTCAAAAAGCGAGTGTCATGACTTTCTCTGACACCCCTGTAGTACTAATTTAGAAACGCATTTTGCGGTAATACGGGTAATAAATAGATTTATTTACTTAGCTAGTATTAATGCTTTGGTTAATCGATCCAATTGATCTGTTTTTGCTATACCAAACCTTAACGCGCATTTATCATCGGTTAGGCGCACATAAATACCTTGTTGGCATAGTGCAATATAGTAATTTTCAACCGCAAACTCTGCCTTAAAATAAACGGTTTGAAAGAGGTGAGTACCCGCTATTGTCGTGATAAATTCATGAGGTAAGTTTTCTGTAAGTATTGTTGTTAATTTCTCACTTGATGTTTTTAGGCTACGGCGTTGTTTTTCTTGCCAACGTTTATCTACGAGTGCTTTTTCAGCAATATATTGAGCAGGTCCGTTTACTTGCCAAGGACCAAGGCACTCGCTAAATTTTTCCAACCAAACTTTCGCACCCATTAAAAAGCCAATGCGAATACCCGCTAAGCCAAAAAACTTACCAAATGATCGTAATATCAACGTGTTTTTATAATTAGAGATAGCATTTGTCATTGATTGTGAAGGCGTTATTACATCGATAAACGCCTCATCAACCACCAATAAACCACCGCATGCTTCTAGTTTTTGTTGATAATTTATCAGTACAGAGCGGCTATACAACTGCCCTGTTGGATTATTGGGGTTAATGATTACCAATACTGAGTTATTTTCAATTTTTGCAAGTTCTGGTAATTCACCTTTATACCAGCAAAGAGTGAAGCCCGCGACTTCCCACGCTAACGCATGTTCTTTATACCCTTGTTCGGGTAAATAAACGGTTGTTGAATACGGGTTTTGTTCATGCCAAAGAGTGGGTAAAAGTTTTATTATTGCCTGACTACCGTTAGTTACCAATAAACTGTCTGCATCATAATAGCGCTTTGCAGCCAACGCTAAGCGATTACTTAGCTGAGGTAATGCTTGGTATAATGCCTCTGGAATTTCTGGAATAGGATAACTAAAAGGCGCAATGCCCGTGGATAGATCTAACCAGTTCTCCGGAGCACGGTTAAACTGCTTAGCGACTTGCTGTAATTGCCCCCCATGGATAAGTGCCAAATTGATTCGCCTAAACTTTAGTATTGAACAACAACATTAATTAATCTACTAATGAGTATACAAGAAAATAGCCAGTTGATAAATAAACACGAGTAAAACCAATAAAATAGCAGCACGTTGAACGATAGTAACGCTGTGAGGAATATCGTCCATACTGATGGGGCAGCCAGTACCTAGTGTAGGTAAGCATACCGTTTTACCGTGATATAAAGCACAGCCCCCCAATGTCCGTTTCATTACCGTTGCTCCCGCTGCCATCACCCAGCCACCGTTATGGCTTTTATATTGATTTCCTTGCTGATACGCATTTTTTAAAGCAAGCACAAAGGGCTGTTGCAGTGCATAAAGTAACGTGCAAATTTTACCACTGATAAAACCTAAAATATCATCAGCTCTAGCGGCAAAAAATCCAAAAGACTTAAAACGGCTCGTTCTATAACCCCACATAGCATCAAGTGTATTGGCAAGCCGGTGTAAAATCACTAAAGGAATGCCCCCTATAATAAAATAAACCAACGAGGCAATAACAGCATCGTGACCATTTTCAAGTATGGACTCTACGGTTGCACGCGACATTTCGTTAGGTGTTAAATTCGCCGTTTCTCGGCTAACAAGGTAACCTGTATAATGACGTGCAGTAGCTAAATCACCTTGCGCCAAAGGTGTAAAAACCTGTACTGCATGTGCATTTAAACTATTAAGACCTATTGCAAGATACAAAAATAGAGCTTCAATAATGTATTGTAAACTCAAAGGTAAAATAGCCAGTAAGTAATAAAATAAGTAACAAATCGGCAGTATTAATAGGCACCAAGCAATAGCTCCAAGCATGGCGTTTGACACTGAAAAGCGTTCATTTTGCTGGTAAGGTTTGTTTAAAATTCGTTCAAGTTTATTGGCTAAACTTCCAAAACCAACAAGTTGATGATATTTTTTTGGCTCACCTAAAAAATAATCAAGTACTAACGCGAAAATGAGAATAAAGGTGAGTGAAAAAAAAGTAAAAGGCAGTAATATATTTGATAATAAGCTATTGTCGGGCATTTTTTGTTAAGTATTGTTAAGTATTGTTAAGTATTATTAAGTGGTTGTTTTTTAAGTGAAAATCTAACGTAACAATACAACCATTTTTATATAAATGAAAAGCATTGTTATTGTCTATTTTCCCAAGTAAAAAGAGTAAACAACGAAGTGCTTCGCCATGGAATATTATTAACAAGCTTTGTCCAAGGTGTTCATTACCAAGTTGCTTAAGCGTATCAAGAATACGTTGCCCACATACTAAAGCTGACTCTGAATTTTGTATTTTCAGTGCGGTAACTTGATTTAGCATCTCGTTATATTCTGGCAATAATTGAAGCTTTTTTACTTCTTTGCCTTGCCAGTCACCAAGATTCCTTTCCTTTAAATTATCTGATATTTGATGATCGATTTTGAGCTTTTGTTGACAAATAACAGCGGTTTCCTGCGCTCTACCAAGCGGAGATGAAATAATAAAATTGATATTTTTAGTCGCTAATGTCTCTGCAATTTTCAACGACTGTATTTTACCAAGTGTTGTTAATTTACTGTCGAGTTGTCCTTGCAAACGCTGTGTTTTATTCCACAACGTTTCTCCATGGCGAGCAAGATAAATTCTGGTTTGCATAGTGATCTACATTAACTGTTTTATAAGATGCTTCGGATCGATAGTTCGCAATATTCATTACATCACAAATATTACTCTTCTTCTGCACCCGAAATTATTATTTGGTTTCGACCCTGCTCCTTCGCTAAATACAGCGCATTATCTGCTTCATTCATTTGTGCAGATAGATCATCTTGGCTGTCAAACACTACACCAATACTGATGGTAATCGATATTGAAGTATCCCCCACCGGTAATGCTGAAACAGATATATCACGGCGAAAATCATCTAGCTTATTATAGAGTTGATCAGAATCTACACCATGTAATAAAACAGAAAACTCTTCACCGCCTAAACGAGCCGTTAACCCTGTACCGAAGTGTTTGCGCATATATAATGCTAATACTTTTAATATTTGATCTCCTGCATCATGCCCGTAGTTATCGTTTACTTTTTTAAAATAGTCTATATCTAACATAGCTAAACAATAGTGAATACTGCGTTTATTATATTCATTAATGCGCTGACTCGCATTCTGAAAAAATGCGCGGCGATTTGATAATTCAGTTAAATAATCAGTGTTTGCTGCGTGTTGAATTTGAGCAATATTATTTAAGCTTTCAATGTTTTGCGTAATCCGGCAATAAAATTCTTCGGGGCAAAAAGGTTTACGTAAAAAATCATCGGCACCATTTTTAATAAAACGTGCCGAGTGAATACCATTGCTTGCACCTGAAATACCAATAATCGCTAGTTGCTCACGAGAATATTTTTTGCGTATTTCATTGGTTAATGTGATGCCATCCATTTCGGGCATTTCAAGATCTGTTATTACCATTTTAATAACTTTATGCTGCTTTAATTTTTCTAAGGCCTGTACACCATTGTTAGCAGTGTAAACAGTAAAATTGCGACGTTTTAATAGCTCACCAATATGATTTCGAGCAGCAGAAGAGTCATCTACCACTAAAATAGCATTATCTTTGTTAGTTTGCTGCCAATGCAATACCCGCTTTAAATACAAAAAAGCTTGGCTATTTTCTTTCGGAATATAATCAATAACGGGTTGTGCAAGGATTTTCTGTCTGGTTTCATCATCCATTTTCCCTGTCATTACTACACTAGGAATACCATTAGATAATACACAGGCTATCGCTTCACCATCATTAGCATCGGGTAAGGCATAATCAATGGTAGCGGCAAAAAAATCAGTATCTTCGGAAAGTATTTCTTCCACTTGCGCTAACGTAGTCGCTAAAACCACTTCATAATTTAGCGATTGTGCTATTTGTTTAATAACCGTCGCGATGGGTTTACTGTCTTCCACGACTAATAATCGTTGTGCCATTTGATTTTTTCCTTATTATTTTTTATAAACGGTTTTTTATCGATGTAAATTTACTCACATTATGAACGCTATGAAAAAGCAAGATTGATATATACCACAGCTAGCCTCTTGAGGTGATTTAGAGATAACTCCCGTTTATAATCAGATCGCTTGTAAGTTTGCGTATTCAACAACTAACCATTTACTGCCTACATCAGCAAAATTTACCTGTATGCGCGACTGAGCGCCGCTCCCTTCATAGTTAAGCACTACACCTTCACCAAATTTTACATGAGCTACATTTTGTCCCAACTTAAAGCCAGTATTTGCAAACGTTTCTAACGTAAAGGTATTAGAAAATTTACCAACACTTTTAGGTTTTGATATTTGATTTTGCATACGAATTTCATCAATACAATTTTCAGGTAATTCGCGAAGAAAGCGGCTAGCTTTATGGAATTTTTCTTGGCCATAAATTCGTCGACTTTCAGCATGTAATAAGTATAACTTATTCATTGCTCTTGTCATGCCAACATAACATAAACGACGTTCTTCTTCTAAGCGTGCAATGTCTTCAACTGATTGCTGCGATGGGAACATACCCTCTTCAAGACCAGCAATAAAAACTAAGGGAAATTCTAGCCCTTTTGCTGAATGCATGGTCATTAACTGTACTGCTGGTTCAAATTCTTCTGCTTGTGACTCACCTGACTCTAATGCAGCATGCGTTAAAAAAGCGGTTAATGGTGTTTGCTCTTCTGCAAGTTCAGGGTCGCTATTAAACGTTTGGCAGGCGGTTACTAGCTCATTTAAGTTTTCAATTCGTTGTTCAGCACGTTCACCCTTTTCTGCTTTGTACATAGCTTTTAAGCCCGAGTGTTGAATAACAAAATTGGCTTGTTGATCAAGATCTAAATCAGAGGAATCGTCTTCTAACTGATCAATTAAATGAATAAAGTGAGTAATCGTTTTTGCACTACGACCTTTTAGTTGCTCTGCTTGTAGCATTTGCTGACAGGCTCGCCATAACGTCACTTCCATACTTCGGGCAGCATCACGTATTAGGGCAACAGTTTGATTACCAATACCGCGTGTAGGTGTGTTAATAATACGCTCAAAAGCGGCATCATCATCACGATTATTTATAATGCGCATATAAGCGAGGGCATCTTTAATTTCTTGTCGTTCGAAGAAGCGTTGTCCGCCATAAATGCGATACGGCAATTGCCCTTGCAATAAAGCTTCTTCTAATAGTCGTGATTGTGCATTCGAGCGATACAAAATAGCCACGCCATCAAGCTTTCCGCCATCATCACGCCATTGCTTAATACGGCCCGCAATAAATCGTGCTTCATCTATTTCATTAAAAGCAGTGTAAATAGAAATTTTATCGCCCGCTTTATCATCAGTCCAAAGCTTTTTTCCTAAGCGATTATTGTTATTGCTTATCAGTTGATTGGCTGCATTTAAAATATTCGCCGTAGATCGATAGTTTTGCTCTAAGCGAATGGTTTTTACATTCTCAAATTCATTAGTAAAACGTTCAATGTTTTCTATTTTAGCGCCGCGCCAGCCGTAAATTGACTGATCGTCATCACCGACAATCATTACTTTAGATTGTGCTTTACCAAGCATCGTTAACCACGCATATTGAATGGCATTAGTATCTTGAAATTCATCTACTAAAATGTGACTAAAGCGTTGTTGGTAATGGGCTAATAATGCAGGATTATTGAGCCATAACTCATGAGCACGTAGTAATAATTCAGCAAAATCAACTAAGCCTGCTCGATCACAGGTATCTTGATAGGCTTGATAAACTTTAACAAAAACCGCTTCGCTAGGGTCAAACTGGGCATCTATATGCTGTGGGCGTAAGCCCTCATCTTTTTTGCCATTGATGTACCAAACAAATTGCTTGGCTGGCCATTTCTTTTCATCTAATTCTAATGAACGAACAATACGTTTAACCAAGCGAAGCTGATCATCGCTATCAAGCACTTGAAAAGTTTGTGGTAATTTAGCTTCTTGAAAATGCATTCTCAGTAAACGATGTGCTAAACCATGAAATGTCCCGATCCACATACCGTGAGTGCCACCACCTTGAAAGCCACCCGTAACTTGCTCTACGCGCGCGCGCATTTCGGCTGCGGCTTTATTAGTGAAAGTTACCGCTAAAATTGAATGAGATGCAGCCTGTTCAACTTGCATTAGCCAAGCAATGCGTTGTACTAACACCCTTGTTTTACCTGAGCCGGCTCCAGCTAACACCAGCATATTTTGCTGTGGTGCGCCCACAACGTCACGTTGCTTGTCATTTAAAGAGTCAAGTAATTCTGAAACATCCATCGTGGAAAGCCTTTTTTTTGCAAATAAACTATAAACGCGGCAAGTATAACACTGGGATTGTATACAGTGACATTAATTAAGGCGTTTTAATATTGAAATTGTTGCAACTGGCACACTGACGTTAATTCAATATGTGGCAACACGGTAATGGGCTTACCAACATTATAACCACTCACCCAGGCTGCTTGGCAGCCAGCAATTAATGCTCCTTGAATATCAGCGCGACCACAATCACCTACGTGTAACAATTCTTCAGGTTTAATCGCTAACTGCGCACAAGCTTTAATAAACATATCGCTTTCAGGTTTTTGTTTTAATAAGTGCCCATTAGCTTGGTAGCCGGCATGGTAAATGTGTTGAAAATAATGATCTATGCCCAACCTTTTGGTATCAACATTACCGTTACTAATAGCGACTAAAGGGTATTCTTTACTCAATGCAGCCAATAAATCATGGCTCGCTTTAGGCACACTAAAGTCACTGCGTAATTCAATAAAATGGTCAAGTGCAGCTTGTGCTTCTTGCTCTGCCGTATCAATATCTAACCCTAAAGCCAATAAACCCAAACGATAACTAATCAAACGTACTTGCACAACATCATGAACAAGATTTGGCTGATGGCTAAGCGCTTGTTGTCTAAATTGAAACCAAAAACGTGCGTTTAAACTTTGCTGCTGCTCAGGAAACTTATTTTGCAGTGCAGGCAATAGAGAAAAATAAGCAACCATTTTTTTATTGATTGCCAACATCACTGGTTTATTACTGTATAGCGTGTCATCTAAATCAAAACTGATCGCTTTGATTGACGTTAATCGACGGTAGAATTTCATCTTTTTTGAGTTTATATTATTTATTGTTATGCTAATTGTTGCTGTAATAACTTCGCCACCAAACGCTTAAATTGGCCAAGTAATAAAGTATCCATACGCGGATCAAAATGATGAGCATCGTCACTACTAATAGCCAAAAAGCCTAATGTTTGACTTTCATGGATTAGCTTTACTAACACAACAGAACCGATGCAAGCATGTGAAAATATTAAGACTTGCTCGTCTTGTTGTAAGCGCCCAAAATAGTAATCTGTCGTTGCTAAGCGGTTGGTCATTACTGCTTGGCAATCACCATTGGTTAAGCTCTCATGCGCAATGTTTGCAGCATCAGTTAAATATAATTTAACCGTTGATAACGAGAATATTTCCGTCATTGATTGCACTAAACAGTCTAATAACTCAGTAGCCGACTGACAGTCAAGTAACCGTAAATATAAATCGTTATAAAGCATGAATAAGTTTTCATTATGGTTCGCAACAGACATTAATTGCGTAATTTCATCTTCTAAATGGTGTACTTTTTGTCTTAACTTTTGTTGTTGTCTTTCAACTAAAGAAACCGTACCTCGCTGTACATCAACTAACCTTAACCCTGTCATGAGTTCATTATTACGATTAAAAAACTCTGGATTATCTTGCAAGTAAGCGCTAACCAACTCGTCTGTTAGCGGTAAATCATCAGTATTTATTGTTGGTTGTTCATTTTTCATAGGAATCTTCTTTATATTAACTATATGGACAATTGACCATCAAACACATGCACCGCAGGGCCTGACATTTTTACGGGATGACCTGGGCCTTTCCAATAAATACGCAATTTTCCACCGGGTAACTCAACCGTGACTTGTTTATTTAATTTATTTTGTATTTGACCAATAACCACCGCAGCACAAGCACCACTGCCACAGGCTAACGTTTCTGCTGCGCCACGTTCATACACGCGTAATTTAACTTGGTTGGGGGTAACAACTTCCATAAAACCTATATTGGCTTGCTCAGGAAAGCGTTCATGGTGTGATAATTCTTTACCTAACCGAGCAACAGGAGCCGTTAATACGTCATCCACAGTTACAACACAATGAGGGTTTCCTAACGACACGACACCACAAAGTACGGTTTCAGTTTCGCCTAATAAAATATAAGTACCTTCTGTTTTTTGCGCTGTAAATGGTATTTTTGCTGGTTCGAACTGTGGCACAGGCATGGTCACAGAAATATTACCATCACGCTCGATAAATAAGGTCATCTTACCAGAAGCTGTTGATACTTTAATTTTGTTTTTATTGCACAGCCCTTTCATACGAACAAAACGAGCAAAGCAACGAGCGCCATTGCCACATTGACTTACCTCACTACCATCCGCATTAAAAATACGGTAATGAAAGTCTAAATCAGGGTCATAGGGTGGCTCTACCACTAAGAGTTGATCAAACCCAACCCCAAAATTTCTATCCGCTAATTTAGCTATTTTCTCGTTCGATAAATGCACATTTTGCGTTACATTATCAAGTACTAAAAAGTCATTGCCTAAGCCGTGCATTTTAGAAAAATTAACTAACATTATTATGGTTACTCTTACGTTGCGTTGTTGGCTGTTTTTCTATCGGCGCTGCTAGTATTTTCTCTTGATACGGTAAAGTAGCACTAGGTTTAGCGTCTGTTGGCCGTTGGTATAAATCCCCTTTGGCACCACAGGCAGAGAGTAATATCAGCATAAGTAACGGTAAAGAGAGGTTTCTAATTTTGCACATGATGAAATGTTTTTGCCATGAAAGTCGTTTAAATCAAGTTATTTAGCTTAACTTTATTGGTATAAAGACCAATATACTTACTATTATACGCATATGTTTATCCACAATAATACAAACAATGTTAAGCTATACTTGATAAATTTATTATAAAGGATAAGCAATGAACGATAGCCAATACAACTTACTTGCCGAAGATCTCCTGCTTGCTGTTGAAGAAGCAATAGAAAATTGTGGTGTAGATATAGACTATGAAGGTGTTGGCGGCTTATTAACATTAACCTTTAAAAATGCCACCAAAATAATTATCAATAAACAAGCGCCGTTGCACGAAATTTGGGTAGCGACTAAATTTAATGGTCATCACTTTACTTATCACAAGAATATTTGGACAGATAAACGCGGTGGTGGTGAGTTTTGGCAGTTTATTTCTAACGCAGTAAGCAAACAGGCCGAAACAGAAATCGTGTTAATAGCCGAATAAATAAAACGCACTCACCTTTGAGTGCGTTTCTTGCTAGATTTTGTTCTCTATGTAGGGTTACACCCAAAATACGTCAGAATTCTATCTGGAATTAGGATCATTTCTAAACTAGCTTTATGGGTACACCTGAAACTCGCATGTTGAATAGGCTTGGGAATAAGCCACTCTCTGTGGTAAATTTAGAAAACATGAGTAAACTTTAAACCTTTGGAATAACACAAATGACAACTGTACGAATAGCAACGCGCAAAAGCGCTTTAGCATTATGGCAAGCTGAATATGTAAAAGCACAACTTGAGCATTTTCATCCAAATATTAACGTTGAGCTTGTGCCAATGACCACTAAAGGCGATATCATTTTAGATACACCGTTAGCCAAAGTGGGTGGTAAAGGCTTATTCGTTAAAGAATTAGAAGTCGCCATGCTAGAAGACCGAGCAGACATTGCAGTACATTCAATGAAAGATGTACCTGTAGATTTCCCTGAAGGTTTAGGGTTAGAAATTATCTGTCCTCGTGAAGATCCCCGCGATGCTTTTGTTTCTAATACCTACGCTACGCTTACTGATTTACCACAGGGTGCTATTGTTGGTACATCAAGTTTGCGCCGTCAATGCCAATTAAAAGCCAAACGTCCAGATTTAGATATTCGCGACTTACGCGGCAATGTAAATACACGTTTAAGAAAATTAGATGAAGGCCAGTACGATGCTATTATTCTGGCCGCTGCCGGTTTAATTCGCTTAGAAATGAGTGATCGCATTGCACAATTTATTGAACCAGAAGAAATGTTACCTGCCAACGGACAAGGTGCTGTAGGTATTGAATGTCGCCAGAATGATGAGGAAATAAAAGCCTTATTAGCACCACTTGAATGTAGCGAAACACGTAGCCGTGTGTTAACTGAGCGCGCCATGAACAAAGCCCTTGAAGGTGGTTGTCAGGTGCCTATCGCCAGCTACAGTTTACTATCGAACGATGGCAAACAGATCCACTTACGTGGCCTAGTAGGCGCAATTGATGGCAGTGAACTCATTGAAAGTGAAATAACCGGCCCCGTTGAGCAAGGTGAATCGTTAGGTGAAAGTTTGGCGCAAGAACTATTAAGTCGTGGGGCAGATAAGATTTTACAACAGGTATACCAAGCTGCTAGTGAATAAATAATGCCACCAAGTAATAATACGCCGGCACTTAAGGTTTTAATCACCCGACCCGAAAAAAAAGCCACGGCTCTTGCCTTGTTGTTAAACCAACAGGGCATTAATTGTATTATTCAGCCATTATTTGATTATCACCCTCTGGCTGATAAACGCCAGTCTCAGCAGTTACTCACTACTAGCGACATTATCATTTTTGTCAGTGTCGCAGCGGTTGAGTTTGCTCACGTCAGCTTCAATGCTAATAATTGGCATTATCAACATGTTATTGCCGTTGGTGCCGCAACTAAAGCGGCGCTTAGCGCCATCAATATAGAAAACATCATCGCGCCTAGCCAAGAAAACAGTGAAGGTTTATTAAATACCCCCCTATTAAATGATAATATTAACAACAAAACTATCACTATAGTGCGAGGTAATGGCGGCAGAGAACACTTGGCAACTCAATTAGAAAAGCGCGGCGCAAACGTCAGCTATCTTGAAAGCTACCAGCGTGTATGGCGAACATTCGCTGAAAATATAAGTGAACAATGGCGTTACCAGCAAATTAATTGCATTATGATAACAAGCACTGCATTACTAGATAAGCTAATGCAATTAATCGTGACTCACCACGCGTTAAATAAATCACCACAGCTAGTCAATTATTGGCAAAATCAATGTTTGTGGTTAGTCGCAAGTAAACGAATTAAACAACATGCTAAACAGCTTGGTTTAAGTAATGTTATAGTAAGTAACGGTGCTAATGAGACTGCTATGCTTGAAGCATTAAACTCTCTTAAAACACATGATCATCAAACTCTGTAAGTAAAATCACTGATGGAATGAACAATGACCGATAAAAAAAAGCCATTAATCCCTGAATCAAAAGCGCCTACAAAAGAAACGCCCGCTGTTGCAAAACCGACTACACCTAAAAGCACCAACCCCAAAGGAGCGAAGAGTGAAAATAAGATTAATAAAATCACTCTCTCAAAAAACGATAAAGAAAAAAACAATTCAGACACACAACAGAATAATATTTCTAAATTGGCCATTTTTGCTTTAATTGTTGCCATAGCTGGTACGTCAGGATTATTTGCTTGGCAACAGCAGCAATCAAAGCACTTATCTCAACAAATTCAGAAAAAAAACACCCTTCAATTACAGAAACAACAAGAGAATTTCTCTCAAAAATTTAATGAGGTTATTAGCCAAATAAATAATACCCGTAAAATAAATGACCTCAAAAACAAACAAATAGTTACACTTAATCAGGCTATTCAGCAATTAGAAGAAAAGATACAACAACGTCAACCAAGCGATTGGCTGTTACACGAAACTGAATACCTTATTCGCATTGCTGCCCGTACTTTATGGTTAGAACATGATACGAAAGCAGCAATTGGCTTATTAAAAGATGCTGATGCTCGCTTAGCTGAACTTGATGATCCAACTTATTTACCTGTGCGTGAATTAATTCACCAAGACATAAAATCATTAGAGCTAATGCCAAAGTTACACACTGACGAAATTGTTTTGGCCTTAATGGCAATGAACAAACAAGTACCAATGTTACCTTTGGCCATGGTTAATTTAGGTACTGATGAGACCAAGGAGAAAAAGGTTGAATTATCTAATGACATTAACGATTGGCAAAGTAATTTAGCAAAAACATGGCAAAAATTTCTCAATGACTTCATCCGTGTTCGTCAACGTTCGGGCATTGTTGAGCCGCTCATATCACCTGAAGAACAACAACATTTAAAACAAAATTTAAGCTTAAAAATTCAGCTTGCTTTATGGTCTGCTACTGAGCGAAAAACAGATATTTATCAAACAACCTTAACGGATATTCAGCACTGGCTTAATGAATTTTTTGATATGAAACACCCTTCTAATCAACACTTTATTAAAGCACTTTCAACTTTACAACAGCAAAGAGTAAGCTTTGATTACCCCAGTGAGTTATCTTCTTTAGCCGCGATTAGATCAGCATTAATCAAGAAGACCCCAATATTAGCCTCCCCTACAGAAGACAACATTCAACACACTGATAACGGTGAAATGAAAACCGAAATGACTGAACAAGCTGACAAGCAACAATCAAGTGAACCTAACAATGAAGGTGATTTATGATCCGCTTTATTCTTATTATCGCTTTATTTTTTAGCGTATTGGCGTTGAGCCCGTTATTAATTGATGAAAAAGGCTATATTCTCATTGCAATGAACGACACTATTATTGAGTTTACCGTGCTGTCTGCCATTATCATGTTTTTCTTATGCTCTATTGCCGCTTTTACTTTATTTAAGTTAGTACGCGGCGGCTTCAAAATCAGTTTTAAAGCATGGTCTACGGTCGCTTTTGCTAGCAGAAGACGCGGGGTCGCTAACTTTAACAAAGGCCTTGTCGCTTACATGTTAGAAGATTATAAAAGTGCTGAAAAATTATTTGCTAAAAGTGCAGAGCCCGCTAAACGTCAACAAAGCGCCTACCTACTGGCCGCAGTTACATCGGCTAAACAACAACTAAACGCGAATACCAATCACTATTTAACGTTGTTAGAACAAGAAACAAGCAAACTAAAAGAACCCGATCTAACCAGTGTTATTATTCAAGTAAAGTTATTGATGGATCAAGAACAGCAAGCCGCATATAAAAAAGCACGCTCTTTAATTGATGAAAATCATAAACAAATTGGTCACGATGTACGCTTATTATCATTAGAAATTAACTTATGCCTAATTGAAAAGCGCTTTGAACGTGCTGTTGACTATTTAATGACTGCTCGTAAAGAGAAAACTATTGAAGATGGCACAATACGAGCGTGGGAAGCTAAAGCGTATTATGGCGCCTTTGTAACTATACTTAGCCAAAAAGGCCAGAGCAGCTTGCAAGATTACTGGCAAACATTATCAAAAACAGAAAAAAAACAAGAAACGATACTCTTTGCATATTGCCGTTTATTAGCTGAACAGAATATTATTGCCCCTTTAATCGCAATAATAACACCAATTTTAAACAAAAAACCAAGCGCAACGCTTCTGAAACAGTTACGTACCTTACCAATAAAGCAAGGTGAACCATTAATGTCATTGGTTACATTAATTCAAAAACATTTGCTTTCTCATAGCCATAATGATCCTCAACATGCCCAGTGGCTAAGTTGCTTAGGACATTTAGCGGTAATGAATAAACAATGGTCAATGGCAGAAAAAGCTTTCAGAAGTTTATTGAAGCTTGGAAAATATTACGATAGACAAGACTTGCAAGCCCTAGCAAGTGCACTAACAGAACAAAAACAGTATGAAACGGCTAATGAAGTTTGGTTAAAGCTACAGCAAACAAACTGATATTTATAACGAATAAAACGAGTAACGTGCTTTGTTACATGATTAATTTCAACAATACTCCTACATGGATGTAGAGTAATACAGTAGAAATTGCCGAAAAAATCATTATTTCAAGCAACCCTTTGTCTAGAAATACCTCTCATTCCAGCTGAACCCTCCACCTTAAAGTAAAACGATTATAATGACTAAGCTAAGCTTGAACATAGCATCAATAGAATATTATTGTTTGTTATTATTTCAATGGATAAAAAACACTTAAAAAATTTCATAATGTACTGTAAATGATACCAATTTATGGATTCATTATTTTTCTTACTTTTATATTATTCTTTAAAAGCCACAAATAAAAGTAAGGCATACCAATTTATTTATCCACAAAAATAAAAATAAGCATCGCTTTGCCCAAAAAACACAATACAGATATATTTTTTCAATAAAATCATAACGATACACGTAACAACAAGGCTAGTAACGTTTTTTTTAATCGCTTTCTCCTCTGCTTATTAACAAAGTTATCCACATTTTACTTATAGCAATGACAACAGTGCAGTAGAGCTGTGAGCCGCTTTGTGGCATGCTACTTCTACCTTACTGTTTATACATTATCCTTATGACAACACCGGCTGAAAACACACCACTGTCACCACTTATTTTAGTTGATGGATCTTCTTATTTATTTCGCGCATACCATGTTCCTTATTTACAAGCTTTATCCACCGTTGATGGTCAACCGACGGGTGCTATTACTGGGGTATTAAATATGCTTGGCAGTTTAAAAAAGGATTACCCCAACGGCAACATCATCGCGATTTTTGATGCTAAAGGAAAAACCTTTCGCAACGATTTATATCCTGAATATAAAGCTAATCGTCCACCAATGCCTGATGATTTACGCACACAAATAGCGCCTTTACATGAAATAATTACCGCCATGGGTTTACCCTTGTTAGTAATCCCAAATGTTGAAGCTGACGATGTTATCGGTACGTTGGCAAAGCAAGCCCACGAGCAAGGCATAGAAACTGTAATTTCTACTGGCGATAAAGATATGGCGCAGTTAGTAACGCCGCATGTGCGCTTAATTAACACCATGACCGACGTTGAAATGGATGAAGTCGGTGTTGAAGAAAAATTTGGTGTTCGCCCTGATCAAATTATTGATTACCTTGCCTTAATGGGCGACAAAGTTGATAACATTCCTGGTGTAGTAAAATGTGGTCCTAAAACGGCGGTAAAATGGTTAGCTGAACATGGTTCATTAGCTGCAGTAATGGCTAATGCCGATAAAGTAAAAGGTAAAATTGGTGAAAATTTACGTGACGCATTAGAGCAACTACCACTTTCATATCAATTAGCCACAATAAAGTGCGATGTAGCATTAGAGCAAAGTGCTGAACAACTGCAACCGACAGAGCCAAACATCGAAGTGTTGACCTCTTTATATGAAGAGTTTGAATTAAAACGTTTACTGGCGGATTTAGGTAAAAGCAACAGTAGCAATCAACGTGCTGATCGCAAGCCGAACAAAGCAACACCAATCAACAATGTTGATGTTGATGTTGCCACAGTCGATGTCACGGATAGCGAATACGATATTATTGTCGATAAAGACACCTTTTCGACTTGGTTAGCAAAACTAACCGCAAGCCCTGCCTTTGCTTTTGATACGGAAACCACCAGCGTTAATTACATGAAAGCTGAATTAGTCGGTTTATCTTTTGCTGTTGAAGTGGGTAAAGCTGCTTATGTACCCTTAACTCACGATTATTTGGGTGCGCCAGAACAGCTTGATAAAAACTGGGTATTAGCGCAATTAAAGCCATTATTAGAAAGCTCAACAATTAAAAAAATTGGTCAAAATTTAAAGTACGATGCCAATGTACTAAGTCATTACGATATTAAATTACAGGGTGTTGCTTTTGATACCATGATTGAATCGTACTGTTACAACAGTGTTGCAACTCGTCATAATATGGATGCTTTAGCGCTTAAATATCTCGATTATAAAACGGTACATTTTGAAGATATTGCCGGAAAAGGCGCTAAACAGCTAACCTTTAATCAAATTGATATTGAAAAAGCAGGCCACTATGCTGCAGAAGATGCGGATATCACTTTGCGCTTGCACCAGGCAATTTACCTTGCCCTTGAACAACGACCAGAGCAGTTAAGTGTTTATCACGATATTGAGATGAAATTAATGCCCGTGTTGGCACAAATGGAACAAACAGGGGTATTAATTGACTGCGACTTACTTGATCAACAAAGTCAGAGTATTGGTCAACGTTTAAATGAATTAGAAATTGAAGCGCATAACTTAGCGGGCAAAAGCTTCAACCTTT
>Ga0209826_1001059_pt1 | contig 19538 bp, 13 predicted proteins | sample GOMGulsemesocosm_5_FD_184637 | JGI IMG/M metagenome (GOLD analysis project Ga0209826, IMG submission 184637) | Methane-oxidizing microbial communities from mesocosms in the Gulf of Mexico - GOM15C Gulf of Mexico (SPAdes) (version 2) | ecosystem: Environmental > Aquatic > Marine > Cold seeps... | reverse complement strand
AATCCCTCACTCGCTAAGAGTGATCTGAACTCATTCACCCGGGTACCAGGTAAGCTGTATACCCCAGGTGCGTGGGACGCCGTACCAGCCAAAGCCTCCACTGGCGCCATCGGTGCCACCGCCAGAAGCAAAGGCTGCCAGAGGTTGACTCGTAACCCCAGTGAAGTAGACCTCATCAGCGGCGTTTTTGACAAAGGCTTCTACTTGCCATGCGCCAGAACTTGAAGCAAGTAGAGCGCGCAGGTTGAGCAGCCCATAGGAATCGTGCTCTCCATACGGGTCCAGTGATCCGCGCACCAAGTTCTGTTCATCCACCCACGAATAGTCGGAGCGCAGACTCAATTTGAGCCCAGTGTCGTTGATCGAATGCTGCCATTGCACGCCAAACGTATACTGCCACTGCGGGGAGAAGGCGGGAGTATCACCCGTACGATCACAACTAGTGCCACCTGCTTCCGGCGCTTCAGCCACTCCACACCTGGCGAAAGGGTAGTCGGTATACTGCGCGTCCAGATAAGCCAGTGAGCCGCTGATCGTTAAAGGCTCAACAGGTCGCCATATGACTTCCGATTCGAAACCCAGCGCCTCCCGTTCACCCGCATTACCAACAATTATAGAGGTCCCCGACGGCGCCAGCGTAGATTCCTGGAGCTCCTTCACGGTGGTGTGAAATAGGGTGGCGTTCAAGAGTAAACGTCGCTTCATCCAGGTGGATTTGATGCCCGCTTCGTAAGTGATTGAATCCTCATTCTCAAACGCTACTGGATTTCCAGGGGGCAAGCGCCGAGCGTTGAAGCCCCCGGATTTATAGCCAGTGGATACCGTAGCAAAGAGCATTATGTCCTCGTCCAGGCGATAGCGTGAGTTAGCCGACCAGGTAAAACTGTCGTCGTCCAGATCCACATCACCCACTTCGTTCGGCACCAATATGACATTGTCCATCAGCCAGCTATTACCGGGTGCATTTGTGTGCGAGATAAAAGCGTCTTTCTGATCGTTTCCAAAGCGCAAACCAGCTGTGACATCCCATTGCTCAGTGAAGTGCCAGGTGAGGTTCCCGTAGACAGCCACACTCTCTGTCTTCTGGTCAAAGAAGCTATTTGCCGAATCACCGGCCGCAAGGGTACAGGGGTTTGCGCAGGGTGGACTTGGCGCGGGGAAAACCCGATTCGCGTCGGGACCAATAATTGCATCCACACCCCAGATGGTTTCCTGTCGGTATAAATAAAGGCCCGCCAGGTAGTCAATTTTTTCACCGGTAGGTGAAGTAATGCGAAATTCCTGACTGTATATATGATTCTCTTGCGCCTCAAATGCGTCCGCTAGGTTATTCTTTAGTGCATCCGTTGCTTGCACCACGTCATTTTCCCAGTTCTGATAACCGGTGATCGAAGTCAGCACAATCCCATCACCCACCTGCCAGTCGACCTGCATAGAAAGCGTCCTGCTCTCAGTCTGATCAAGTGGCTCTTCATCGCCATCCACTTTATGGTCGCTGTCATCGAAATTAGTAAACGCTACACCCGTAGCCTCTTGAACGGCTAAAAATTCGGGCGTGGCAATGCCGAATTCTCCCAGCGCATCAATCTGCTCCCCCATACAACAGCGATTCTCTATCTCGCTGTAACTGGCGATCAGACCTAACGAAAGATTCTCTGTTGGTTCAAACACCAGTCGACCGCGCAAACCCCAAGTGTTTGAATCATTGATGTCGTCACCGGTAAATAGATTGTCCTGGTAACCATCACGATCCCGATACCAGAAGGACAAGCGGCCTGCGGTGTTGTTGCTAAGCCCCCCACCGACATAACCATTGGTCCAGGTTTCATCGTAACTGCCGTAACCCACCGTGACTTTGGCCTCGTACTCGTCAGTCGGCTTTTTCGTGGTGACGTTCAGCGCACCGACCGGCGTATTGCGCCCATAGAGTGTGCCCTGCGGGCCCCGCAAAACCTCGAACGAGTTAATATCTGCCAGTTCACCTAACATCTGTGCCGCAGTCGGCATATACAGGCCATCGATGAAAGCGCCAACGCTGGCCTCAATACCTTTGTTGTTACCACTGGAACCTATGCCGCGAATACGTACTGAGGCGTTACTGCTGATGTTGGATGTCCTAGCAGAGAAATTAGGTACACTCATTGCCAGTTCGCCCACATCATTCAATCCGCGTCGGGCAAGCTCGTCTCCGGAAAATGCGGTAATGGATATAGGCACATCCTGGATACTCTCGGTGCGCTTCTGGGCCGTAACCACTCTAATAACGGATAATTGAGCCAGCGATAAATTGAAAAGGCCTTCCAGGTCATCGGCCTGCTTTTGAGCTGCGGCATGACATTGATCGACTAATGTTAGAGCCAAGAAAAAAACAACTTTCCTATAGGAAAACACCTGTCATCTCCTGCGCTATTAGAAAATTGATATGAAAAACAATTAAGTTCAAATAGTGGTTCGATAAGCCGTAACTATTCACAAATACTAGTGCTTAATTTGAGCCCTATCCAGTCACCGTTAGCTTCTATCGCCCATATCAAGTGAAGTGCCCTAATCGCTTTGATAGATCACTTGATCACCTGCATAAAAAATCCTCCCCAATCCCCTTTGCAACGTTGCGTGACTAGAAATTCAGATTTCTACGCTGTTCGATCATAGTTCTCGCCGGAGAATACACGGGGTCATATTCAAATCAAGCAATCAAGGGATCAGAGTCTATTGATTGCCTTAAGCCCTCTACCGGCACCCCACTTCCCCTTCTGAGCTGCCGGAAACCGCTCCTACGTTTCAGGCATTCACCATATATGGACCCACCCCCATATAAAAATCCAAAAAAAGGCCCAACAAGCAATGCTCATCGGGCCTTCTTTTACAGCCTAGTCTCAGCGAGACAACAAAACCCTAGGCTACTGCCGCCATCTCTCGACGGGTCGCCAACTACTCGTTCTAAGTGCCCAAGAAATCGATCACCTCACCCAGGCGGCCAAGGGTAAGACAAACACATGTTGGCGGGCGTTAAGGCCTTTCACTAGCGATCATCGTAGTGACCACCGATCGCAAAAATATAAATATACTGATCATCGAATTTATAAATAAGGCGATCTTTCAGTGAGATTCTTCTAGACCAAAGTCCTGCAAGACTGTGCTTTAGCATTTCGGGCTTTCCGATGCCAGATGCCGGGTCGCCCCTCAACATTTCTTTCAATAACTTGCAAAGCGCTTGATGCAGCTTTTTATCTTTCTCACGCAGCAGCTCATAGACTTTCCAGGTGCCACCCTCAAAGACCAGAGATCTCATTCATTTCATCCTTGCTAGGTTGGTAGCCTGCTTGATTATTATGAGTCTTCAGGGAATTCGCTATCTGCTTCATGAGGCTATTATTTTGTAAAACATGCAACGTTTCCTGATCTCGAGCCCAGTCATCAGCACTTATTACCACGAAGTCATCACCCGTACGGCGGGTCACTTTAAGCGGCTCATGCTCTGTAATTATCTGCTCCACAAAGGATTTCAGGTTATCTCTGAATTTATTTACGCTTACACTGTCCATAATTTCACCACAATCAACCGTACGGCATTTCCGTACACCTTATCAGGTTACTCTCACAAGGCAAGCAATGCGACATTAAGCTGCGGAAAAGAAGTAAAGTCAGGTCTTTGATTTATGATTCCACACCACCTGTCGTTGCAGCACCCCACTAAGAGCGGCACCCACTCCCCCTTCTGAACTTGCCGAGCGACGGTGTTATTTTTCGCAGTAAGCGCACAGGGATGATTCAGGGGGCAGAGGAAGTTGATTGCCCTAAACCCTCTACTGGCACCCGCTCCCCTTCTGAGCTGCCGAGTGGCGGTGTTATTTTTCGGAGTGAGCGCACAGGCCTGAATATGCTCCTGCAATTCAGACAGACCCTACATCCCTGTAGGGCCGATGTGCGCGAAAGGCTCGCCTGAGCCATGGGTGCCCCTCTTGACCTTATGGAGAGTAGGCCGACCCGAGAAATCACACCAGAACGAGGCGCACGAAGTGCGGTGCGCAGCACTCGCAGGCCGACGTGAAGGGATTCACTAATCCCGTGAACGCAGGATGCGTAGGAACGGGAAGTGAAGCGGGGCCGCCTTTTGATGTGATGTGCAGGGATGCACGAATGCCGTGGGCGCATGGATGCGCAGGAACGGCCTTTTGGTTACTTTGCTCTGGCGGTTCAGAGAAAAGTCACTCGACCAGCTGGGCGAAACCAAAACCAAAACCAAAAAAAAAGCACCAAATCAGAAACCCAATGCCTCACCCCCATTAAAACCACAAAAAAAATCGAAAAAAAAGGCCCAACAAGCAATCGCTCATCGGGCCTTCTCTATCTAACCAAACCTATCCAACCTAACGCCTCAGAGAGGCAACAACAAAACCCTAGGCTACTGCCGCCAACTCACTCTGGCTCGCCAGGTACTCATCATAAGTACCTTGGAAATCAATAATCTCTTGGTCCTTAATTTCAACAACACGGGTTGCCAGTGACGATACAAACTGGCGATCGTGGCTAACGAAGATCAAGGTGCCGTCGTAGGCTTTAAGAGCGGCGTTCAAGGCATCAATCGCCTCTAGGTCTAAGTGGTTGGTGGGCTCGTCCATGATCAACACGTTGGTGTCTTGCATCATCAGCTTGCCGAACAGCAGGCGGTTTTTCTCACCACCGGAACAGACGCTGGCTTGTTTGTTGGTGTCGTCAGCGGTGAACAGCAGGCGACCAAGCAGGCCGCGTACGGCCAGATCGTCGTGTTTAGGCGTGCGCCACTGGCTCATCCAGTCGAAGATGGTCAGGTCGCAGTCGAAATCATTGGTGCTGTCCTGTGGGCAGTAACCCACCTCTGCGTTCTCGGACCACTTGATCTCGCCGACGTTAACGTCCAGCTCGTTCATCAGGCAGCGCAGGAAGGTCGACTTGCCCGCGCCGTTCTCACCGATCACCGCCAGCTTAGCGCCGGCTTCTAGGATCATGTTGCCCTTACTGAACAGGGTTTCACCGTCAAAACCGTGGCCTACGTTTTCAAGTACTAAGGCTTGGCGATGCAGCTTTTTGTGTTGCTTCATGCTGATCGACGGCGTCATGCGGCTTGATGACTTAACGTCGTCAAGTTTGATCTTGTCCATTTTCTTGGCGCGCGAGGCGGCCTGCTTGGCCTTGGAGGCGTTGGCCCCAAAGCGGTTCACAAAGGCCTGCAGCTCGGCGATTTCTTCGTTCTTCTTAACGTTGCCCATCAACAGCTGCTCACGGATCAACTCAGAAGCTTCCTGGAAGGCTTCGTAGTTACCCGGGTAGATACGCAGCTCACCGTAATCGATGTCAGCCATGTGCGTGCACACGCTGTTCAGGAAGTGGCGATCGTGCGAGATGATGATCATGGTCGACTTGCGCTGGTTCAGCACGTCGGCCAACCAGTTGATGGTGTTGATGTCGAGGTTGTTGGTCGGTTCATCGAGCAACAGGATTTCTGGGTTGGCGAACAGCGCCTGGGCCAGTAATACACGCACCTTATAACCCGGTGCGATCTGGGCCATCAAACCAAAGTGCCATTCTTCGCCGATACCGGCTTCAAGAAGAATATCGCCAGCGCGGCTCTCGGCGCTGTAGCCGTCCATCTCGGCGAACAGGACTTCAAGCTCGGCGACCTTCATGCCGTCTTCGTCTGACATTTCTGGCAGGCCGTAGATGCGATCGCGCTCTTGCTTGATCTTCCACAGCTCAACGTCGCCCATGATCACGGTATCCACCACCGAGAATTCCTCGAAGGCGAACTGATCCTGACTCAGGGTGCCGACCTTCTGGCCTGGGGTGAACGACAGGTTGCCCGAGGTGGCTGCCAGCTCGCCGCTGAGGATCTTCATAAAGGTCGACTTACCGCAACCATTGGCGCCAATCAGACCGTAGCGATTGCCGTTACCGAACTGCGCGGAGATGTTTTCGAACAGCGGCTCAGCGCCAAATTGCATGGTGATGTTTGCGGTGGTGATCAAAGGGGTACTTCCTAAATAAAGCATTAAACCCAACCAATGGGGTTTAACGGCACGGTATATAGACCAAGGCGAGCGGTGCAGCTAACTGGAGGGCTTTGGGTCTGCCAGAAGGCAAACCTGAGGAACATCCAAAAGCGGCAAAAAGCGTCATCAACAAGGCGGTAATAAAAGGTGATCGAATCAGGGGCCGCACTATAGTGATTTAGCCCCCAGATGTCGAGATAAATGCACAGAAAACGTACAGTTGGTTTTCAATTGATCGCGCGCTGCCCTCGTTGCGCAGTACGATCTTTAAAAACACGGATACTGCGACACCTGAGCACGAGACTCGAACGCCTCCCTAGACCGACTACCGCTAAGCCTTTGATATTTCAATTAAAAAGAACAAAAGAGTATTAAACGCAGGTACTGCCCCGCCGTTTTCAGCAGGTGCCGATACGGACTTTTATTCGACACAGCCACCGGAGCCAAGGCCAATAACGCGGCATTCCGCGATTGCCTGCAACGTTGGTGCTTATCACGACATTGACGTTAACGTTAACGTCAACTAACATACTGATCACAACAATCTACACATATAGCCAAAAAGAGACCGGCATGGCCAAATTCAGTATCGGTGAGCTGTCCAAAGAATTCGACATCACCACACGCAGCATTCGCTTCTACGAAGACAAAGGTTTGCTGAGCCCGGAACGCCAGGGCCAGGTGCGCATTTTCAACAGCGGCGATCGCACTCGGCTCAAGCTCATATTGCGCGGCAAGCGCCTAGGGCTCACCCTCGATGAGAGCCGAGACATCATCGACATGTACGATCATGCGGGCAGCAACGCCGAGCAACTGCAGTCCCTCAACCTAAAAATTGAGCAGCGCCGCCAGCTATTAAAGCAACAGCTCATCGACATAGAGGTCACGCTTCTAGAGCTCGATGAGGTTCAGGCAAGCTGCGACGAATCATTAAAAAGTTTTAAGTGATCCAAACTTGCATCACTACTACTCTCATAAATAAATATTTTTCACATACATATTTAAGGAAGCCACATGAACACAGGTTACCCAACATTGAATTTCGACCTTGGTGAAGACATCGATATGTTGCGCGATATGGTCTACAAATTCTGCCAGCAAGAGCTGGCACCGCGCGCCCATGAGATTGATGCCAACAATGAGTTCCCAATGGACATGTGGCGCAAATTTGGTGATCTGGGTTTGCTGGGCATGACCGTTGAGGAAGAATACGGCGGCACCAACATGGGTTACCTGGCGCACAGTGTCGTTATGGAAGAAATCTCCCGCGCCTCCGCCTCTGTGGGCCTTTCCTACGGCGCCCACTCCAACCTGTGTGTGAACCAGATTCACAAGAACGGCAGCCACGCGCAAAAATTGAAGTACCTGCCTAAGTTATGTTCCGGCGAACACGTGGGCGCACTGGCCATGAGCGAGCCCAACGCCGGCTCCGATGTGGTGAGCATGAAACTGCGCGCCGACAAAAAAGGCGATAAGTACATTCTCAACGGCAACAAAATGTGGATTACCAATGGTCCCGATGCCAACACCTATGTGGTCTACGCCAAGACCGATGTCGATGCCGGCTCAAAAGGCATGACCGCCTTTATCGTCGAGCGCGACTCCCCGGGTTTCACCCAGAACACCAAGCTCGACAAGCTGGGCATGCGCGGCTCCAATACCTGTGAGCTGATTTTCCAAGACTGTGAAGTACCGGCGGTTAATATTCTCGGCGGTGAAGGCCGTGGCGTTGCCGTGCTGATGAGCGGTTTGGATTACGAACGCACGGTGCTCTCCGGTGGTCCTATCGGCATCATGCAAGCGTGTTTGGACTTGGTCGTGCCGTACATTCATGACCGCAAGCAGTTCAACCAGTCCATCGGTGAGTTCCAGCTGATTCAGGGCAAGGTGGCTGACATGTACACCGAACTCAACGCTTCGCGCGCCTACCTGTACGCCGTGGCCAAAGCCTGCGACCGCGGTGAAGAAAGCCGTAAGGATGCCGCCGCGGTGATTCTCTACACCGCCGAGCGCGCCACTCAGAAAGCCTTGGACGCAATCCAGCTATTAGGCGGCGTCGGTTACACCAACGACTTTGCCGCGGGTCGCTTATTGCGCGACGCAAAACTGTATGAAATTGGTGCGGGCACATCCGAAATACGCCGCATGTTAATTGGTCGCGAGCTTTTCAACGAAACAAAATAGTACGAAACCAAATAACAGCGATGTTCGATGGGGGATAAAGCGTGGCTCCCCTATCAAACATCCAACGGCATGTATTTAAAGCATGCGGTAAAGGAATAGGAACAGTGGCCCATGGCTATTCTAAAAAGCAAAATCAACACCCGCACCTCAGACTTCGCCGACAACACGGCGCACATGCAGGCACAAGTCGATGACCTGAAGCTCAAACTCGAAAAGATCAAACTCGGTGGCGGCGAGAAGTCTCGAGAGCGTCACCTCAGCCGCGGTAAGTTGTTACCCCGCGACCGAGTTAATGCGGTACTGGATGCCGGCTCTCCTTTTCTGGAGCTGTCGCAGCTGGCGGCCTATGAAATGTATGGCGAGCACGTGCCCGCCGCCGGCCTCATCACCGGCATCGGCCGCATCAGCGGTCAGGAGTGCATGATCATCGCCAATGACGCCACCGTGAAAGGCGGCACCTACTTCCCCATGACGGTGAAGAAACACCTGCGCGCGCAAACCATCGCCCAGGAAAACAACCTGCCCTGTATCTATCTGGTCGACTCAGGCGGCGCCAACCTGCCTCGCCAAGACGAGGTTTTTCCGGACCGCGATCACTTCGGTCACATCTTCTTTAATCAGGCCAACATGTCGGCCCAGAATATTCCACAGATCGCGGTGGTGATGGGGTCTTGTACCGCAGGTGGTGCCTATATGCCCGCCATGTCGGACGAGTCGATCATTGTTAAAGAGCAGGGCACCATCTTCCTCGCAGGCCCGCCACTGGTGAAGATGGCAACAGGTGAAGTGGTCACGGCTGAAGAACTCGGCGGCGGTGATGTGCACACCCGCATTTCCGGTGTCGCCGACCACCTGGCTCAGAACGACCACCACGCCTTGGAGCTGGCCCGCGAAGCGGTGAAGCGCTTAAATCGCGTCAAACCCATACAGAGCCACATTGAACCGACGCTTGAGCCGGCGTTTGATGCCAAAGAAATCTACGGTGTGATCCCCAAGGATTCTCGCCAGCCTTACGACGTGCGCGAAGTCATTGCCCGCACCGTCGACGATTCTGACTTTAACGAATTTAAAGCCCTGTTCGGCACCACCCTGGTGTGTGGTTTCGCCCGCATCCACGGCTACCCCGTCGGCATAGTCGCCAACAACGGCATTCTATTCAGTGAGTCGGCACAAAAAGGCGCCCACTTTATCGAGCTCTGCGCGCAGCGAAAGATTCCGCTGGTGTTCCTGCAAAACATCACCGGTTTTATGGTGGGCAAACAGTACGAGCACGGCGGCATCGCCAGGCACGGCGCCAAGATGGTGACCGCTGTGGCCACCGCCAAGGTGCCCAAGTTCACCATCTTAATTGGCGGCTCCTTCGGTGCCGGCAACTACGGCATGTGTGGTCGCGCCTACGACCCACGATTCCTGTTTATGTGGCCCAACGCCCGCATCTCGGTGATGGGTGGCGAGCAAGCCGCCGGCGTATTGTCACAGGTTAAGCGCGACCAGCGAGAAAAAGCCGGCGAGCAGTGGAGCGAAAAAGAGGAAGCGGAATTTAAGCAACCCATCATCGACACCTACGAGAAACAGGGTCACCCGTATTATGCCTCGGCAAGGCTGTGGGACGACGGCGTCATAGACCCTGCGGACACACGCATGGTCTTGGGCTTAGCGATATCGGCCAGCCTCAACAAAGAAATAGAAGACACTAAGTTCGGTGTTTTCCGGATGTAACAATTTATTTCATCTCGGCAACAACCCAATATGAAATCGAGGAAAAAACATGAGTAAGGTCACCTACTCTGTCGATGATCGTGGCGTCGCGACGATCACTATGAACAACCCGGACAAACACAACGCCTTTGATGACGTCATCATTGCTGAACTGCACAGCGCTTTTGATCGTGCTAACGACAACGCCGACGTCCGCGTGGTGATATTAGCGGCCACCGGCAAAAGTTTTTCCGCTGGCGCCGACCTCAACTGGATGAAGCGCATGGCCAGCTATACGCGCGAAGAAAACCTGCGCGATTCTGTCGCCTTGGCCGCCATGCTCAAAGCGCTAAACTTTATGAGCAAACCCACCATTGCCCGGGTACAGGGTGCGGCCTTTGGCGGTGCGGTGGGTCTGGTGAGTTGCTGCGACATGGCCGTGGGCAGCCCGCGCGCCAGCTTCAGTCTCAGTGAAGTAAAAATCGGTTTAATTCCCGCGACCATCAGCCCTTACGTCATCGCGGCTATCGGTCAACGCGCGGCCCGTCGCTACTTCACCACCGCCGAGCGCTTTAAAGCCGACGTCGCGCTGCAGTTGGGTCTGTTGACCGAGCTGGTTGAGGAAGAAGCGTTGGACACCCGTATCAATGCCTTGGTAGACAGTCTGTTAGCCAACAGCCCCGCCGCGGTTCAGGCCGCCAAACAATTGGTGTTTACGGTGGCCGAACGTGAAATCACCGACGGACTGATTCAGGAAACCTGTGAAGCGATTGCCAATATTCGCGTCTCATCAGAAGGTCAAGAAGGCCTAACGGCTTTTCTCGAAAAGCGCGCGCCGTCTTGGGTTAAATAACGGCTTAAAAGTAAGAAAAAAATACACACTGCGCTGGCTTAGGTGCAGTCACAAAAATGCACGACACCGATCAATAAACGGCGCCGTTTGATAACGACACACAAATAAACGCAGCCAACTGATAATCGGTACCTGTCAATTGGCACCAAGGGTAAAGCTCTTATGACCAGCAAACGTTTTAATAAAATTCTGATCGCCAACCGTGGCGAAATTGCCTGTCGCGTTATCCGCACTGCACGCGCAATGGGAATCCGCACCGTCGCCGTTTACAGTGACGCCGACCGAGATGCGATGCACGTGGCTATGGCCGACGAAGCCGTGCACATAGGCGCCGCGCCATCGCGTGAATCCTACCTAGTATACGAACGCGTGATCGAAGCGGCTAAGCGCACCGGCGCCGACGCCATTCACCCGGGTTACGGTTTCCTCTCTGAGAACGCCGATTTTTGCCAAGCTTGCATCGATAACGACATCGTATTTATTGGCCCACCCATCGGCGCCATTAAAGCCATGGGTTCCAAGTCCGCCGCCAAAACCATTATGCAAGACGCCGCCGTGCCATTGGTACCCGGCTACCACGGCGACGACCAAGACCGCGAAATTATTCGCCAAGCCTCCGACGACATGGGCTACCCAGTGCTGCTAAAAGCCGTGGCCGGTGGCGGCGGTAAAGGCATGCGTCAGGTGTGGAGCGCGGAAGAGTTTGACGAAGCGTTTGACGCCGCCAAGCGCGAAGCCATGAACGGTTTTGGCAACGACGACATGCTGGTTGAGAAATACCTAACCCAACCACGCCACGTAGAGATACAGGTGTTTTGTGACAAACAGGGCAACGCCGTGTACCTGTTCGAGCGCGACTGCACCGTGCAGCGCCGCCATCAAAAAGTGATCGAAGAAGCGCCGGCGCCGGGTATGACCGAAGCACTGCGCGCGCAGATGGGTGAGGCCGCGATTCGCGCCGCCCAGGCCATCGACTACGAGGGAGCCGGCACGGTTGAGTTTCTGCTGGATGTCGACGGCGCCTTCTATTTTATGGAAATGAACACACGCCTGCAGGTAGAGCACCCCGTCACTGAAATGATCACCGGCCAGGATTTGGTCGAGTGGCAATTGCGCGTTGCCGCCGGTGAACCCCTGCCACTAAAACAAGAAGAGTTGACCCTCAGCGGTCACGCATTTGAGGCCCGCATCTACGCCGAAGACCCGGCCAACGACTTCCTGCCGGTGACCGGTAACCTGGCCTTTCTGCAGACCCCCGAGCCGAGTGCTCATGTGCGCATCGATACCGGTGTACGCCAGGGCGATGATGTCAGCGTCTATTACGATCCGATGATTGCAAAGTTGATCGTCTGGGACGAAGACCGCGACAAAGCCCTGCAGCGATTAACCAAGGCCCTGAAGCAATACCGCATCAGCGGCATGACCACCAACATCGACTTTCTCTATAACCTTGCCAACTCCGCACCCTTTAAAGACTGCGACCTGGACACGGGTTTTATCGAAAAACACCACGACGCCATCTTCCATGATCGTCAGCAGGACCTTGCCAAAGACTTGCCACTGGTGGCTTTGTATCTGGTGTTGGCCCAAGCGCAAGCGCAACACGCCCGCAGCCAACACGCCATTGACGCCACCTCGCCCTGGAATAACAGCAGCGCCTGGCGTGTCAATGAGGCCCACGTTCACCACTTCAGCGTCGCCCTGCACAATCAAGAGCACTCGGTAAGCGTTGAGACGATCGCCCACGGGTCGGAACAACACTACGCCATCAGCGCTGGGGGCAAAACGGTAGAGGCACATGGCACACTCAGCGGCAGCGAACTGTCAGCGACCCTCGACGGCCACCTGATGCGCGCGTCCATTGCCGACTACCAAGACAGTCAGGGTGACCGCTACAGCCTCTACACACAGGACTCAGCGCTGAGCTTCAGCCTAGTCAAACCCGACCTTGGCGACACCGATGGCGATGCCAATGGCGCAGGACTAGCCGCCCCTATGAACGGCACCATGGTCACGCTGCTCGTAGCAGCCGGCAGCAGCGTCAAAAAGGACGCGCCACTGTTGATCATGGAAGCCATGAAGATGGAGCACACCATTCGCGCACCGGCCGACGGTAAGGTGGTGGAGTTTTACTACCAAGCCGGTGATCTGGTTGACGGTGGTGCGGAGTTGATAAACTTTGAAGTCAGCGAATAATATTCGAGCCAAAGACACGACGTCAGTGGCAAGCAGCTCGCCGCCGAAAACGCTAAATAATGAATATTTAAGAAGAAGAAGGAGATAACGATGCCACTGCCAAGCTTTGTTCGTATCGCAGAGATGGGGCCACGCGATGGCCTACAGAATGAAAAAATGGTCATCCCGTTGGCCACCAAAATTGCGTTGGTCAACAAGCTCATCGACGCCGGTATGAAACACATCGAGGCCGGCAGTTTTGTGTCACCCAAGTGGGTGCCGCAGATGGCCGACTCACCCGAGGTATTTGCTGGCGTGCAACGCGTGCACGGCGTTTCACTCGCCGCCCTCACCCCCAACCTGCGCGGTTATGAAGGCGCAAAAGCGGTGGCCGCCAATGAAGTTGGCGTGTTTGCCGCGGCTTCAGAAGCCTTCTCTCAAAAGAACACCAACTGCAGCATCGATGAATCCCTTGAGCGCATTCAAGTGGTCATCGATCAAGCACGCGCCGACAGCATACCGGTGCGCGGCTATGTATCCTGTGTGATGGGTTGCCCGTATGAAGGCGATGTCGATGTCGACACAGTGGTGCGCATTGGCAAACAACTGCTCGACATGGGTTGCTACGAGATTTCATTGGGCGACACCATTGGCACGGGTACCGCCAAGCAGACCCGCACGCTGATTCAGGCCATGGCAAAGGTGATGCCAGTTGAAAAAATAGCCGTGCATTTCCACGATACCTACGGCCAAGCGCTCACAAATATTTTTGTGGCCCTGCAGGAAGGCGTGGGTGTGGTTGATAGCTCCGTTGCTGGACTCGGTGGTTGCCCTTACGCCAAAGGCGCCAGCGGCAACGTCGCCACCGAAGATGTGCTGTATCTGCTACAAGGTCTCAACATTGAAACCGGCATTGAACTGGATGCCGTTGTGGATGTGGGCGCTTGGATCAGTGGTGAGCTAAACAAAACCAACCAGTCCAAAGCCGGCGCGGCCCTTACGGCTAAAGGGTCGACTAAAGGTTGATTAAGAAGTCGGCTAAAGGGTCTATTAAAGAGGCGACTAAAGCTAAGACGAAGGCTGCAGACTAAACCGCCTAAAATCAGGTAGACAGTCAGGTAAACGAACAGGCAAGCGGTGCCCCGCCCAAACCGCTTGCCTCTTATCCAAGCTTAGCCGTACGGAAAACCAACCCTCTTTTACCGATACGGTTAATCACTTTTTTGTAATACAGTAAATAATGCTTTTCCGGCGTAAAATCAAACAACTCACACGGCAGCTTCAGCGCCGCCAGTACTTAATCAATACTGACAACAAACAGTGATAGAGTGAACATATCGTACAAATGACACTATTAAGGTTGCCACTTTGCCCGCACACATTAGATCAACGGCACCCCCAGCATCGATCGCCACATCGCAGACAAAACCGGTGTGTGAGTTGAAACACGCCGCACCCCTGCAGGAAGCCCCCGTCGCGGTTTCGATTAACGGGGTTTGTCAGGCGGTTATGATGGTGACGCCACAAAATCTAAACGCTTTTGCGTTGGGTTTTACCGCATCCGAAGGATTGATTCTCGACCCCAGTGAGATACTCGACCTACACATCGAAGAAGTCACCTCAGGCTGGCAGATCAACCTCACCACCCTCAACCGCACACAACAACGCGTGCAACAACGGCGCCGGAAAATGGCGGGCCCCAGTGGTTGTGGCCTGTGTGGGATCGACTCATTAGAAGCGGCCATGGATTACCCAGAACCTATCGCGGAGAAAACCCAGCCCCCTACTCACTTGGCCGTGGAGAAAGCGATGACAGCCCTAGCGCAACAGCAACGCGACCATCACCGTCGCGGACACCACGGCGCCGCGTTATTTTCTATTCAGGGTGAATACCTTTTCAGCAGTGAGGATGTGGGTAGGCATTCAGCCCTCGACAAACTGCTAGGCCAAGCGCTGGAAAACCAAACCCCGATTGCCCACTGCGGCTTCGCGCTGCTCACCAGCCGTTGCAGTCACGACCTGGTGATTAAAGCGGCGCGCATGAAACTGCCCAACCTGATCACCATCGGACAAGCAACTGATCTTGCCATTGCCAGCGCCGAGCGCATGAACCTCGGTCTTTATCGCTACCACCAAGACACACTAAAGCGCTTGGTCTAAGCAAAAGGATACCCATGAAAGACCAAGAAAAAGAGAACGATAAAAAGAACAACAAAAAAAACAGCACAGTGGATTACCCGCACCCAGCCGGTGGTTGGGGTGCGCTTAAAAGCTCAGTCAAACATATAATTCAAAGCGAAGACGCGGCCAAAGGTATTAAGACACTGCTCAAAGCCAATCAGCCTGGAGGCTTTGATTGCCCCGGTTGCGCCTGGGGCGAAGAGAAAAAAAGCGGCAGCGTCGACTTCTGTGAAAACGGCGTAAAAGCCATCGCTTGGGAAGTAACCGCCAAGCGTGCCAACCGCCAGTTTTTTGCAGACCACAGCCTCACCGAACTAAAAGGCTGGAGCGATCACCAGCTAGAAAAAAGCGGCCGTCTAACCGAACCCATGCTCTACGACGGGCAAGAGGATCATTACTGCCCCATCGGCTGGGACAAAGCCAACGCGATTATCGCAGAACACCTGCAAGCGCTCGAAAGCCCAGACCAAGCGTTGTTCTATACCTCGGGCCGCGCCAGCAATGAAGCCGCTTACCTCTACCAATTATTTGGCCGCAGCTTCGGCACCAACAATTTTCCCGATTGCTCCAACATGTGTCACGAAGCTTCAGGCGTGGGCATGACGCAAAGCATTGGCACGGGCAAAGGCACGGTGACAATGGATGACTTTGAGCAGGCACAGGCCATTTTTGTGTTTGGGCAAAACCCGGGCACCAATCACCCCCGTATGCTGGGCACGCTGCGCAAAGCCGCCAAGCGTGGTTGCCGTATTGTTGCCATCAATAATTTAAAAGAACGAGGTTTGCAGCGCTTTTCAGATCCGCAAAGCCCTGCCGAAATGTTGATCGGTTCGAGTACCACCATTAGCCAAGATTATATCACTCCCAAGCTCGGCGGCGACATGGCACTGGTGCGCGCCATCGCGAAATTAATGTTCGAGCAAGAGGCGCAACAACCCGGCATTATCGACCACGATTTCATCAAACAACACAGTGTCGGGTTTAACGTTTATCGGGAGGCAGTGCAAAAAACACAATGGCCCGAGCTTTTAGAGCAGAGCGGTGTCAGCCTTGAAGAGGTTCAGCGTTTAACGGATATCTACTGCGCCAGTGAACGCACCATTTTCACCTGGGCCATGGGTATCACTCAGCACGAGCACTCGGTGGATACCGTACGTGAACTCGTTAACCTGTTGTTGCTGAAAGGCAACATAGGCAAAGCCGGTGCGGGCGCCTGCCCTGTGCGCGGTCACTCCAATGTGCAAGGTAATCGCACCGTCGGTATTGATGAGAAACCCCCGGCGCCATTTCTCGATGCACTCGAGCTTCAATACGGTTTCCCCATGCCGCGCAACGCAGGTTTCAATACGGTGCAAGCCATCGACGCCATGGCCAACGATAAAGCCCATGTATTCATCGCGCTCGGCGGTAACTTTGCCGTGGCCACACCGGATACCCCCTATACCCAGCAGGCCATGAGGCGCTGTAAATTAACCGTGCAGATCAGTACCAAACTCAACCGTAGCCATCTGGTAACGGGGCAAACGGCCTTGATATTGCCCTGCTTGGGTCGCACAGAAATCGACACACAAAACAGCGGTGAGCAGATCATCAGCGTCGAAGATTCCATGAGCATGGTGCACTCATCACAGGGCAGTAACCCGCCTGCCGCGCCCGCGCTGCGATCCGAAACCGCCATTGTTGCCGGCATGGCCGCCGCGACACTTGGCAGCGCTCGCAGCAACAGCCATGACCGTGACAACACCAGCACCAACGCCAACACCAGTGAGAAAAAACACACCAACAATGGCAGCATCGATTGGCTTGCCCTGTGTGGTGATTACCGAAGGATACGCGAGCACATCTCGCGGGTGCTTCCAGGCTTCTCAGATTTTAATCAGCGCTTAACCCAACCGGGCGGTTTCTACTTACAAAACTCGGCCGCACAAAGGCAATGGAAAACGCCATCAGAGCGAGCTCACTTCGCCCCGTCAACGCTGCCCATCAGCGTCTCAAAATATCGCGCCAACGAGCGACACGCTCACTACTTCACCTTGCAAACGTTGCGCTCCCACGATCAATACAACACCACTATCTACGGAATGCATGATCGCTACCGAGGTGTACATAACGAACGTGACGTGGTGTTTATGAACCCCGCCGATATAGAACAACTCGGCCTTGAGGCGGGCGACCGCATCGACCTCACTACGGTATCGCAAAGCCAACATGCCCCCTTACGTAAACTGCACGGCTTTAAATTGATTGCCTACCAGATTCCGTCCGGGTCCATTGCCGCCTACTACCCTGAGACCAACCCGCTGGTGCCTTTGTCCAGCGTGGCCGATGGTTGTGGCACCCCCACCTACAAATCCATCCCCATCACCGTATCCAAGGCCAGCGCTCGCTAGCGGCCTGCCTGGCCCCAGATAAGGGGCCAGATCTTTCCTGTTCTTTCAGTTCCTCTCTATCCTTATAACCTCGCTGAGTTGTCATTTAAAGCGACTAACATCGCGTATAAATCGATCAACCGCACTATTCAATCATCATCGACCAGAGCGCAACCACAGACGCCAGTGAACCCTTGCGGTTATCGCCTTGGGGTTCATCCCTGAGGGTAACGTATTGTGCGTAAGACTCTTTACTGGCAGCCGGTGAAAGTTCGATACCCCACAACGCTGCAATTTCGTTGGGCAGCATGGAATAACGAATGTCCACCACCCGATTTGGATTACGCCTGTCGATGGCAAGATAGCCGTCGGAAAACCAACGAAAACGTTCGATGTCTTCAGCCTGTTGGGAGGTCGAGTCTAGCCATGGGAGGTCTCGCGCCACATTGAGTTTTAACGTACGCTCACCCGGCCAGCTCGTAGAACGTAACACCCCCGGTTTAAGCGCATCCACGTAAAAGTACTCCTCGGTTTCGTACACCAATTTCCACACCAACAAATTGGCAAAGCTGGGTTTCACCTCCAAGCGTGACGGAATGTGCCCACGCGATTCAGCCAACGCCTGCCCCATGGTGATGGCACGCTCGTGCTGTACAAAACCCGCGCCCAAATACACAGCAACCCAAACAACGGCAACTCTCGCCCACACTTGGCGCTGCTGCTTGATGGCCAACGCGGTCAGCACCAATAACGGCACGGTAAACAACGGGTCAACCACCGAGACACTGTCCCAGGCAAAACGTTTGTCGGATAACGGCCACAGCAGTTGCGTGCCATAGGTGGTACAACCATCGAGCAGCGCATGGGTGGCGTAACCCAACAGGCACCAAATAAACGTTAGCCTGTACGCCAATTGCCAGCGGCGCCCCAAGAGCGGGTGCAACACGAGACTGCATATAAACGCGCCCAGTGGGATGAACAATAAGGAGTGGGTAAAGTGGCGGTGAAACTCCAAAGCCAGCAACGGATCGGTGGCCGAACTGATCAACACATCAAGGTCTGGCGCCATGGCGGCCAAACAACCAATAAACCCCATATTGCCAAGAGAGGCCTGCGGTTGCTCAGACTCGGCTGAAGCCGCTTTTCGCCCAAATGTTTGCGTAACCACGGCGCCCAGTACGCCCTGTGAAATTGGATCCATTGTGCCCTCTGCTCACTCTTCTCATCAGTAGTGAGCAGAGGTTAACACTTAACGTCCATGATGAATGGGGTCGATTGATGCGCTATACCTAGGAGGGCCATCCCCAGAAGGACCGCCTCTAGGAGGACTGTATCTAGTAGGACCAGACGGCGCCGTTTAAAACTGGCTGCTACAAGCCTACATAAGGTATTGTGATGGACTAGATTTACAGACTGGACCGCAACGCATGTTTTCAGATACCGACAAACTACTCAAAAACCTCGAAGTAAAGCAGATTGCAGACAACCTCTTCACTGGCGAAAGCCCCCCTATGCCCCCCCGTATTTACGGCGGGCAGGTACTGGCCCAATCGCTCTACGCAGCCATGCGCACCGTAGAAAAAGACCGCATTGCACACTCTCTGCACGCCAATTTTTTACGCCCAGGCGACCCAACAAAAACGGTCGTGTATGAAGTCGATCGCATTCGTGATGGCCGCAGCTTTAACACCCGCCAAGTACTTGCCAAGCAAGATGGCCTCGCCATTTTCAGCACCTCGGTTTCTTTTCAGGTCAGCGAAGACGGCCTCAGCCACCAGATGCATGCACCGGCAGTACCTGCGCCAGAGGCCTTGGAAAATGACGATAAATACTGGACACGTATCAATGAAGCCAATAACGGGCAATTCGCCTTTATGGCCTCATCGCCTGTACCCGTAGAGCGGCATTCGGTGACACGTCGAGATCCGGTTAACCCGCAGCCAACCGACCCCGCGCAGCAGGTGTGGATGAAAGTGCTGAAAAACCCAGGTAACGATCTACAACGCCACCAATTATTACTGACCTACATGTCGGATTTTGGACTGCTGT
>Ga0209826_1001058_pt1 | contig 19550 bp, 11 predicted proteins | sample GOMGulsemesocosm_5_FD_184637 | JGI IMG/M metagenome (GOLD analysis project Ga0209826, IMG submission 184637) | Methane-oxidizing microbial communities from mesocosms in the Gulf of Mexico - GOM15C Gulf of Mexico (SPAdes) (version 2) | ecosystem: Environmental > Aquatic > Marine > Cold seeps... | reverse complement strand
TACAGGATGTAGGTATACCCCGAGTTCAGGGATGAACAAAGAGGGGGACGCCCAAGGATGTAGGGCAGCCACCTGCTCCTGCGGAGCCTGCACTTCCGCCCTCCATGGCGGTCGTATACCCCGAGTTCGGGGATGAACAAAGAGGGGTACGCCCAAGGATGTAGGGCAGCCACCTGCTCCTCGGCAATTGCTCCTGAATCGCTTCAGAGCGCCTACTGTTGGTGCTCTACTACCTACGTCCGTGTAGGCATGTGGAGCCTGCACTTCCGACGATCGCTAGCGGCTCCTGCCTCGCTTGTTAGTCCCTTAACGGCGTCCATGGCGGTCGTCCCCCCCAGCTCAGGGATGAATAGGCGCCCCCCCCATTTAAATCGTCCCATTCACATCACTTCCCTGAAGAGACTCAAACTTTAAACCAGCCGACATGGAGGAATAGCCAGAATCAACTAGAATTTCAACATCAACAGAGAGCCTCACTTTTTACATCAACCCACAAAAATAACCCGCTGGCCAGGGAAGTCCATGAGCTCAGAAAACTCCAGCATCGCACAAGGTCTGCAACAGCGGCCCCGCCACGTTTTGACTCTAGTGGTCCTCACACTCTGCTGCCTGCCCTTCGCGCTCAACCTAATGGGTGTCGATTTTTCATCCAGTAAAACCCCCCTGTCGGCTGACAGTGTTGTCGACGGCAAGGTCAAGGCCGACGCGCTCTTCTACGCGTTGGCTGGCGCCATGCACCACGCGCTACTGGAGTGGAGCGCGGTAAGTATTGCCGTGCTGGCAGCACTGACTTCATTCTTACACTACAGCATCCGACGCGACGTAACCGTACCCATTATCGGCATGGCGCTGCTCTGTGCCGGCCTGGTCGACGCCTTCCACACCTTGGCCGCCACCCGCATCATCCAGGCTCAGGCCCCCAATACAGATTTCATCCCCTTCACCTGGGCTATCTCACGTATATTTAACGCCAGCATCATGATCGCCGGTGCCATTATCAGCATGTGGATTCTGCGCAAAACACGCCAGTTGGGGCAGCCTGACAACATCAACAGACTCCATAGCGTCGGCACCATCGGCATCATCAGTGCGATCTTTATCTCCCTGGCTTACATATTGGTGCACACAGCCGCGATCAGTGAACAGCTGCCGCAAACCATGTACCGCGACTCACTGATTACCCGTCCCTTTGACGTATTACCACTGGCCTTATTCTCGGTCAGCGGCGCACTGTTTTGGAGCTGGTATCAACAGGACCACTCAGCCATTAAGTTTGCACTGCTGCTGAGTATTATCCCTGAGGTTGCCACCCAGCTGCACATGGCCTTCGGCTCCACCGCCCTGTTCGACAACCACTTTAATATCGCTCACCTCTTAAAGAACATCGCCTACAGCTGCATCTTTATCGGCTTGCTGATCGATCTGGTTTCACGTCTGCCCGACGAACGTGTTGGCCGCGCTGGCTTGCCGACACCATCCGCCCCTGTCCAATACAACAACAGCGACCTGCTGGAACCTGGCATCGCTAAACGTCCGCTGGGTGTTCAGCTGCCCGCCGCCGCTTTTGCCCTGACACTCATAGTCTCACTGATTGTTGGCGCCAGCTTTTATCTCGAAAGTGAACGATTGGTGATCGACAAGGAACTCGACGACCTGAAAAATGAGAGCCAGCTGGTAGAACCCCTGCTCGCCAACCTGTTTGAACAATCGTATGGCGACGTCAACTTTCTTAGCCGCACCCCTCCGATCGAGGGCATCATGCGCGCCAAGACAGACGGCGACGAGATGAACCTGACCCTGTGGAAAGGCCGACTGCAGCGAATTTTTTCGGAGATGTTGGCCGCCAAGGGGATTTACACACAGATTCGCTACATAGGCCAAGCTAATGACGGCCGAGAGCTCATTAGCGTCAGGCGCCAGCGCAGCGGTGTGCGGATAACACCAGAGAGTCGACTGCTGGCCCGCAGCCACAAGGACTACTTCCTCAATACCATCGACAAGCAACCGGGTGAGGTGTATTTCTCCAAGATAGAGCTCACGCGTTTACAGGGGCGCGTTATACAACCGCAACTGCCCGTGCTGCGTGTCGCCACCCCCATTTACCACCCAGAGACAGGGCAGAGCTTCGGCATCGTTATCATCGACATCGACTTTGGCAAGTTTATTCATCGGCTGACCAAGGAGGCGCTCAGAGACGCAGTCTTCTATCTAAGCAACACCGAGGGTGACTATATCGCCCACCCAGACATGAGCAAGACCTTTGGCTTTGATCTCGGCCTGCGCCACCTTATCCAAGACGACTTCCCCAGCCTGCAGGGCAGCCATGAAGATTCACTGTCGCTGCGAATACAGCAGCCTGATGGCGGCCTGCACGCCGCCCATTACACCAACATTCAACTAAAGCAGTACGGCGATGTACGCCCGCTGCAGCTACTGCTGCAATATCGCACCGACCAATATCTCAGCGATATTCAAGCACTGCGCAACCGCGGGCTGATACTGGCGTTATCCCTATCCCTTGTCGCTCTCGCCTTATCACTGCTAGCCGTTAAACGTCTCATCCAGCCGCTGACGGACATGACAGACAGCCTGCAAACCTTTGAGGACTCAGGGCAGTTGCAAGCCCTGCCCACAGACGCCCTTGACGAAACCGGTGTGCTGGCTCGCAGCTTTCACAATCTACTTGTGCAAATAGAAGATAAATCCCAAGAACTGCAGCGCAGTGTGACACTGGCAGAAGACACCAGCACCAGCATTCAAACCATTCTCAACTCCGTCACTGACGCCATACTGAGCATTGACAGCAAAGGTATCATCCAGACATTCAATCAAGCGGCCGAGAGAATTTTTCAATACAGCGAGAGCGAAGTCGTCGGCAACCCTGTCACCATGCTAATGAACAAGCATTACAGCCAAACACATGACAGTTATATGAACCACTATCTGGAAGGCGGGCAATCAAAAATAATCGGGATTGGCAGAGAGCTATCCGCCATGCGAAAAGACGGCGAGCAGTTCCCCATGCACCTCGCAATTTCAGAAATACACCGCAAGGGTGAACGTATGTTCACAGGCGTCATCCGCGACATCACCCTACAAAAAAAATTAGAAGACGAGCGCGAGCAAGCCCTTTTAAACGCGCAAGAGTCGACAAAGCTAAAGGCAGAGTTTCTCGCCAGCATGAGCCACGAAATTCGCACACCGATGAACGGGGTTTTAGGCATGCTGGGTTTGCTCATGCGCGAGCCGCTCAACGATAAACAACATCACTATGCCAGCCTCGCCCGCAACAGCGCTGACTCCTTGTTATCGCTCATTAATGACATTCTCGACTTTTCTAAGATCGAGGCCGGTAAACTAGACCTTGAAATTCTCGACTTCGACATCCGCAGCCAGTTTGGTGAACTCGCCGAGGCCATGGCCATACGTGCGCAGAACAAAGACCTAGAGCTAATTTTAGACCTCAGCCGTATTACCCAGCCCATGGTCAAAGGCGACCCGGGTAGAATTAGACAGATATTCACCAATCTGGTCGGTAACGCCATTAAGTTCACCGAGCGCGGTGAAATCATCATCAGCGCCCAGCTCACCGAAGCCGGAGAGAATAAATTACAACTGCAGTGCTCGGTGACCGATACCGGCATTGGCATACCCGCAGATAAATTAGACGAGTTGTTTAGCTCGTTCACGCAAGTGGACGCCTCCACCACCCGCAAGTACGGTGGCAGCGGGCTGGGGTTGGCCATCGTCAACCAGCTCAGTCATTTAATGCACGGGCAGATTACGGTCACCAGTGAGGTCGGGGCAGGCAGCTGCTTCACCGTACAGCTAGAGCTCGGAACCAGCGAGCAAACCGGCTATGCCCTGCCCCATGTCGATATCCGCCACTGCCCAATCCTCATAGTTGATGACAACGCCACCAACCGCGAAGTGCTGCGCGGCCAACTCGAAGCCTGGGGCGCACAGGTCAGTGAAGCCAACAGCGGCTCCGATACACTGGCCATTTTGGAAGAACACCAACACAGGCCCTTTAAAGTAGCCATTTTGGACATGCAGATGCCGGGCATGGATGGCGCAACCCTCGCCGGCAAGATTCGCGAAGATCAACGCTGGGAGACACCCAAAATGATCATGATGACCTCCATGAGCGAGCGGGGGGACGCTCAGTATTTTGCCGACCTGGGTTTCGCCGCCTACTTCCCAAAACCCGCCACCACCGCCGACCTGTTTGATGCCCTTGCTATCGTGCTGGAGAACGGCGAGGCACTGCAGCAAGCGCAACCCCTGCTGACACGCCACCATATACACAGCATCCGAGAACACAACGTGCCACTAGAAGGCAGGATCCTGCTCGCCGAGGACAACACCATTAACCAAGAAGTGGCTCTCGGTGTACTTAATGATATAGGCCTGAGCGCCGATGTAGCAGCCAACGGCCTAGAAGTATTGCAAGCCTTACGCTTGGCACCCACCTCCGCCCCCTATGATCTTATTCTAATGGACTGCCAAATGCCCGAGATGGACGGTTACGAGGCCACAGAAGCCATCCGCAAGGGAGCGGCAGGTACCGAATATAACGAGTTAACGATAATCGCCATGACCGCAAATGCCATGAAGGGTGATAGAGAAAAGTGTATCTCCAGCGGTATGAACGATTACCTTAGCAAACCGATCGATACTTACGCGCTTGAAAACATGCTGCAACATTATCTAACTCACGCAGCCAGAAACGCAGAAGACAACAACCAGGCCAGCCAAGAACCAGCACCGGCACCGGCACCGATTGACAATATATGGGATAAACCCGGAGCGCTGAAGCGGGTTCGCAACCGCGAAGACAGACTGTTAAAACTGGTGCAAATGTTCACCGCTGATATGCCCGAGAGAATGGAGCGCTTAATCCAAGCACTCAGCTGTGAGGATAGCGAAACCGCAGGCCAGCTAGCACATACAATAAAGGGCGTGGCGGGTAACCTCAGCGCCGAGCAGTTGGCGCAGCAGTGCAAAACCATAGAGCAGGCTTGCCGCCAGAAAGATTTCGCCGTCTTTGCACAAATCCAGCAACCCATGCAGGATAGTTTTCAACAACTCATGACTCGGTTGCGTGTATTTATCAGTTCACAACAGGATGAAACCTGAACCACACTCATATTGAACAGCCCGGGATTAAAGCGACTTCTGCCAAAACAGCGCCGCCCCAAACTCTGGCTCCAGCTCATAGCCGGCAAAACCAAATTTACGATAGGCGCCCTGGGCCGTTCGGTTACCTTCGAGCACTTCTAGTGTGAGTTTGCAGCAGTCCCGCGCGCGCGCCTGCTGCTCTACACACTCGAGCATACGCTGGCTTAAACTCAAACCCCGATAGTCGCCCACCACCACCACATCGTGAATATTCACCAGCGCCCGACCGAGAAAAGTCGAGAACCCCTCGAAACAATTGACCAACCCCGCCGGTTGATCATCGACATAACAGAGCACACTGAACGCGTGTGGTCGCTTAGCCAGCTCACTGGCGAGTTTGCCCGTAATCTCGCCAGGCAGGGCGCCACCACCGCCCATGGGATCTCGCGCGTATTGATTTAACAACCAACCCAAATCATACGCATGCTTAGGGTTGTGGTAATCGGCGAGTAATACCTCAATCTTTTTTGTCACAGAAATATCCTGAAAGCCCCTACTATTTAGCAATGATCTGTACTCGAGTTCGAAGGGCAGTTAATTTAATGGTTTCAACAGGGTTGTCATTAAGTCGGGGCCAACCAGACCAGCGTTATGTCCGGCACGCTCATCAAAACCTCCAACCTGATCCGGGAAAGGTAACCAATACAGTAGGAAGGTACATTTCCCCGCGAGCCTCGAATCCACTTAAGTGCAATTCAAACAGAACGCGAGGGCGCAACTTCTAGGCGGGCACATGGGTTAGAGAGTAATGACTTTCGACAACTCAGGGGAGAGGTTTACCCTCAAAAAAGTACTCTTGATAAACACCATAGTATTCTTGGTTTTCTTTTCTCGTGAGCCACCGAGACAATAAGTCCTTAACACGGTCATGCACCGGAGGGTAGATGTTATCAATGGAGGATACGACAGCACGACCCACTGGGGTGTCAGCACAGGCAATGAATACCGCTTCATACTGAGCCACATCATGGAGCGGTACTTTTACCAATTCAGCCCCCGCACCTAACCGCTCCATTTCATAATTGATAACCCAAGGAAAACCAAGCATCATATTCATTCTATTTGCGACCAGCATCTTTACTAACGCCTTTTGATCGGAATAACCTTTAATCACTTCAGCCTTATCCGCGTGGCGAGCTAAAATTTTGTCTCTATCAGAACCATACGACTGGTCTGGCGTAATCGCTATGCTTAGACCCTGAGCCTTGGACATAATGTCGTCAAAGCTCGCCAGTCCACCAGCCCACCCCGTTTTGTCTTTGAATCGTTTTAATCCTTTAGCGCTCACATACAGTTGATAGCTGGGCGTAGCAATAATAGGCTGGCTGTACACCAAAAACGTATCGCGCTCCTGAGAATGGTGCAAAATTGCACAAACATCGCTGCCTCTACGCAGCTCCTCGAGTAATCGGGAGTAATTCAAACTGAGGTTTATATGACTGTATTGAGGCATCAGTTTTTGAACTTGAACAAAAACCTGATCCCCCACACCACGGCCTCGATCTGGTCCATCATCTAAAAACAAGGGCGCTAGCCCCGGCTTAGCCCACCGTAAGACTGGTTTGTCGACTTGAATGCCATTCTCTAGATCAGTGCTCAACGCTGTGCCAGCGTTCACTTGAGGCATGGGTGTAATCGGCCGATTATTCGCCCGCGTAACACCGTCATCTCTAGATGGTCTATCACAGGCGGTCAGCAACAGCGTGCTCATGCAGATAGTCATCACTGCAATGAAAGTATGCCGTAAAACTAACCTCGCAAAGAATCTCAACAAATTAAACACCAATACAAATAATGATTTAGGAAATATATAGCAAGCAAAGATAGCGTCTCAGACTAGCCTTCGACGCCCCAACATATTCACCCCATACGCATCACTGCTATTACCAGGCCTCCTTTGCCTACGCTAATTTGATGAGGGTGCAAGATCTTTTAATAATACGACAGAGGTGCAATCAATAGCGCGCCACAGAAAGATCGACGCCGTGACTCTTAGGTAGGTTTCAACGCCTTTCCCCTGCACGGGCAACTACCTCTCGGCCTCATGTTCGCCACTTCTCGTCAAGTGGCGGCCCACCCGACAAGCTATCGTTAATCGTCCCAGCGTAATTTTCACACAAGCTCAGTACTGGGCGCTGGTGCTCATCTGCGGCTGGGTACTCAACAACTGCTGCGAAATACCGCGCCCTATGGCAACCCCCAAACCATCCACCAAGGCCGCAAACGGGCTTGGCTTATAAGTGTAATCCACGATTTCTTCTTCGAGTTTCTCTCGCGCCACCTGGCCTGGACTGCCGAAGCCATCAATCAGCCCCAATTCTAGCGCCTGCTCCCCATTCCAGATTAGACCCGTGTACAAGCTCGGGTCTTTACTCAAACGTTCGCCCCGCCCGGCTTCAACGGCGGCAATAAACTGCTTATGGGTACTGTTCAGCACCTGCTGCCAAAATTTTGTTTCCTCCGGCTTTTTTTCACTGAAGGGATCAAGAAATGCCTTGTGTGCACCAGAGGTGTAGTGGCGTCTCTCGACGCCAAGCTTGCTCAGCATATCGACAAAACCAAAGGTCGATGCGGTCACGCCAATCGAGCCCACCAAGCTTGAAGGGTCGGCAATAATTTCATCCGCCGCCGAGGCGATGTAGTAGCCGCCCGAAGCCCCCAACTCACTGATCACCGCGACCACGGGTTTTTCTGGGTGCTCCGCTTTAAGACGTTTGATTTCGCGGTAGATATAACCCGACTGTACAGGGCTGCCACCGGGGCTATTGATCGCCAACAAAATGCCCTTAGCGTTTTCATCCTCAAATGCCTTGCGCAAGGCGCCTGCTACCGCATTGGCATTGGCGTCCTGATCTTCCGCAATGATGCCATGAATATTAATCAGCGCCGTGTGCGCTTCGGCGCTGTTCGCTGACGGCAGCCCTTGAAAATTAATGACCGCCAGCAGCAGCGCCACGGAAATATAGGCAAAGGTTAGGCCTTTCCAGAAGTTGGCCGTGCGCCGTGATTTGGCCTGCTCTTGCTGCGCTTGGCCTAAGGTCTTCTCAATAATTTTCCAAGCTTGCTGGTCTCGAACTTGCGCTGCGTGTTCAGCAAAAGGCTTATCATCAGCCATGGGGTTACCCTCAATAAAAGAAAAAACTCACCATCGGACGCCCATCTTAATTAATTGCGCCGCCAAAGACAGCCTATAAAAGATGAGCGGTGACGAGTGCTCATCTTATGGCATCGCAGTCGCCCGACTATTAGATCACCCCCGAGGTCCTGACTGCATCACAACAGAGGTCCTTACTGTGACAGCCACCAGGCCTGCACCACCAACAACACCGCCAACCCCGCCGACATACACTGCCAAAATAACAGTGGATTCTTCTGCAGCAACGGCGTCTGTACGTGACTCGACAGCAGCTGTTTATTCGGTGTACACAGATCCTGTACAAACTCAGACAAGGCCATATAGCGCTCGCTCGGCGCTTCGCTGCAGGCTTTCTGTAATGCCAAGTCAAACCACAGCGGCAGGTCGTCACGGTGCTGGCGCACCGGCACATAACGCCATGTATGTACACTTTGTGGCTGCCTTAATTGCCCAGCGGGTATTTTATGCGGCAGCTCACCGGTGATCATTTCATAGACCATCACCCCCAGAGAAAAGAGATCCGACTGGTAGGTCCCCTTGCCGCCACGCAGGTATTCCGGGGCAATATAGTTGACCGAACCCACCGGCACATCCTCGTCGATCAACGAACCCAGCTCATCCAAACCGTCGACCTGTACCGTGCCAAAGTCAATGAGATGCACCAGCCCCATCTCGTCGAGCATGACATTTTCCGGTTTTAAGTCACGGTGCACCATACCCATACGCTGCAGCACCCGCAGCGCCGACACCATGGCCTTGGTCAGTTCACGCACCTTCTCAAGGCTGGGTTGGGGGTTATCCAGAATCCACTGGCGCAAGGTACTGCCTTCGATGTATTCACACACGTGGTACAAAAATGGGCTGTTTTCGGGGCGCGGGTAGATGGTCATCACACTGGGGTGGTTGATACGCCGACCAATCCACTGCTCACGAATAAACCCTTCCAAATACAGAGGGTCTTCACTGAAGTTTTCTGACGGCGCCTTGAGCACTCGTAACTGTTTGCTAACGCTGTCTTTAACCAAATATAAATGACTGCGCGTGCCAGAGTGAATCACCCGCAAGACTTCAAAGCTGTCGATCTTTTGTCCAACCGTCATCTCCGGCGGTATTGCCAACTCGGTTAAACGCCGGTGCACCTCATCAATATCGGCGCTTGGCAGCGCCTTCACCTCCATCATTAAACAACTTAAATTATCATCGCTGCCCTGCGCCTCGGCGCAGGCGATGATGTTTTTTGCCCGCAATTCAAGCGGCTCATCCGACTGGAAAATAAACTGCAATAGCTGTGACTCACGCACAAAGTCATGCACACCATCGGTGGTCAACAGCAGGATGTCTCCGATTTCAACCTCCTCCTGCCGATAGTCAACCTCAAGGCGGCTGTCCATGCCCAACGCGCGTGTCAGGAATGGTTTATTGCCCGCGCGTTTGTGTGAATGATCGTTGGTGAGTTGATGCAAGGCGCCTTTGCGCACCAGATAAATACGGCTGTCACCGGCGTGCAGCAAGTGCGCCGTGGTCGACTTCAACACCACCGCACTGAAGGTCGTCAGCAGGGTATGGTGCTCGCCAACGTAGCCAGAGCTGGTCTGCAGGCCCTGATGATAGAGCCAAGAGTTAATAGAGTTCAGTACCCGTGCGGCTGACTTTTTAACATCCCAGGTATCCGGTGTGCTGTAGTAGTCATCGATAAAGGTCGCAACGCTGGTCTGGCTCGCCTGCTGGGCGCCATCACTCGAGCTCAGACCATCAGCAATACAGGCCACCACACCCTTAATCGTGCGTGTACTTTTGCTGTCTGGCTGCTTGGCCGCAAAGGCATCCTCATTGCGAAGCTTCGGGCCAGCACTGCTAGAGCCACCAAACACAACGCTCAACTGGTCTTGTTCATCGAGGTTAGTAACACAACCCATAGGTTTCCTACTCTTACCGACATCATCCAGACCGCCTGCCTCAGCAGTGATCGTCCCATTAACCCCTAAGGCTACCTTTCCTACCGCTGGTTTTATAGATGTCTCTTGCTTCTGCTCAGTAAAAACATCCATTGCAAGCCCTTTTCAAACCGCTTGCGACACCCCAAACAAAAACGGCCGCCCAAAGGCAGCCGTTTCAGCGCACACAAGCCATCGTATCGTTTAGCTCACATCAATCAGCTCAACGCTGCCGTCGTCATTAATTTCGGCAATCTGACCCTTTGGCTCTTCAAGGAAAATCGCCACCAGCACAGCAACAACCGCACAGCTCGCTGCAATCAATATAAACAAGCTGCTGGCATCGAGTGACGAATAGGCCAGCAAGAACAGCGCGGCGCCGACGTTGCCGTAAGCACCCGTTAGCCCAGCAATCTGCCCCGTTAAACGGCGCTTAATGGTTGGCACCACACCAAAGGTGGCACCGGCGCCCGCCTGCACAAAGAAGGAGCAGAAAATAACAACGGTCATCACCGCCAGCATGCTCCAGCTTTCGGTCATATAGCTCATGCCCACATAACCAATGGCTGAGCCAATGAGGGTCACCAGCAACGTTAACTTACGACCTACTCGATCCGACATGTAACCGCCGCCAGGACGCGCAATCAGATTCATGGCCACAAAAGTTGAAGCCATAGCGCCAGCCAGCGGCACAGACCATTGATACAACTCGATGAAGTAGAGCGGCAACATCGACAACACCGCCACCTCGGAGCCAAAGGTCACCATGTAGGACAGATTAAGCAAGGCCACCTGCTTAAACTTGTACTGATGCAACACCGGCACCGGCTTGGAGAAAACCTCACGGTTCATGCGGTAGATACCCACCACTTGATAGACGTACCAAGCGCTCAACCCCAACCAAATCATGCTGGTCACCGATTGACTCAACAGTGCCACACCGCTCGGCGACAGGCGCCAGGTAATAACGCCCATGGCAATAAACATCGGTGCCGACATTAAGATGTAGAGGAACAAATCGCCAACGCTGGTGACTTCCATAGCGCCCAATTTCTTAGGCTTAAAATAGGTCGAGCCCTGCGGTGTGTCGCGCACCATTGAATAGAAGAACACGGCGTAGACCATAGACACGACACCGGCGGAACCCACCGCGACACGCCAGCCATCGTCGACACTGAAGAAACCTGCCATCAATGGCAGAGCAAAACCCGCAGCAGCGGCGCCAAAGTTACCCCAGCCACCGTACACACCCTGCGCCGTACCGCTTTCCTTGGCGGGGAACCAATCGGTTATCAGACGAATACCGATCACAAAACCCGCACCCGAGAAACCCATCAAGAAACGCGCCGCCGCCAGCTGCTCATAGGTTTGCGCCAGCGAAAAGCCAATACAGAAAATGCCCGCCACCACCAATAACATCGAGAACATAATGCGCGGACCAAACTTATCCACAAGCATGCCAACGATGGTTCGCGCCGGAATGGTCAGGGCCACATTGAGGAAGAGCAGCGCCTTCACTTCAGCGCTGCTGAGTGAAAATGCCTGCTGAATCAGCGGCATCAACGAGGTGTGGCTCATCCACATAAAGAAGGTGATAAAAAAGGCAAACCAACTCAGGTGCAACACCTTCATCTTGCCGACGAAGTTAAAGATGTTAAATTTCTCAGACTCACTCATACCACGAGTTCCCACAATTAAGTTTCAATAATCTTCTGTAGCAAGGCGCGGGCCAGAACTAAAAAATGTGGGGAAAAACCTAAAAAAACGCATCTGCGCCCGACAAAGTACCGCTTAGGGAAACCTGGGCCACAGGTTCCACTCGATACTCCCGAAACTTTCTAGAGCGAAAACGAAAATAGCGCACCATGCTGGTGCGCCATTTTCGTACTTAAACGCCAAACCTCATTATCACGCACGCTAGGAGCACACTCGCGAAACGCCCTTAGCTCGGCCATAAGCAGCAGTAAAGCTCTCAGTGACAGCACTAGACCACCACATTCTCGATTAAGCCCGTCTTACCAGACCTAACTAGAGACGGTTTTGAGTAGCGCGCATTCACAGGCAAGAACCCAAAAACACCCTTGTACAATCACTGTTACTGGGTCAATAGATGACTCATTAAGGTATGGTCCACCACCTCACCAAACTCAGACTTGAGCCCGCCTTTTCTTGTCAGTACGTCGCTAAAACCTAAACGTTTATACAGCTCATGCGCACGCGGGTTTGACGCTGCCACATCAAGCACCGCCGTCGGTATTCCCCGCTGCCTCACCTGCTCCAACAGGTGCTCAACAAGACGCTGCCCCAAGCCTTGCCCACGCTCACTTTCGGCAATACCCAGGTGGTAGAGTAGGCCCGTATCCGGCTTGGGCGGTGGGATAATCGCCTCGGTCTTAAGGCCTCGAACCAGAACCGAAAATACGCTAGACAACGAGTATGAACGCCAAATATGCCTGAAGGCAGACAGGGTGAAACCCCATTGCTGGGTGGCGTAGCGCACTGCCCCCAGCCCGACAAGTGTGCCATCTCGCTCAATGGCGACATGCTGCTGGAAACCAAATTCAGAGTCACCCGCCAAGAAGGCGCGGCGCAGAAATTCAAGCGGTTGTTCCGAACCCGTCTGACTGAAAACATAATTAAAAGCCGCCGGGCCCGAGCTATAGATTAATTCAATAGCCCGATCAACGTCCTGCTTCACGCAGGGCCTAAACGTGATATCGCCCATAAAGCCTCCAAGTAAGTTAAAGAGGCCATAACACTACTGAATATCGACAACACTGACCACCTAATCCCCCTCCACACCACACTATGGGTTAGCTTGAACAATGCATGGCTGGGCGACACCTATAAAAGCCGCGTCAATCAACACTCTCGCGATAAAAGTGCTATTACTGGGGAGACCAAAGCCTTTCGCTTTGTACGATAAATCATCACCCGTTCGACTCAGCCCTTTCGTCAAAACTAGTAAGTCAGACTTAATAAGAACCAAGGGGGAAGCGCTAACGACAGCCACTAAAAGCTATCAAGCCAAGTAATATAGGTCATTGATACGCGCTAGGTTTTAATTGTGGCCAGGCCCAACAACAGGCTGAACGCCCCTAAACTCAAAGGCTTCGGGCAATCCCTTGGTTTTTTTTTGTAAACCGAGCTTCCCTTAACTACAGACCGACTGATTAAATACGCGACACAAAATAACGATAATGGGAAACACCATGTCTAAACAGATCGCCTCGGCTACGCTGCTGGCACTCTTCGCCAGCCTGTCAATCAATGCCGCCGAACCCGCCTTTGAGCGCACCGAAGAGCGAGTACCCTGCGCCAACTACACAGACAACAAACAGCCGTTCTTTGGCGATCTGCATGTGCACACCAGCTACTCATTTGACTCCTATGTCTCCAGTCAGCGCAACGACCCCTGGGACGCATACGGCTACGCCAAGGGAGAAGCGATCACCCTCTCTGATGCAGACGCCAATCAGACGGTAGAAGCTAAAATTCAGCGCCCGTTGGACTTTACCGCCATCACCGACCACGGCGAGTTTCTTGGGCAGATCGGCATGTGTACCTCAGACGCCAGCAAGCTCGGTTACTGGTGGCCACACTGCATTATGACCCGTTCAGAAAACTACTACGCCCAGCTGATCGCCATGGGCTGGTGGGCAGACATAGGCGTTGCGGATACCTCAGCGGTCAAAGAAAAGAGCTTTGCCTGTACCCTGTCTGACTGCGACTCGAGCGGCAAGGAGTTCTGGAACAACATCCAGCAGGCCTCTGAGGACCACTACGACCGCACCGAAGAGTGTGGTTTTACCACCTTTGTTGGTTACGAATACACCGATGCTCCCGACTTTAAGAACATGCACCGGGTGGTTATATACCGCAACGAAAACGTCACCGACATGCCGATCACCACCTACGAGACCGGCAGCTACAACTTCCCCAAATTGTGGAGCGACCTGCGCGAACAGTGCATCGATAAAGATGAAGGTTGTGATGTGATGTCCATCCCGCACAACTCCAATCTAGCCGGCGGACTGATGTTCCCCGATCCGAAAAACCAAGAAGAAATCGACAACCGTCGATTCTTCGAACCGCTGTTTGAGCTGACCCAACACAAGGGTGCCTCTGAGTGCCGCTACGATCGTCTCGCTGGAAAAGGCTTGGGCACCACCGATGAGCTGTGCGATTTCGAACAGATAAAGGCCGATAACCTCGGCATGCTCGGCAGTGTGCACGGCGAAACACAAACCGACCGCGCAGATTCAGTTTCCATCGAGAATTTTGCCCCGCGCAACATGATTCGCAATGTACTTAAAGATGGCCTTGCACTAGAACAAGCCAATGGCGAGAACCCCTTTAAGATTGGCTTTATCGGCTCCACTGATAGCCACAGCGCCACCCCAGGTTCGGCCGAAGAAAATAACTATGTCGGCCACCTTGGACGTCGCGACTCTGGCTACCGCAACCTGCAGGATCACTTTGGTTCAAACCCCGGCGGCCTTGCCGTTGTCTGGGCCGAAGAAAACTCCCGCGACAGCCTCTTTAACAGCATGCGCAACAAAGAAACCTACGCCACCAGTGGTACACGCCCCATTGTACGATTCTTCGGCGGTCGTGATTTCACCCCCGCCATGTGCCAGTCCTCCAGCATGGTGGCCGACGCTTACGCCGCTGGTGTACCTATGGGCGGCGACCTCAGCTCAGCGGATCTGAAAACCGAAGATGGCAGCAAAGCACCAAGCTTCCTCGTCAGCGCACTAAAAGACGCCGGTTCCCCGGGCAACCCAGGTATTGATCTCCAACGCACCCAGATCATCAAAGGCTGGGTGGATGCCGAAGGCACAACCCATGAGAAGGTCTACGACATAGCCGGTGGCCCGAACAGTGCCAGCGTTAACCCGCAGACCTGTGCACCTGTCGGCCAGGGTTACACTGACCTCTGTGGCGTTTGGACTGACCCAGAGTTCGATCAGAGCCAGCGCGCCTTCTACTACGTGCGCGTACTGGAGAACCCAAGCTGTCGCTGGAGCACACTGCAGTGTCAGGCGGCCGGGGTGAATCCTTTCTCCAAAGACTGCAGCGCACAAGCCGCAGAGCAAACCGCTCTGGCGCAGGAAGGCAGCGCCTTTGGTGATGTATATGGCAGCTGTTGCATCAACCCCAAAGACGAGCCATTCTACTCGCCAACCATTCAAGAGCGCGCTTGGACCTCACCTATCTGGTACACACCAGAAAGCGACGCCAAAGACTGATCCAACGGGAGGTTCAGCGTGTTATGCGCGCGCTGAACCTCCGCCCTGCTCGACTATCTAGAGCCCTTCCTTGCAGGACCGTCAGCCATGCAACTTACAACACTCGCTAAGCGCGCTAACACGCCACTGCTGCACTTTTTATCGCTCGGTTTATGCCTGCTAATCCTCACCGCTGAACCGGCAGAAAAAAGTTTGCTGTTTGTTAGCCAAGCGCAACAACAAAATCTGTTTGAACAATGGTCAAGTAAATACGGCCAAGCCCCGACTACAGCCCAACAGAAAGCACTGCTCAAGAAAGAAATAGAAGACCAACTGTTGTTTGACCAGGCGCGTCAACGCGAGCTGCAAAACCTGCCCGTGGTACAGGCACGCCTGAAGCAATTGAATAAGTTTTTAGCCAGCGGCGACCAAGCAAACACCGTGAATCAGCCAGACCTTTCACTGGAGTTCAGCGATCCATTGATCCGTCAGTACATGATTAATGCCATGCGTGAAATGCTCATTACCGAGGCATTGAGTGAGCGCAAGAGAACTCGCAAAGCCATTATCTCCGAGCCCGCCATTGCCGATTATTACCAGAAAAACTTAAAAGAATTCTTACGCGCCGACAGATATCAACTCAATCATATATACGTGGGCGGCCTGAACAATGACAGCCGGCAGCGTGCACAACATTTATTTCAACGAGTGCAACAACACCCTGACGCCGCCAACCTTGGCGACGCCTTTGCAGAGGGCAGCCAACTGCCACTGCTGACCGCGAAGCAGCTGCTGCGTAAATTGGGCGGCGACATCGCCAGCATGAGCCCATCGTTGCAGCTCCAGCAGTGGAGCCAACCCATCGCATCCAGCTATGGTTATCACCTGCTCTACCTTGTGCATAAACAAAACGGCACTCAGCTCGCACTGGAACAGGTGGCGAAGAAAATTCAGCAAACACTGCAATATCAACTGCGCGATCAACTGCTTGTCGAGCAGATCGAGCAGCTGAAGAGTCACTATCAAATTGAATTAGAAACCGAGCCCCAGCCACTCGTCACCACACTCTAGGGAACACCGATATGAGCACATTTTTTAGAGTTGGCCTCAGCTTCTGGTTACTGATCAGCGCCAGTGTTTTGCAGGCCGATCCGCTTGCACCAGGCCTATGGGCCGTAGAAGAAATAGCCGCGCAGCAGGCTAATAACCCAGATAAAAAGGACGCCAGTCAAACAGCAAAGAGTCATTATCAAATCACTTGGAAACGCGCACTTAAATCAGAGCCAGGATTTTTTCCTAGCGCGCAACTGCCCGCCAGCTGTACCGACATAAGCGCGCGGCACACGCGTATCGAAGGCACCGCTCGCCTGCAAACATGGCAGAGCGCCTGTGACTGGCAAACCGTTCAAGGGCAAGCATTTGAGGTCAGCGGCCTGACCGGAAGCCAAGTGGGTGTACTCCTGCGTATCAGCACCCTAAGCGGTGAGCACTACCACCGCATGCTCAGCGGCGAACACAACCGCTACACAGTCCCACCCAAAGAGTCCGCCCTAGAGATCTTCGAGAATTACCTCGTCAGTGGTTTTGAACACCTATTAACCGGCCTCGACCACGTGCTTTTTGTCATCCTTCTGGCGCTGTTAGTCGGCTGGAACCGCAAGCTCATCGCCACCATTACCCTGTTCACCCTAGGCCACTCACTCACCCTCTCGCTTACCATCATGGGGCTGGTGAATTTTCCCAGCGCACTGGTGGAAACCTTAATTGCATTGAGCATCGTCTTGGCGGCAGCCGAGCTGGCACAGCCCGACAAACTCAGTTTATTTGCAAAGAAGCCGGGCTGGATGTCGGGGGGATTCGGGCTGCTACACGGCATGGGTTTCGCCGGTGCACTGAGTCAAGTCGGCCTGCCCAGCGGCGAGATACCACTGGCACTGGCGGCGTTCAATATCGGCATAGAACTGGGGCAACTGGCGGTAATCGGCGCGCTGTTTGTGTTCGTAGGTGGCGCGCAGCGGCTGCTGAAATCACCATGGGTTAACCGCCCACTGGCCAATATACTTTGGCCCCAAGCGGAGCAAAACGGCACTCTTAGCGTCAGCTGGGTCACACTGCTCACCGCCTACGCCATAGGCGCCATTGCCGCCCTCTGGTTTTGGCAGCGCTTGCTGGGTTATTAAATCGGTTCGCTGTGTTTCTAGCGGCGATTGATCAACTGACCCGATCGCCGTGCAGCTCCCATATTGCTTTAGCTAATAGCTAAACTGAACGAAACTGGTGCCCCTCACTCAGGGTGGAGGCTGCAGACCCCTGTGGCATTCGGGAATTCGTGGAAATGCGCTTCACAAATATCAATAAAAGCCTGCGCCGCTGGCGAGCGCATACGGTTAGCTATCTCTATAACACTGAGGTCTAGGGAAATATCCCTACCGGGTATGTCGATACTCACTAGGCGGCCCTCCGCCAGCTGCCGAGAAAACTCCCTCACAGGCCCTATCAAACAGGCGTCCGAGCTGACTAAAATATTCTCAATGGTCGGGTAATCACTGCACATGATGGTTGGCCAGCGGTCACTTTCTTTTTGCTCGACCTCCAGATAAGTCGACAATAGCTTGTACACAGGGTGAGATTTACCAATCATGGTCGCCCCGACCAGAGGATAGTGAATGAGGCACTGCAAACCCGCCTCAATTTCGGTAATCAACGGATGTCCAGGGCGCACCAAAATAGACATCGGAATCTTTTGCAAAAGCTGCAGAGAAAGATCCTCCACATCCCTGTAACTGCCGCTGCCCGCAATCACTATATCCAATTCGCGGCCATGCAGGCTTTCCACCAACTGTTCGGGAGTGTCTTCCGTAATATGTACCGTGATTTTTGGGTAACGTGCATGAAACAACGGCAAGGTATCACGCAAAATTAAACCGCGCGCCGCCTTCCCCACCGCAATACGCAACAAGCCGCCGGACAGGTTTCGGTAAATATCAGCTTCTCGTTTGATCTCCCCTATATCCACCAGCACCTGCTGGCAAGAACCCGTAATCTGCAAGCAAAAGGCCGTGGGTGTCATGCCTGCTTTAGAGCGCTCAAACAGGGCAACGCCTAGGCCCTCTTCCAGCTTGTTAAGACTGCGCGTCACCGCGGTATGGGTTAGGTGCAGTGACTCGGCAGCCCTGTGAATTGTGCCCTGCTCAATAATCGCCAATAAATGCTGTAGATGTTTAACCGTGATCATAAACCCCTAACCTCATTCGCCAATCCAACACCACTTGTGGAAACTTTTACTTTCCACAAGGAAGTTTTAACTCACTATTTATCACCATTGTAGCTTGCTAGCATGGGTATCAACCATCGGAGCTCAAATAACAACCACAGGGAGAAGATATGATGACAAACCACAGAGAGTAGATAAGAGGAACAGGTATGCACACGAAACCACTCGTCAAGCGTCTGGCATTTGCACTTAACCTGAAGCTGCACAATACCCTAGCCAGTAGTTGAAGCCTGTTTGATCAACTTGCCGGAGCGTAAACTCAAGCATACGGCCTCTGCCAAGTAGCAACTGTCGACTTTATTATTCTGCGCACCAGCTCTGCCTTAGTCGCATTTACCCGAGATAAAATTCATGCCGATTTCAGACGTCAGCCGACGCAACCTATTAAAAATAGGCCTCGGCTCATCCGCCTTTGCACTCACCAGCTGCAGCCGTGATGACACATCAGCGGACAGCTGGTACAGCGGTGACATTCAGCATATATTGCCGACGGTTAGCCATCGGGCATTCAATATTAAAATTTCTTTTTACCAGCCTTGCTCAGCCCCGCAGCTGCACATTGGCGAGCAGGTAGTAAGCGCAAGCAAGCAAGACTCCGCGGGTCGCTTCTGGGCTTTTCGTGTCGGCAAGCTTGATGCCAATACAGAGTACACATTGCAGTTATTCGATAATAAAAATCACAGCCTCTGCGACAGCTGGCCACTGAAAACCTTCCCGGCGCCAGACTCTCAGCCCGAGCAGCTTCGCATAGCCGCGTACACCTGTGCTGGCGGGCCGGATCTACCCGTACTGCC
>Ga0209826_1001055_pt1 | contig 19562 bp, 18 predicted proteins | sample GOMGulsemesocosm_5_FD_184637 | JGI IMG/M metagenome (GOLD analysis project Ga0209826, IMG submission 184637) | Methane-oxidizing microbial communities from mesocosms in the Gulf of Mexico - GOM15C Gulf of Mexico (SPAdes) (version 2) | ecosystem: Environmental > Aquatic > Marine > Cold seeps... | reverse complement strand
CCCAACTCTTTATATTCATCAACTCTCAGTTTTTTACGTAATCGTTGACTTCGGTTTTTTGCATTAACTTTCATGGCATAGCCTCATAGTAATAGTTACTAAAAAATAATTGCCGCTATTATACAGATTTCATCAAGCTCAATAAAACAAATTTATTCAACCGTAAATTCAAGTAAACGATAAAAGCCATTAAAGTAGTATTTTTCGCCAACAAGGCTGATCTTTTTTTCCTGCATGTTGGCTTGTTCTGATAATTCAGCAATAAGATCGCAATGCCAAAAGTTCGCTAAAAAAGGCTCGAACCTTTCAAATATAGTATTGAATATTTTAATTTTATGAAAAAAGTGTCTGTTTATATTAGGCGCATAATCTGCGATAACAATTCGACCACCTAACTTAGTAATACGTATTGTTTCCGCCAAAACATTTGCACGAGAAGATACGGGTAATTCGTGTAATAAAAAAAATAATATTGAGCTATCAACACGCATGTTAGCAATAGATATTTGCTCTGCATTAGACAAAAACAGCTGACATTTACTCATTAAAAGCGGTTTAGATATTTTCTTTTGCATTTGACTTAATTGAATGGGCGCTACATCAAATAAGAATAACTGTTCAACATTTTGATGTTGAGCTAACTTTGGAAAAAACTCACCGTAGGCACATGAAATTCCTGCTACGCTTTGTTTAGCGTTAACAAGTTGGTTTTCAGATGAAAATAAGTTAACCGCATCTTGTGCTATTTTATGATATTGCCCCCACAAAATGCGGTTAACCATAAAAGGACGATCAAAAAACTTCACTCCTGTTGGCGATAAGTAAGCCCACCAGTAATGCTTAGCCAAGTACTCAGGTAAAGCATATTTACTGTATTTATTTTTATTCATATTAGATGATGTAGGATAAGAATAACTATTTGAGTTCATGATTTTATAAACAAAGAATTAGTAAACTCTAATATAACGATTAATTTATAAAATCGAAACCTTTTTTGAGTCCGTGAATATAATTAGTTACACTACTGATCTTTCTAAAAATGAAGTTTTAAGCTATTAACACGTCTATTCTCTCAAAATCATTACAAAAAATGCAAATATCCACAAAATCTGCACAGCAATTTGCTAGCAAAGTGGTTTCTTGGTATCACCACCAAGGAAGAAAACACCTGCCATGGCAGCAAAATAAAACACCATACAGCGTATGGATTTCTGAAATCATGCTGCAGCAAACCCAAGTAGCAACGGTAATTCCTTATTATCAACGTTTTATGACAAGCTTTCCTACTATTAAAGATTTAGCTAATGCCGATGAAGATAATGTGCTACACCATTGGACCGGTTTAGGTTATTACGCCAGAGCACGCAATTTACATAAAGCAGCAAAATTAATAGCAAGCGAACACCAAGGCGTTTTTCCAGAACAAATAGAGCAAGTGATTGCACTGCCCGGAATTGGCCGTTCAACAGCAGGAGCTATTTTGTCTTTAGCGTTAAATCAGCATCATCCCATTTTAGATGGCAATGTAAAACGAGTTTTAACACGTAATTATTTAGTAGAAGGCTATAACGGTTTAGCTAAGTTTGAAAAATCATTATGGCAATTAAGTGAATCTTTAACACCTGCAATTGACACAGGTTTTTATACTCAAGCCATGATGGATTTAGGTGCTACAGTTTGTACTCGTAGTAAGCCTAGGTGTGAAGTATGTCCAATAGAAACAAGCTGCTTAGCTCTAGCAGGGGCTTTGCAAAGTCATTTTCCTCAGAAAAAGCCTAAGAAAAAAATCCCTGAAAAAAAGACAATTATGGTGATCCCAAGAATAACGACAAAAACCACTGATAAGATTCTAATGGAGAAGCGTCCTCCTATAGGTATTTGGGGAGGTTTATGGTGTTTTCATGAAGTAAATGAACAAAGTGAAATTACAGTTTTATTGCAATCGTTAGGTCTAAAGGCGGCAACTGAGCATGATTCACAACAAGAATTAACGACATTTAGACATACATTTAGTCACTTCCATCTTGATATTTCACCAATCATTATTGATTGCAAGCAATTAGAAGAGAGCGAGTTAATACAAATTAATAATCAAGAAATTAACGAACCAACAAAACAAAAATGGTATGATTTACATATCGAAGCTAGCGTAGGTCTAGCAGCATCAACCAAAAAATTAATTAGTTTATTACAAGTAAATTAACGCTAACAATTACTTAAACTCAAGAAGAGAAAATTATGAGCCGTACAATATTCTGCAAAAACCTAAAAAAAGAAGGTGAAGGCTTAGCTTTCCAATTATACCCAGGAGAAGTTGGTAAACGTATTTTTGATAATATCTGTAAAGAAGCATGGGGAAACTGGCAGAAAAAACAAACCATGCTAATTAATGAAAAGAAAATGAACATGATGAACGCTGACGATAGAGCATTTCTAGAAAACGCGATGGTTGCCTATTTGTTTGATGGTAAAGAACCTGAAATTGAAGGCTATGTACCACCAAGTAAATAAGCCCTCCTTCAAAAGAGCACATTAATTAAATTTACTTATTCGACTGAAAGAAAATTTGGGCTAGCTCTTAAAAAGAGTTAAATTCATACAATAATGCTTTTTAATGCAACAATGCGCAGAAAAAAACGACAAACAGTAATTTAATTAAAAAAAAGTGTTGACTGAAATAGAGAAAAACAGTTTAATACGCCCCGTCTTAACGAGGTAGCAAAATCACCTTGAGATAGATGCCCCGATAGCTCAGTTGGTAGAGCAGAGGATTGAAAATCCTCGTGTCCCTGGTTCAATTCCGGGTCGGGGCACCATTTTAAAAGGCTAGTGAGGTTTTATCATTAGCTGGTGCCAGAAGAATATCAAATCTTTGCACACGATTTCGTGTGCCGACTTAGCTCAGTTGGTAGAGCAACTGACTTGTAATCAGTAGGTCGCCAGTTCGACTCCGGCAGTCGGCACCATTCATTCAAGCCCTAACTTCGGTTAGGGCTTTTTTGTATCTATTACTCGGTTAATTTCTTTCCTAGTTTTTACTAACACCAATATTTCCTATCCCCTGCACTATTAGTGGTTTACACACCTGTTTCATCAATTATTTGCTACTACTCATAGGCGCAATATCCAGCCTGTTTAGCATAAATCCCATTAGGGTGAATTGGGTATTAGGGTAAATTGAATTGTTTTAATGCTTTATTAAGAGATTTCTACGGTGTAAAAAGGATTTAAGCCGTTGCTTAGGGTACATGGGTTGACGTATAGCCCACTAAAACTGCTGCTATAATTTATTAGGGTAAATTAGTTGATGGTGTAAATATCCGAACTGGGTATTAGCACCAATGATATCAGTTGGTTTGTGCGGTGGTTGATTTAACTTTACCAGTAAATATCAGATAAAACAGATGGATTAATACCATACCGTTTTAGTGTATTAAGAATTAATTGTTTTTTATATTAAAGTTAGTTTAGTAAATTTTTTATCTGGTTATTCTGTTATAAAATTGAGTTGTTAATTTCGTTTATTCTCGCGATAGAAACTCGGTGTTATTCCTGTTTTAGTTTTAAACATATGAATAAAAGATGAAGGTGATTCATAGCCAAGATGCAGAGATATACTGGTAATTGATTTACCAAGAGATAATTGAGTAATTGCTATTTGAATATTCAATCGCTGCCGCCATTCACTATAACTTAGCCCTGTTTCTTTTTTAAATAGCCTTGATAATGTTCGAGCAGAAGCGCCAACAATATTCCCCCATTCCCCTAAGGTATTATTGTTTTCAGGTGATGCTTGTATTTCTCTTAACAGAGTAATCAAGCGGTGATCTTTAGGATAAGGAAGTTGGAATATTTCGTTAGGTGCCAGAGTTAACCTATCTAAAATTAAGCGCAACAACCGACCATCAGTGCTGTGCCATTGATAATCACTTTTAATAGTATTAGCTTCTATTATTAGCGATTTTAAAAACTCATTAACCTTTAATACACAGCATTCAATTGGCAACACATCAAGTAAAGCAACATCAAAATAGAAACTTGTTAATTGAACATTACTGATCGCTGTAACTTCATGTTCAACTTCTGGTAATAACCAAACACCTTGTTCAGAAGGCACTATATATCGGTTTAAAGGTGTTGAAACGGCTAATACACCTGCATGTGCATAAACAAATTGTCCCCAATTGTGACTGTGTTTAGTTACAACAGAATTCATAGCTATAGATCTACTTACAACAGTAATGGGATTACTTAATACTTGCTCACTTTCTTTCGATGGAGATATCTTTATTGTTTTTGGCATGATTTCGATATTGATTGTCAATTAGTCGATATATTACCATCCGCCTTTTTATATACAATTTATTTTTTAGATATTATAAAGGATTCGTAAGTGATAGAAATTGAATGGGTATTATCTTTTTTACTATTAGGTGCAATGGTTGGGTTTATAGCTGGCTTACTAGGTGTTGGTGGCGGTGGTATTATGGTGCCAGTGTTAACTGCTCTCTTTTTAAAACAAGGTGTTCATATTGATAACGTGATGCACTTAGCTTTAGGTACATCAATGGCAGCTATTATTGTTACTTCCTTTTCAAGCTTACGTGCACATCAAAGGCATGGCGCAATAAATTGGAAAATAGTAAAGATAATGTCATTAGGGGTGATCATTGGCACTTTTGTTTCAACGTTTTTAGCTTCATGCTTAAGCTCATTATATCTCGCTACGTTCTTTACCACTTTTATGGCGTATACCGCGTTTAAAATCTTATTCAGCAAGCAAACTAACACGGCGAATAGACACATAAGTAATACTAATTTATTTACTTCATCAACGGGAATTGGTGCTATATCAGCGTTAGTTTCAATTGGTGGTGGATCATTAACCGTACCGTATCTTGTTTCAAAAAACATTAATATAAAAAAAGCAATTGGCACATCTGCGGCAATAGGATTACCCATATCTGTAGCTGGAACATTAGGTTATTTAATAAACGGTTGGGGTAATAACACCCATTATGAATATTCATTAGGGTTCATTTACTTACCTGCTGTGTTTTTTATATCTATTACTAGCTTTATAACCGCACCATACGGAGCGAAACTAGCTCAGCACTTGCCAGTAAAAATATTAAAAAAGATTTTTGCTTTGTTATTGATTTCATTTAGTTTGAAAATGCTACTGTCGATCATCTAAAAATATTGGTTAACTAGTTTATTGAATAGCAGATAAAATAGATGAATTATTATCAAACTAATTGATGTATTAATAGCTAAGTAATTTGTAACTATTCACCAAGGTAAATTATTTTCTAATGATCTTTTTTAGCTATTGATCGATCCCACCAGTATGCCAAGCTAGAGTTATTACCTAATCGCTCTAGCTTCAATGAATTTAAACAGCATAAATATTACAGAGATAGTTGAACAAACTAAAACTCAGTTACAAGAAGATAAAACACTCACGCCAGCGTTGAAGATGTCCATTGAACTCATTCTTGTTGTCGTTGTTATGCTCGCGGGTAAATTAGGGCTTAATAGTCAAAATAGTAGTATTCCTCCATCAAAAGATATCAACCGTATAAAACCTACAAGAGAGAAGTCAGAAAAATCAGCTGGCGGACAAAAAGGCCGAGCAGGTAAAACGCTGACTCAAACAGAAACACCTGATGAGATACAAGTCATTTTAGTTGACCGAGACTTTTTACCTAAAGGTCATTATCGTGAGGTTGGTTTTCAAAAGCGACAAATCGTCGATATAGATATCAGCAAAGTAGTAACTGAGTATCAGGCACAAATTCTTGAGGATGAGCAGGGAAAACGTTTTGTTGGTGAATTCCCTCAAGGTGTTAACAGTCCTCATCAAACTTTACATGTTGATGAGACGGGGATTAATATCGGCGGTAAACGGCGATGGCTTCATGGCGCATCAACGACTTGGTGGACTTATTTTTACCCTCATGAAAAAAGAGGAAAAATAGCGATGGATGAGGCTGGCATTTTACCGCACTTCACGGGCGTGCTATGCCATGACCATTGGAAGCCATATTATCAATATACTCAATGCCAACATGCATTATGTAATGCTCATCATATCCGAGAGTTAGAAAGGGCGTGGGAGCAAGACAGGGTGCAATGGGCGAAGGAGTTGCAAACCTTACTTAAAGAGATTAACAAACATCAAACGGATAATCCCGACCTAGATGAAGAGACAAAGCGAAAATACACAGCGCAATATCAAAAAAATATTGGCTCAAGGTGATGTTAAATGCCCTCCACCAGATAAAAGTAGCCGGGTGAAAGGTCAGCGAGGCCGCTTAAAGCGCACAAAATCCAGAGCATTATTGGAGCGATTGAGAGATTATCAAGATGATGTCTTGCGCTTTATGGTGAGTGCAGGTGTGCCATTTACCAACAATCAAGGCGAGAATGATATTAGGATGACCAAGGTTCATCAAAAAATATCAGGATGCTTTAGGAGTAAACAAGGTGCAGAGATGTTCTGCTTGCTCAGAAGCTATCTATCGACTTGCAGAAAGCAACATGTATCAGCAAGCCTAGCCCTTGAGTTGTTATTCAAAAATCAATTACCTGATATATTTATTGAAGATGAGGCTGAATAGTTACAGTAATTTTATATTAAAGTTAGCTTAGTAAATTACTGTCTGGTTATTAGACGCTTTAAGTCGTCATCATCTACTGAGACTTAATAAGGTTTTACTGGTATTATGCCATCTAATGTTGGACATTTAAAAGAAATGATAATATTCATTAAATACACCCACGTTTTTTATATTCACGCTCCCACTCTTTTAGGTGTTCGACAAGGGCATCAATACTTCTTTTATTATGCTTTTTAATTAAATTCACTTCTGATAACGCATTGGTATACCTTTTAGGAACAACATGCCTATAGTGCTGCTCTATCATGACAACGCTAGTTCCACACTGTTTCGCAATGATATCCATTGAGATACCTTTAATTAAAGTGTTATTTTGAAGACCTATTTTATGTTGAATAAAATTTTAAGGGCTTTGAAGCGTGATTTAACTCATTGTTATTATAGTTGTTTTGAATGAGTGCTCTTTTGAAAAATCCTCGTGTCCCTGGTTCAATTCCGGGTCGGGGCACCATATAATTATCTTTGATAATCAAGAAACCTAATTTTTATGTTAGGTTTTTTCGTTTTAGCCAAGAATTTTATTATTTATGACTCTGCACATACTAAAAAATTATAAAGCCAATTCTATAACCATTTCTTTTAATTCATCTTTAGAAATGGAGTTACTATGATTTTTGTCAAAACGATTAAAGATAGACTCGCACATGCTAATGCCTTTATCTTGTAATAACACATCAATAAGCTCAACGAATTCAGTACGGCTAATTACACCGTCTTTATCTTCATCAAACACTTCAAATAATTCATCTACCCACTGATTTAATTCCATGAGGGATCCTTTGTATTTAAGGGAATCAATAACTAAACTTTATCTTTTATTAAGGCATTTGTGAATGGATTTTTACAACTATTTCTAAATAGATAGATTTAAATAAATAGTAAAATCAAATAGAATACTTTGGCTTTGTAAAGTTACTGTTAATAAGTAATAAATAAATGGAATAATAAAATGATAAAAAATTGGATTTACATACCGCTTTTAGCTTTGCTCTTAAGTTTTAATGCTTATAGTGACGAGCAACAATTTACGTTAAAAAATTGTCATGTTGATGGCGTTAAAGCGCAAGTAAAGTGCGGCAATTTACAAGCACCTGAAAATTATAGTAAGCCTAACGATGAGCAGATCAGCATTAACTTTGTGGTTTTACCTGCAATAGATAATAGTGATAATAAAACGCCTTTAATGTTTTTAGCAGGCGGGCCAGGGCAAGCAGCAGCCGAATTAGCTGCGGGTTTGCGCCGTGTATTTAATGAAGTGCGTAAAACACGTGATTTAATTTTAGTTGATCAACGAGGCACTGGAGATTCACATCCACTTCAATGTGATGATGCATTAGAGCAAGATATTTACTCGATAACGCCAGAAGATTTTTCAGAGCAAGACATTAAAGATTGTTTGGCTACTTTTAGTGGTGATTTAAGCCAATATAATTCAGAAAATGCTATTCGTGATTTTGATGCCGTAAGAGTCGCCTTAGGTTATGATAAAATTAATATTTATGGTGGTTCATACGGTACGCGTGCAGGGCTTGTTTATATGCGTATGTTTCCAGACTCTCTACGAAGTGTCGTACTTGATAGTGTTGGCCCCATAGAAGTACCTATTGGATTGTTTGGTCAAAGCTCTGCGAGATCGTTTAATTTATTACTCGAAAACTGTAAAAAAGAATTAAGCTGCAAAAATGCCTACCCTGAACTTGAACAAGAGTTTAAGACATTAATGATACGTTTAGAGCAAGCACCTGCAGAGGTTAGTATTGCTCACCCACGGTTGGGTACTCAAACCAAATTTGTGATCAGTAAAGCAAAATTGCTAGGCTCTATACGTATGCAATTATATTCAGTAGCGACACGTTCATTAGTACCTTTGGTTATTCATCAAGCTTATTTAGGCAACTATATGCCATTAGCTGGGCTTGTTGCGCAAACAGAGGGGGGGCAGGGTATTTATCTTGGCTTGTTGTTTAATATTACCTGCAATGAAGACTTTCCAAGAATTTCAGTCTCTGATTTTGAACAAGATGCCAACAATAATTTTGGTCAAGGTGATAGCCATTTTGGATTCAAAAAGGTTTGCCCTATTTGGCCTCAATATCGCCCCAGCGAAGAATTTTATCAAACGGTAGATGTTGATATTCCAACGCTTATTTTGTCAGGTAATTTAGATCCTGTAACGCCGCCAAGTAATGGCGAATATAGTGCTAAGTTTCTGCCAAACAATCATCATATTGTTATTGAAAACGCGGCACACACAGTTGCCATGAGCACCTGCGCCAGTGATATTATCAATGAATTTTTAACAAGCTTGAAACCCAAAGCGCTAGATGAGTCTTGTTTAGAAGATGTTCCTAACGAGTCTTTTTTGACCAGTTTGAATGGTGGCGTGCTAAATGGCGGAACGATCAATGTAGATACTTCTGCAAAAACACAAGGAGGTCAATAATAATGATACAAGTAAATAACTTGCGTAAAACCTTTGGTGGTAGCAACAAAACTATGTTTAGCAGCCTAATGGGTAATAAAGAACAGAGCCCCGTGATTGCTCTCGATGGTTTATCTTTTACTGCTAATGATGGTGAAATTACTGGAATTCTAGGGCCTAATGGTGCAGGGAAAACCACTTGCTTGCGTACTCTTTATGGTTTGCTAAAAGCCGATGAAGGTAGCGCGACTATTGATGGTATTAACGTAATAGATGATCCACTTGCCGCTAGAGCACGTTTAGGCATTTTTCCTGATAAATTTGGTTTATATGAGCGTTTAACGGCTTACGAGCAAATAGATTACTTTGCCAGTATTCACGGTTTACAGGGTGATGCTAAGCATCAAGCGATAGAAACAGTAATAAAAGATTTGGAGATGACTGAGTTAGCGCATAGAAAAACATTAGGCTTTTCTCAAGGGCAAAGAATGAAAGTGACGTTAGCGCAAGCATTAGTTCATCAGCCCCCAAACTTTGTGCTTGACGAACCAACACGCGGCTTAGACGTAATGAGTACACGAGTACTGCGAAACTATTTGGCACGATTCAAAGAGAAAGGTCATTGTATTTTATTTTCGTCACATGTAATGCAAGAAGTTGCTGCTCTGTGTGATCGAGTGATTATTGTTGCCAATGGAAAACTCGCTGCCGAAGGCACGCCTGCGGAACTGTGTGAATTAGCAGGTGAAACTCAACTAGAAGAAGCTTTTGTTAAAATTATAGGTTCGGATGAAGGAGTAGCGGCATGATTAATTTTAATATAAGTCAATTTAAAGCACTACTCAGTAAAGAATTGAAAGAAGCCTTCCGTGATAAACGGGCTATGATGATGGCCATGATGATGGCTGTTATGGCACCGGTTATGATCTTTGCCATGTCAAAAGTGATGATTAAAGAAGCAGTAGAAACTCCTGAAATTTATTTGAAAATCTCTGGTGCTGAATTTGCGCCTAAGCTAATTAAAGCGCTTAATGATGAAAATATTCTATTGTTTAGTGATGTTCCTAACGATAAAAAAGTCATTTGGGATGATCGAAATATTGGTTTAGCAATCCCTGAAAGCTTCAATCAAGACATGCTTGATGGTAAAACGATTGATATATATTTAAGTGCTGATTACAGCGAAAAAGCAAATAACTCGCCTGTACGTCGTATTAAAAATACAATTAGTAATTATGCCCGTACTATTGGTTATAATCGTTTGTTAGTGCGCGGTATTGATGTGCGTTTACTGCAACCAATAAAAATTATTGAGCAAGATACCTCACTACCAAATTCCAATGCGATGATTATTTCTATGATGCTTGGTTTGTATTTATTAATGGCCGCATTTATGTCAGGTTTACCCGTTGCTATTGATGCTAGTGCAGGTGAGCGCGAACGTAATGTGTTAGAAATGTTGTTATGCCAACCAGTAAGCACTGTTAAAATAGTGAGTGCTAAACTTTGCTGTGCTAGTTTAATCGCCAGTATTGGTGTGATGTTAACCCTGAGTTTAACGTCATTTTCAGTGAGCTTTATTGACCTGACAAAAATTGGCGCTAGTTTTAGTTTAGATACCTACACTATTATTGCATTATTATTGTTGTTATTACCTATTTGTTTCTTTGCCTCAGCCTTGCAGCTTTTTGTCGCTTTTCAATCTAAAAACTTTAAAGAAGCACAATCAATGGTTTCTATGATCATCATGCTACCTGCGATGGTGCCAGTGATCATGATGTTTGTTGACGACAAACCTAAGTGGCTTGATTGGTTGCCTATTACTGGTCAATCACTAATTATGGAAGATCTTTTCAAAGGTTTACCTGTGCCATGGTCGCTACTAACGTTTACAGGATTAGTTACTATCAGCATGACCGTTGTCTTAGTGTTGTTGATGGCTAAAAAGTTACGTTCTGAAAAAGTAGTTTTAGCGTTAAGCTAGTCTTTGTATAAATATACTTAACTTTTGAATGGCGCATTAAAGCGCCGTTTTTAATTGTTTAAAATATCTGTTATTGATTTTAATTCTGTTTTTTACGTGTCTTTTTTGATTTTTATGTGTGATTTCATGTAAGTCAGGTATGAGTCAGATATAAGACAAGACAAAATGAACTAAAACTCAACGGTTTTAACGTGTACATTTTGGGCTAATTAAGGCAAAATACGCGGCATTATTTTTAGACCTTTTATTGTGCACCATTTTTAATAGTACAGTTAAGGGAAAAATCAGAACTTATAGCCTTTTAGGTTGTTTATTTGAGGAAAAACTATGTTTACTCGTGATATGAATATTGCCGATTTTGATGCTGAACTATATCAAGCAATGAGCAATGAAGTTGTGCGTCAAGAAGAGCACATCGAATTAATTGCTTCTGAAAACTACTGTAGCCCGCGTGTTCTTGAAGCACAAGGTTCACAATTAACCAATAAATATGCTGAAGGTTACCCTGGCAAACGTTATTACGGCGGTTGTGAATATGTTGATATTGCTGAGCAATTGGCCATTGATCGCGCTAAAGAATTGTTTGGCGCTACTTATGCTAATGTTCAACCTCATGCTGGCTCTCAAGCAAACTCTGCAGTTTTTCAAGCGCTTGTTACGCCGGGTGGAAAAGTGTTAGGTATGAGCTTAGCTCACGGTGGTCACTTAACTCATGGCTCTCATGTAAACTTTTCAGGTAAGTCATATGAAGCATTTCAATATGGTCTTCATCCTGAAACGGGCGATATTGATTACGAAGAAGTGGAACGTTTAGCTAATGAGCACAAGCCTGAAATGATCATCGGTGGCTTCTCAGCTTTCTCTGGTATTGTTGATTGGGCGCGTATGCGTAAAATCGCAGACAGCGTTGGTGCTTATTTCTTCGTTGATATGGCTCACGTTGCTGGTTTAGTTGCTGCAGGTCTTTATCCAAACCCTGTACCACACGCACACGTAGTTACTACGACTACACATAAAACATTGGCTGGTCCTCGTGGCGGTTTAATTGTTTCTGCTTGTGATGATGAAGCTATTTACAAAAAATTAAACAGTGCTGTTTTCCCTGGTGGTCAAGGCGGCCCATTAATGCATATTATTGCTGCTAAAGCAGTAGCATTTAAAGAAGCATTAGCACCAGAATTTAAAGTTTATCAACAAAACGTTTTAGATAATGCAAAAGCTATGGTTGCTGTATTACAAGAACGTGGTTATAAAGTGGTATCAAACGGTACTGAAAACCACTTGTTATTACTTGATCTTATTGATAAAGATATTACAGGTAAAGATGCTGATGCTGCACTAGGTAAAGCTCACATCACAGTGAATAAAAACTCTGTACCAAATGATCCTCGTTCTCCGTTTGTTACTTCTGGTTTGCGTCTTGGTACGCCAGCAATTACGCGTCGTGGTTTTGGTGTTGAAGAAACTAAGTCATTAACGGGTTGGATTTGTGACATTTTAGATGACATCAACAATGAAGATGTTATCAAAGTGGTTCAAGGTAAGGTATCTGGGCTTTGTGGTCGTTTTCCTGTATATCAGAAGTAATACGAAGGGACTAGGTACTAGGGAAGGGACTAGGTACTGGGAAAAACCTAGAGTTTAGAGCCTAGAACCTAGCTCGTTTTTATATTAAAATGGTCGCAATTAGCGACCATTTTTATTACTGCGTAGGCGGGAACTTGTTCACGCTAAAAAGCTTTTTTTTCAGCTTATAACCACCAGAGGTACTTCATGTATTGTCCATTTTGTAGTGCAACAGATACTAAAGTTATTGACTCTCGTTTAGTCTCTGATGGTCATCAAATCAGACGTCGCCGAGAATGCTTGGCTTGCCATGAGCGTTATACTACGTTTGAATCGGCAGAATTAGTTATGCCACGTATTATTAAGCGTGACGGTACTCGTGAGCCGTTTAATGAAGAGAAAATGCGCAGTGGCTTAATGCGAGCGTTAGAAAAACGTCCAGTTAATACCGAGCAAGTTGAGCTTTCGATTAATAAGTTAAAATCACAAATGCGAGCTACAGGTGAACGAGAAATTACCAGTGAAATGTTAGGGAATTTGTTGATGACGCAGTTGAAAGAATTAGACAAAGTTGCCTATTTACGCTTTGCCTCCGTCTATTTATCATTTGAAGATATCAGTGAGTTCGTTGATGAAGTTACTCGCTTAGGTAAAGAAAGTTTAGGTAAAGGAAAAGTAGGTAAGAAAAAATCGGCTAAAAAGTAGGATATAAGGTGTTTAGTAAGCAAGATCATTATTACATGGCATTAGCTATTAAATTAGCTAAAAAAGGTCATTATACAACATCACCAAACCCTAGAGTTGGCTGTGTAATTGTTAGTTGTGCCAATGGTAAAGAGCAAGTTATTGGCACGGGCTTTCATCAAAAAACAGGGCAGGGGCATGCGGAGGTTAACGCATTACTCGCTGCTAAGAATAAATTTGAAGACCTCATAAAAGGTGCTACTGCGTATGTTACCTTAGAGCCATGTAGCCACTTTGGCAGAACACCACCTTGCGCTCAAGGTTTGATTGATGCAGGAATAAAACGTGTTGTCGCTGCCATGGTTGATCCTAATCCTGAAGTTTCTGGTCGTGGTTTGAATATGCTTGAACAAGCAGGTATCAAAACAGAATATGGCTTATTAGAAAATGAAGCTAAAGCACTTAATCGTGGTTTCATTAAGATAATGAGCCAAGCTTTGCCTTATGTACGAGTGAAACTAGCCGCAAGCCTTGATGGTAAAACAGCAATGAAAAGTGGTGAGAGTAAATGGATTACATCATGCGATGCCAGAGCTGATGTTCAAAGGCTTAGAGCACAAAGTTGTGCAGTTATTGCTGGCGCAGATTCTATTTTAACAGATAACGCCAAAATGACTGTGCGTTGGACAGAGTTAGGTGAATTAAAAGAAAGCTATCAAGAAGAACACCTTCGTCAGCCTGTACGCGTGATCATTGATACTAAAAATCGTTTAACACCAGAACTTGAGTTTTTTAGTCAAGAATCAACTATTCTTTTAGTTCGAGGAAAATTAGATCAATCAGCACTTGAAAACGAAGCATTGTGGCCTCATTTTGTAGAGCAAGTACAATTACCAACCATTAAGAATATTCTTGGCGACGAGAAAGTAGATCTGAAGATGTTGTTAACGTTATTAGCAGGGCGTGGTTTAAACGATGTTTTAGTTGAATCAGGAGCTAGCTTAGCGGGTGCATTTATTGAGCAAGATTTAGTAGATGAACTTATACTGTATCAAGCACCTAAGTTAATGGGCGGCGATGGCAAAAATTTAATGGAAATGCCAAACATTACGTCATTGTCACAGGCGAAGTCGTTATCAATTACTGATGTTCGTATGGTGGGTTGTGATATTCGTATTACAGCTAAATTGTTAAAGAGTTAGCAAACTAAACCTAGTCAGGTAAGTATCAACCTACATAAAAATTGTATATTTTCATGAGTGATACGCAGCACGACAAAAAGGAAAATTATGTTTACCGGAATTATTGAAGCCATTGGTACTATTAAAGCCATTAATATAAACGCTCAAGGAGCGCGGTTAGTTATCGCAACAAACAACCTCGATATGAGTGATGTTAAGTTAGGCGACTCAATTGCTACTAATGGTATTTGTTTAACCGTGGTTGATTTTGATCAACACAGTTATAGCGCTGATGTTTCAAATGAAACCTTAAATCGCACTGGCTTTGCCCACTATAATGTTGGTATGCAAGTTAACTTAGAAAAAGCTATGTTGGCTAGTACTCGTTTTGGTGGTCATATAGTGTCAGGGCATGTTGACGGTATTAGCGAAATTTTATCAATAACTCATAATGGCAATAGTATTGAATACTGGTTATCAATGCCTCATGAGTTAGCGCATTACATTGCAGAAAAAGGCTCTGTGACCATTGATGGCACAAGCTTGACGGTTAACGCTTTAAGTGACGGTAAGCTTAGATTAACTATTGTACCGCACACCGTAAAAGAAACCATTTTTGCTCATTATAAAGTGGGTACTAAAATAAATTTAGAAGTAGATTTAATCGCTCGTTATTTAGAGCGCTTAATAACGAAAGAAAGTAGTTCAGATATTTCTGCTTCTAAGTCAAATGTGACAGAATCTTTGCTACAAAAAGCAGGTTTTATTAAATAGACGTAGGCGGGATTTTAATCGCGCTGCTAAAACAAATAACCAAAGAGAAACTAATGAATTTAAATACACCACAAGAAATAATCGACGATATTGCTTTAGGTAAAATGGTTATTTTAATGGATGATGAAGACCGAGAAAATGAAGGTGACTTCATCATGGCTGCCGAAATGGTAACCCCTGAAGCCATTAACTTTATGGCAACTCACGGTCGTGGTCTTATTTGTATGCCAATGACAGTAGAGAAATGTCAAAAATTAAAATTGCCTTTAATGGTTGAAAAAAACGATGCGCAATTTAGTACCAACTTTACTGTTTCTATTGAAGCTGCAACAGGTGTTACTACAGGCATTTCTGCAGGAGATCGAGCAACTACGGTGCTTGCTGCTGTAGCTAAAGATGCAACACATTTAAATATTGTGCAACCAGGGCATATTTTTCCATTAATTGCTAAAGATGGCGGCGTACTTAATCGTGCAGGTCATACTGAAGCAAGTGTTGATTTGGCTCGTATGGCAAATTTGGAGCCAGCAGCCGTTATTGTTGAAATTTTAAATGAAGATGGCACCATGGCACGTCGTCCAGATTTAGAAATTATTGCTGAAAAGCATGATATTAAAATGGGCACTATTGCTGATTTAATTGAATTTAGAAACTCAACTGAAACAACGATTGAACGTGTCTCTCAATGTAAATTGCCAACAGCATTTGGTGAATTTGATTTAATTGTTTTTAAAGATACTATTGATGGTCAAGCTCATTTTGCCTTAACTAAAGGTGAGATTAAGGCTGATGAGCCAACTTTAGTGCGTGTACATTTAGAAAACACATTCAGAGATTTATTATTTAGCCAGCGTGAAAGTGTAGCTAAATGGCCAATGGCTGATGCTTTAGAGAAAATAGGCAAAGAAGGTGGTGTTTTAGTTCTATTAGGTAAGCATGAATCGGCATTGCAATTGATTAACTTAGTTGAAACCTATGCCAAAATTGATGCTGGTGAAACGGTAAAAGAAGTAAGCCGTCATGTTGGCTCTCGCAATGTCGGGGTTGGCTCTCAAATATTATCTAACTTAGGCGTTAGTAAGATGCGTTTGCTAAGTTCACAAACCAAGTATCATTCGCTTTCTGGCTTTGGGCTAGAAGTGGTGGAATATATTGCAGAGTAGTTAAGGCCTAGTAATTAAGCTAAGCTTAAATTGCTTACTTAAGGTAAGTAAGACTTTAAAAGATTTTGTTTGTAGCAAGGTCTTTTTTCTTTTTATGTGATTGTTTTTATATTATTGAAGAATATAAAAAATGGAAACAAAAAAGCGAAGAAGAGTAAAACTCATTCTTCGCTTTTTTAGCTTATAAGTTAAAACTTATACTGCTAGAACGTTTTCTGCTTCAGGGCCTTTTTGACCTTGTTTAACAGTGAACGTTACTGCTTGACCGTCAGCTAGAGTACGGAAACCGTCTCCAGAGATTGCGCTGAAGTGAACAAACACATCAGGGCCATTTTCTTGTTCAATAAAACCGAAACCTTTAGTTTCGTTGAAAAATTTAACTTTACCAGTAACTGTATCAGACATACTTACATTTTCCCGTCTTCTATAAATAATATTAGTGTGGTTATTTTAGTGAATGAATTCATTAAAATAAAACCGTTTTTACCCGAGTAAATGCCCTCTACCATAAGTAGCACAGGAAGAGGAAGGAACAAACTTTATTCGTAACAAAGCATATCTGAAACAGGCATATATAAACGAATAACTAGTCTGCATTGCCTAAATCCGTTTGTTAAGAATAAACAAGTACCTAGGTACCTGATATATCTAAAACAAAAGTTAGTATCAACCTTCATCTGCAACGCAAAAACTCAACGCAAAAGCAATATAACACAGTTATTTTTAATATGCTTTATAAAAAGCTGAAATAGTTCAACATTTATGAAGAAAAATTATAAATTTCGAGTTAATAATTTTGTTCATACCATACTAAGTGCGTAGGGGGTTAATCACACGAAGCTTTTTTGCCCATAACTTGCCCATAACTTGGCTATAACGCTGCTATTTGTTGTTTTTGCTCAAGCATTTTAGCTAGCGCTGATTCTGCCTCTGCTAGTTTGGCTTTTTCTTTGTCGATAACTGCGGCGGGTGCTTTACTAACAAAGTTGTCGTTGCTTAGTTTGCTACGAGTTTTAGCTGCATCCTTTTCAAGTTTATCTATTGATTTGTCTAAACGTGCTAACTCGGCTTCTTTATTAATTAAACCTGCCATTGGAATTAAAACGGATAAATCACCAACTACAGCAGAAGCTGATGCAGGTCCTTGTTCATCATCAGCTAATAATTCAATGCTTTCAAGTTTTGCTAAAGAACTTAAAAACTGCTCGTTTTCAGTTAAACGACGTTTATCATTATCGTTCACATTTTTAAGCAGTACAGGCAACGCTATACTTGGGGATATATCCATTTCACCACGGATATTACGAATGGCGACAATAAACTGTTTAACCCACTCTAAATCGTCTATAGCTTGTTGATCACATTTGCTTTCATTAAATTGTGGGAATGCTTGCACCATGATTGAGCTATCAGCTTGGCCTTCACTTTCCGTTTTAACAAAATTACTAAGTGGCTGCACACGTTGCCAAATAGTTTCAGTTATAAATGGCATAATTGGATGCATTAAGCGCAATAAACCTTCTAAAACATTCACTAGTGTATGACGTGTAGCACGTTGTTGTGCTTCATTACCTTGCTCTTTGTCTTTAGGAAATAATACTGGTTTAGTTAGCTCTAAGTACCAATCGCAAAATTGATTCCAAGTAAATTCATATAAGGCTTGTGAAGCTAAATCAAAGCGGAAAGTATCAAAGGCTTCGTGCACGGTTTTAACAGTTTGCTCAAATTGACCGATGATCCAGCGATCAGCTAATGAAAGCTCTAGTTTAGCATTGGGCTCTTGACCACAATCAAATTCTTCTGTGTTCATCAATACATAACGGCTAGCATTCCATATTTTGTTAGTGAAGTTACGGTAACCTTCTAAACGTTTCATATCCCAACTAATGTCACGCCCTGTAGTTGCAACTGAGGTTAAAGTGAAACGTAAGGCATCAGTACCGTGAGCTTCAATACCATTAGGGAATTCTTTTTTGGTAAGCTTGTCAATTTTCTTAGCAAGCTTTGGTTGCATCATGTTGCCAGTACGCTTTTGTAGTAAATTTTCTAAAGAAATACCGTCAATCATATCTAAAGGATCAATAACATTACCTTTGGATTTGCTCATTTTATCGCCATTTTCATCGCGGATAAGACCAGTCATATAAATCTTTTTAAATGGAATTTGCGCTTTGCCGTTTTCGTCTTTGTTAAAATGCATAGTCATCATGATCATGCGAGCAACCCAAAAGAAAATAATATCAAATCCCGTCACTAGCACGTCGGTTGGGTGAAAGGTTTTTAAATCATCAGTATCTTTTGGCCAACCTAGCGTTGAAAAAGTCCACAGGGCAGAAGAGAACCACGTATCAAGCACATCATCATCTTGTTTAAGTTTTATATCATCAGCGATATTGTTATTGGCTCTTACTTCTTCTTCGGTGCGACCTACATAGACTTTGCCACTTTCATCATACCAAGCAGGAATACGATGCCCCCACCAAAGCTGACGTGAAATACACCAGTCTTGAATGTCTTTCATCCAAGAAAAATAAAGGTTTTCGTACTGTTTTGGTACAAACTCAATTTGACCATCTTTTACTGCATCAACAGCAGGGCCTGCTAGTTTTTCAACACGAACATACCATTGGTCGGTTAATAGAGGCTCAATGATCACGCCTGATCTGTCGCCATACGGGGCAACTAAATCATGATCTTTAACTTCAACCAGCAATCCTAGTTCATCAAACTTGGCGACAATAGCTTTACGAGCAACGAACCTGTCCATACCGGCAAACTCGCTTGGTAGTTCAGTGCTGTATGCATCACAAAGTTCGCCTTTGGTATCATAAACTTGTGCGCTAGCTAAAATAGCAGCGTCTTTATCTAAAATATTTATTTGGGGTAGGGCGTGGCGTTTGCCTACTTCATTATCGTTAAAGTCATGAGCAGGGGTTATTTTTACACAACCAGTGCCTTTTTCCATGTCAGCATGATCATCGCCCACAATTGGAATTAAACGATTAACTAACGGTAATAATATTTTTTTACCAATTAAATCTTTATAACGCGGATCTTCGGGGTTAACTGCAACACCAGTATCACCTAACATTGTTTCAGGACGAG
>Ga0209826_1001053_pt1 | contig 19576 bp, 17 predicted proteins | sample GOMGulsemesocosm_5_FD_184637 | JGI IMG/M metagenome (GOLD analysis project Ga0209826, IMG submission 184637) | Methane-oxidizing microbial communities from mesocosms in the Gulf of Mexico - GOM15C Gulf of Mexico (SPAdes) (version 2) | ecosystem: Environmental > Aquatic > Marine > Cold seeps... | reverse complement strand
TGGGGTTAGTCCAGGCCAATATAGGAAACGGTTTTCCCAGTAGAATGTCAAAAGTCAACGGCCCGTCTGTGTCTTCTTTCAAACTTGCTATGTGATAAATGGAGTCAACTAGTGATTGTTACCTCAAATCGGAAAATCCAATGAAGAGTGATCGCCCCGCTTTTTCTTTTAGAGTTGATGAGGCTGTTCCCAACTTTATTGATACGGGCCCCTTTACCGTGATGGACGCACAGTGTTCGCTTTGTGCGCGCGGTGCAAAATGGATCGCACACAATGACCCCCAAAACGTATTTCGCATTATTCCCCTTCAATCCGATCTTGGAAACGCGTTAATGCGGCACTATGAAATGGATCCCGCGGACCCGATGTCCTGGCTTTTTATTGAAGAAGGATATGCGTATTCGTCACTGGATGCGGTGATCAGGGTTGGAAATCGATTGGGAGGGATCTGGAGGGCCCTAAATATTCTGTGCATAATTCCAAAACGCGGGCGGGATTACTTTTATGGTTTGATTGCAAGAAATCGGTATCGGTTTTTTGGTCAAACTGATTTGTGCAACGTATCTGACGTAGAAATTATAAAGCGCCTAATCATCTAAAATACATATTTCAGGTGATTAGGCTGTTAGTGCGCAAGTGAAATCCGAACGGTTTTTTCGAACTTCAAATGAGAAGCCCTGATGTTATTCAGGAATTGGCGTTCCGGGTTTGACCAAAGGTTGCGGGACGACTTCACCTTTGAAGGAGCGTCCATCACCTTTGAATTCTAACTTGGTTCCCAGTTCTGTAAATCTGGTTTCAAGGAGCGCGAGGCCGATATTCGATTGGCGACGAGGTGAATAGCAGACCGAACGAATGGCACCAGCAATGTGGCCATCAACACGGGCAACCCACGGATGCTCGTTAAAGGTTACAGGGTCACCGCCAAAGACAATCCCAACCAATTTGCGTTTTGGTCCCTCCTCTGCGATGCGTGTCAGAGCCTGTTTGCCAATAAAATCATCCTCACGGTCCAAATGGATCATTTTCTCGAAACCGACTTCAAACGGTGAGCTGTCTGGTAGCGTGTCTGCACCGAAAGATAAAAGACCGCTTTCCAATCGCTCAATATAATTGGGTGCACCGGGGCCAATACCATAAGGGGCCCCCGCTTCTTTCACTTTGTCCCATAAGGTAGATCCCCGCGTTCCATCGCACAAGTACAGCTCATATCCACCCTGTTTAGACCAGCCGGAACGCGCGACAACTAGAGGAATGCCATCCAATTCGGTTTCTTTGAACCAGAAGTATTTTAAATCCCGCACCCAGTCACCGAACAGATCAGCAACCACGTCAGTTGCCTTTGGCCCCTGAATGGCAAGTGGGCTGACATCTGGTTCATGCACAACAACATCGTAGCCGCCCTCCTTGGCGATGGCACGAGCCCACAACAATATGTCGCTATCGGCGATCGACAGCCAAAATTTCTGCTCTTCAAGGCGAAGTAGGACAGGATCATTCAGAAGACGTCCGTCATGATCGCAAATGGGCACATATTTACCTCTGCCAATGGGGCAGTCTTTTAAATCGCGCGGTGTCAAATATCGAACCAGACGTTCTGCATCTGGGCCCGTTATTTCCACTTGGCGTTGCGAGGCGACATCCCACATGGAGACCCCTTCAAGCAAGCGCTTATATTCCGCAGCGGAATCGCCATATGACACCGGCATATACATTTGATTGTATATGGTCATATGAGTTGCACCATCAGCGACGGCACGATCAAAAAAGGGGGATTTCCGCTCGCGCGGGCCCATAGCAATTTCATAAGGCATGGCAACTCACATTATACTATTCGTTGATGACCTAAACAGCGGTACACTTAGATTAGGTTTGGCGCAAGATCAAAAAATTAGAGGTATCTAATTGCACAATTTTTATGATGATAGGCCGTTGCGAGTTCGTTCTCCTGCATCTAAAGTAGGAGTACTTTCGTTCACTTAATCAAGGTTGGTTGAATGTCATCGAAACGCGAAGCCGAAAAAGATTTTCTATATCAGAAATACTTTACAACCATGATCTTTATGGTCATTGGTGCCTTTATGGTGTTTTGGGCAGATGATGAGGGAATTCCATATGCTCTGTTTCTGATGGACACTGACACAGGCTCTGGAACCGTCACCGAATTTCACGGTATAGGGCACGATCGCGTACTGTCGTTTAGTTTTACAGATCAAAATGGGAACGTATATTCCAAGAGGAAATTGATATATGCCGGTACGCCATTCGTTGTCCGTGTTGGCGATGCAATTGAAGTCACTTTCTTCCCTCGGTACCCCGAAGTATTTGAGGCGACCTCCCTCATATCGACTATGGAGACTGGTTTCTGGATTATGATTATTGGGATCGTGTTTATTCTTTTGGGGGCTGTGTTTTCTGTTTTTTCAATTCTTCAATTGCTCAAACATAACAAGGAAGATCTATTTTATTGAAGAGTTGCATCCAAAATGTGATCGCTAGCCGGATAACTCCTACTAGCGATCAATTTTTTGAAGATCTTGGTGATAAAACCTTATTGTTTCAAAAATTTGCCAGTTCTGATGCGTTGAGGATGATCGCCGACAGGCACGCTGGCAACTTCTTTGCCTGTATCAAAACTAATAATTGAAACCCGGTCTTGCTCGCTAACAGATACATAGCAGAAGCGACCATCAGCACTTTCCGTTGCCCAATAGGGTTTAGCGCCTAATGGTTCCTTGGACAGAGAAACCGTTTTATAGGTAAAATCCTCACGGTTCACTATGGCAACATAACCGGACATGGTTGCGGCCACGCAGAGTTTGGTGCCTTCATGGTTGATGGCTAAACCATGATGAGCAGAATTGAGTTGATAATCCCAATAGCTCATTTCCTGAATTTCGGTGGGGATAGGCAGTTCCATCTTGCGCGTTATTTTATCTAACTGCAGGTCATATTCGAAAAATCCATGAAAGAACGACACTTGCAAATAAATGAAACGTCCATCTGGAGAAATGGCCATTGGTCTCACCGCTTTATCAATCCATGGCATACCGGCTTGTTCAAGTTTCTCGCCAATATCAATTCGCTTTAGAACTTGCAAAGTGTCGGCATCGACGACTTGTACCCAGCGATCCCCCTTAATCCAATCGAGCCAAGCACTGGTCGTTGGCACATATACTTTACCAATGCTGGCATGATAAATGAGCTTGCCGTCTTTAGAATAATTATTCTCGTGTGGCTGATCACCAGATTCAAACTCGCCCGTAATACGGCCGGTGGCAGTATCAATTGCATGTACTTTTTTAGCTGTAGAGGCTGAGACCAAGAATGTTTTTCCGTCGGGAGAGATGGCAGCATGATCAGCCCGCATTCCCTCAATAGGAGTCCGCCATACAATCTCTTCGGTCTGCATATCAATGGCAACCACATCGGCAAAGCTCGGACGGGATGCGTAAAGGAAACGACCATCCTTGGAGGTGAACATGTCATCAACCAACTGGTCATGCCCCTCACCTATCACAGTCCGGATTACTCTAAAGAATATCTGCCGGACCCAACTTGAATTATCAATTTCCTCTAAACGCTCTTCGAGGTCTGGAACAATGTTGAGGCGTTTAATTTTCTCAAATGTCTTTGCATTGAAAATATCAGCGGTGCCATCCCAGTTATTACCCACCACCATGACATCTTGCAGGTCGTCGGATGCATTGGCCCAAGTTGGATAACCAGACAAAATTAAGACAACACCCAACAATCGAAGGGAAAATAATTGAGAGAAATTAAATGTACGCATAAAGGAGCCCTGACCTTAAAAATACTTTCTTTTTATAGCCGCAGTATAAGCAGGACAACGAACTCAGCCATAGATAATTTTCAATTATTTTACTGAGTTACTGGGAATTGATAAATGGCACTATTGAGTTCGTTGATAAAAAACTATCGTCACTCACCTAATCGTTTCGGCAAAATTGGGGTCTGACTTGTGAACGCAGGAAATAACAAGCGTGCAACGCTATATCACCAATTGGAATTCCACCTGCAAGTCAACACTTCTTCGTCGGCTTTAATAGCCGTACCATTTGAATGATATCACTCCATATAACTGATCCTCTTTTTCCGTTGCACTTGACTTTGATCAAGTTGTTACCTGATAATTCACTGTAATTTTATGTGGAAAGGCTTTTCTTCAATTGATTAAACTTGGATAAATATGCCGGTAAAAATCAAGTATGCGAATGACGGGACAGGCGTTTACATGGACTATCATGGAAACGTTACTGGCAATGATATATTCGATGTAGTGCGCTCAATTTTCACGGATTGTCGCTTTTCATCAATTCAATTTTGGCTGTCTGATCGCACAAAGGTCACTAATTTCGATGTCTCAACGGAGGTGACCGTGGCTATTGGTAAGATGTCTGCTGTATACTTAAAAGAAAATCCCGACCTAATTATCGCCCTAGTTAGCCCCACAGATATAGAGTTTGCTATGTCTCGCATGATGGAATTGCAAGCGAATTCTGCTAATCCATTTTTAGTTTGTCGTTCCCGAGCAGAGGCCGAAGAATGGATTGTCAAAAATAGAAAAGGCGAACCAATGCCCACCTAAAGTTGGGAAACTCATTTGACTGGTTTATGAAGCTCGATAACATTACCGTCTGGATCCCGAACAAAAAAGAAGAACGTTCCATCGGGCAATTTTACTGTCTCTGTAATATTGATCCCAAGTGCGTTTAGTTGCTGTTGGACTGCTTCAATGTCATTGATTTCAAGGGCAATATGCGTAATCCCCGTATGTTTTTCGGCTTCGTCCATTAGGATATTATTGTTAGAGGCGTTTGAAGATGCATTCAGGATAAAGTTGATATTGACACCTGATGGATGCAACATCACAGCAACCGGTTCAGGTCCAATTGGGCCGACGATAAATTCGAACCCTAGTTGTTCGTAAAATGCCCTTGCGGTCTCTAGGCTCCGAACTCTAATTCCCACATGATTAATTCCGGTTATTTGCTTCATGATCGTAACTCCAAATGCCGAAAGATGATGACTGATATTTTCGAGTAAAACATTGATCTTGTAAGATACATGATACTAGTTTGGTCGACTACACACTATTAACTGACCGGTTTCATGTCTGTACTTAGGTTTTCAAGGCCAAGATGAGGCGCAACAAGTTGTAACTAGGGAGTAAACTAATGTCGAGCGACGACACCGTTAGTAAAAACAATGGAAACGATACCGAAAACGCTTTCACTTCATTGAAAGACGGTTCCACGAACTCGACTGCGATTGCTGCCTATTATGACGATTGGGCAGAGACTTATGATGCAACTTTAAAAAATTGGGATTATCAAGCACCAGTAAACGCTTCAAAAACCCTTTGTGAGTATTTGAAATCAGGCGACAGTGTTTTGGATGTCGGTTGCGGGACCGGCATGTTTGGTAAGGCGTTGTCCGGCCGTCTTGATTGCCAGATCGTAGGAATAGATATTTCGTCAGCCTCTCTGGAAAAGGCCGAAAAACAAGCCTGCTATGCCAGTTTGCAACGTCACGACTTACAATCTCCCCCATTACCATTAGCCAATAATACGTTTGAAGCCGCCGCCTGTGTGGGCGTCATGACCTACATTGAAGATGCGCCAAGTCTATTCGTTGATTTGTGCCGGATTGTTCGTGCAGGTGGATATATTTTGTTTACGCAACGGGATGATCTCTGGGAGCAGAAGGACTTTAACGCTCTACTGGATGATTTCGAAACGCGAAAACTCTGGAAGCCCCTTAGTGTTAGCAATGCCGCGCCCTATTTACCAAAAAATGACGAGTTCAGTGACACCATTGGGGTCATTCAAGTGCTCTGCAAAGTTATTTAGCCCCTACGCCACTTGTTTATTTTGAATTTCTATTTGGGTCAAGTCTCGGCATAAATCCTTTGAAGTAATATGCGTCTCTCTCCCGTTTCAGGGATTGAAAACTCAATCGCCAGTTCTTCACCGTGAATACTTTCGACGCAAGCAAGAACATGCTTGGTATCTAAAGGCGGCTCAATATGGGGCCAGATCGACATCATGGTTTTTGCCGAACAATAACCGACGCTTCTGGGTTTGATGGACGCAAGGTGACTAAGATCTTCGCTGTTAAATGAAGGGTCTAATGCAAGATCATTGATACAAGAATTTGGGAATTCCTGTAGAGCGCAGCCTTTTGCCTCAGCCAGGACAAAAGATCCCCCATAAGCATAGAAAGCAGTCGGATAAAGCATCACGTTTGGAATTTCAGCTTTGGTTAAGCCAGTAATAGAGAACGGATCGCAACTACTGCCGAAATGCCGCCTAATTTCTAATTTATAAACATCATTCACTTGTATGTCCAAAGGATGAGCAGCCTGTTTTGGTTTTTCCAAATGCGATTGAAATTCAGCAATTGTAAAAGTAAGCATATGGCCTCTCGGCGGCTCAAATTCTATAAAACCATCATAGTTTTTAGAAACCCGAATAATTAGGGTTTCATCATTATAGTCGCAATCAACGCTCATAGCCGTTTGACTCGTAAGGCCCAAGAACAATACAGCGACCAGTAGCGTTCCAAAAGTTAAACCTATTTTTTTTACCGCCATAATTGAATAATATTCCCTGTTTAAGGTATAAGTTTGACCCAAGAGTTAGCATTGATTGATAATTATTGGCCTTAGAATGAAACGCTCGCTTTAAATTGAGGTGATAATTGGGACAACTTTAAAAACAGGTTATCTTTTACATCTTATACTCTGAAAATGTTGTGTTTTCAGTGAAAATATGCGTTTTATATTAGGTAAAAATTAAAAATATCTGGAGAACAGAAAAATGAATACAGCGCTAAATGAGTTGCTGCAGATCCGAAATCGTCAAGACGACGGGTCTGTTGACATAATCGGTAATGATCCAATTTATCCCACAAATTTCAAAGTTGCAGAGACGGCTGCGAGCGTTCTAGCCGCAACTGGTGTTGCCGTCTCGGATATTTGGGAGATGAAGACCGGGCGCAGACAAAACGTATCTGTAGATACACGTCATGCGGCAGCAGCGATTAACAGCCATAGTTATCTGCAATATCGCGAACCAGACGGGAGCTACCAAGCCAGACCAGACTCGCCCTTGGCCCAAATGGCATATGATACCGTCAAAGCATACCCAACCAAGGATGGCCGTTGGTATTTACCTCACTTTGGGATGCGGCACCTCAAGGCAAAGGTGCTCAATATTCTCGATTGCGAAATGAACATGGACAGCATTGCGGCGGGTGTTGCCAAATGGGATGCGGAAGAGCTGGATACTGCCATAGCAGAGGCAAACACCTGCGGTGGTATCATTCGATCTGAAGCAGAATGGTTAGCTCACCCCCATGGGCAAGCGCTTGCAGCCCAAGCTGTTGTGGAAATCGAAAAAATTGGGGAGAGTGATCCTGAACCTTTTCCAGAGGATGGGCCCGCGCTTAACGGCATTAAAGTTTTAGATCTGACACGTATTCTTGCTGGGCCTGTTGCTGCCCGAACTTTAGCAGAACATGGCGCTGATGTTTTAATGGTCGCAGCCAAAGGAATCCCGCAACTCAAAAAATTTGTTATTGATCTGTCCCACGGTAAACGGAGCTGTTATCTGGATATGAACGTTGCGGAGGAAGCCGCTCACTTGAAGGAGTTGATAAAAGGTGCTGATGTTTTCTCCCAAGGTTACCGTCCTGGCGTGTTAGAGGCACGTGGGTTCGGGCCAGAGGAACTCGCAACACACCGTCCGGGGTTAATTTACACCTCAATCAATTGTTACGGATCAGGTGGCCCTTTTAGCGATCGCGGCGGCTGGGAGCAAGTTGCACAATCCGTAACAGGGATCAGTCATGAAGTCGGAAATCCTCCTGAACTATTGCCTGTTTTTGTGTGTGATTATATGACGGGTTATTTGGGAGCTTACGGCACCATGCTCGCACTTGCCAAACGTGCGGTAGATGGCGGAAGCTACCATGTGAAGGTTTCTTTGTGTCAATCGGCTATGTTCTTGCAACGCCAGGGGCGCGTTAATGCTTCAAAACCAATAGTGGGACTTTCAGATGAAGAATTGGCACCGTTACAGTTAGATAGCGATACATCATACGGTCAAATCAGACATCTTGGACCGGTTGTCCAATTTTCGGAAACAATTTCAAAATGGTCATGCCCCTCACCTGCACTCGGTGGTGATACGGCTGAATGGCTTAAAGCACCCTAACATTTGATATATTACTATATGGATTGGTTATTGGTGAAAGTATCACCTTTAACCAATCGTCTTAGGGCTAACAGGTATCATATTTTCACGATTTTTAGCATTGCCGTTTTATCTGTAGTGTTGTTTTTGCCTTTTGTCGCAATCGGAGTTTTCTTTTTAGTATTCTTCAAAATGATATTGACCAGTTGCTCCTCTGTAAATGGCTTAGTGAGCACGTCGTTCATTCCAATATCAATAAATTCCTTATGACGTTCTGTGAAAGCTTCAGCGGTTAAACCCACGATAGAAAGCTCTTTATCGGTAACGACCTCTCGTATTTTTTTGGTCGCATTCATTCCATCCATCACTGGCATATGGATATCCATAAATATTAGATCGAACGGTTCAGTTTGATACACTTTCTCAACTGCCAACTGGCCATTTTCAACTAATGTCACATCATGTCCCAGTTTTTCTAAAAATGAGCGGGCTATCAACGCGTTTACCTGATTATCTTCAGCAACCAGAATTCGTAAACTTCTCATTTCAACATGTTCAGTTCGGTCCGCCATTGAGTGAACAATATTTTCGATTTCGTTTTCATCTACCTGCTCAAATGGGATAAGCAGTTTAAATTGTGTTCCGCTGAGCGGGACACTTGTCACTGAAATATTCCCGCCCATCATTTCAACAAGATTATGAACTATTGCTAGACCGAGACCGGTACCACCAAACTCTCTTGTAATAGTTTCATCTTCTTGCGAAAAAGCGTGAAAAATATGAGTTAAACGATCTGCAGAAATTCCTTTTCCAGTATCACTAACATCGATACGAACGGTATGATCTGCCTCTCCAATTGCATCTGAATTGTCTGCCTCAAGCAAGCCAATTTTAAGTGTAATACTGCCGCTTTCTGTGAATTTGAAAGCATTGCTCAAAAGGTTCACAAGTATTTGTTGTAAACGGACAGGATCGCCGCCGAAGATTGAAACGGAACCAGTATCGAATTCAAGGTTGAAATCAACGCCTAACTCCTCGGCGCGATATAAATAACTATTGGTCAAAGAAGACGTAAGATCTTTTAAATCAAATGGGATATTTTCAAGTTCAACACTTCCAGCTTCAATCTTACTCATGTCCAGAACATCATTAATGATCGCCAAAAGGGATTCCCCTGCTGACAGTATGGTCTCAACCTTAGTTCGTTGTTCGTCATTAAGATCGGTGTCGCGTAGGAGCTGCGTCATACCGAGAACACCATTCAAGGGAGTTCTAATTTCATGGCTCATTGTGGATAGGAAATCTGATTTGGCACGACTAGCGGCTAGCGCTTTATTTTCCGCCTCTTTACGTATTTCATTTTCACTAGCAACACGTTTATCTTTTTCTATGAGATCAGTTGTAAATTGGTTGAATGCTTTGACGAGAAATCCAATTTCGTCTTTTCGGTTAGTATCGAAAATTCGAATATTTGTTTCACCTTCTGTATATCTCTGAATTGCGAGGGTCATATTTGACAAAGGGTTTGCTATATTGTTCCCAATTATAACAGTAAGAATAATTCCAATCAAAATACTGCCGGTAAGTGCTATCCATACCTGCCAATAGGTGTCCTCTGTTTTTATATGTGTCGCGGCAACTCTGAGATTCATCAGGCGCCGTTCTTCATCTTCAAATTCTTGGATAAGTAAACGAAATTGGTCAAAATATTGTTTTCCATTTGCTTCCCCAACAAGTTCTGACATGTCTTTCAGAGTTTTAGAATCCCCAACCTCCCGGCGGAGATTAATTGTTGGCTCAGCGACAATCGTTTTCCAATTATTCAGCGTTTTCGTGATCTCTACCAATAAATGTTGTTGGTCATTAAAAATAACTGTTTGACCAGGAGTTTGATACTTTTTTGCAAGTAGTGAGACCAGATTTCGAGTTTCATTAAGACTACTGAACGCACCGTCTCTATAAGGTTTCAAAAAAGGCTCTTTACCAGTGAGCAAATATCCACGCATGCCGGTTTCCATATCAACAGCGGAGGACAACAATGTTATAGCTGAGCGAATTATCTCATTACTCAATAGAACGTTACTTTCATTGGAAGACAGGACATTCAATTTGTCGGCAGTAACTCTATTTGTAGCGAGATCTTCGGTTAATCTGTTCTGAAGTAGGGTAGATTCAACAGCCCTAAAAGCTCGAATTTCTGCGAAAAAGTTGTCAAACAACACCTTTTCATTTTGGAGTGCCCCGAGTTCAGCTATATGATTTAAAGTTCTTGTACCTTCATTCACCTGATATCGTAAATCGATAGACGGTTTAGCTACGGTCTCACTCCAAATATCGATGATATTGCCAATCTCTTTTAGCCGAATAACTTGCGCTGGATTATCAGAAACCTGTTGGGAAAGAGCTTTCAATTTTTTATAAAACAATTGTTCCCTATTAAGGTATGGGGTTAATAAACTCTGTTCACCAATTAATAGGTATCCGTTCACGCCGGTTTTCATACTCATAACATTAGTGAAAATATTATCGATGTTGTCCAAAACACCAACTGTGTGTTTAACCCAGCCTCCGGTAGTCTGTGTGTCCACTAATTTCTGTTCAACGAGTTTATGCGCATTACGGCTCTCGTTTCCGTGCTCTTCTAATTGTTTCTTTTCTCGACGAATGAAGGTTGAAATTTTGATCCGGAATTCGTCGAAAAAGACTTTACCCCTGGCTTTACCAACAAGCGTTGCAAGATCTGCAATGGATTTTGATTCAGCGATATTTCGACGCAATGCAATATTGGGTTCAGTTACGTTCTTGCGCCATTCATTAAGAATGTCCCACATCTTCTCGAGTTTCTGGACTTGGGCAGGATTATCACTGACGATTTCCTGGAGTGTAGTAATTCCTTTAAATGCTCGTTTTTCACCTAAATTGTATGGCTCGAGAAAATCATCCTTTCCAGAGAGCAAATATCCCCGCATTCCAGTTTCCATATCAACGGCAGACCGTGCAACACCGGCCATGCCATCAAGAACACGATGGGTATGGTCCACTTCATGGTTCGTCGCAACGATTTCTTTGATATTGTATGTCACCAGAATGCCGAGCAACAACAGTAAAATTGTTGGTGTTGAAATACCACCAAAAATTTTCTGTTTAGTACTGAGGTTTTTTATTTTCACCAGAATCGTTTAGCTCCAGAGACATCGTCATTCTAATTTTTGAAAACTCATGTTTGGACTGCCGTAATCGCTCTTACATTAGATTAAAGCCAATTAGTAAAAATTCATTAAAGAATAAAGGATTAGGTTCGATGCTTGGAATACTTAAGGGCAACTTACCAAATATTGGTCGTAGGTTCCGTATTGTTTAATGAGCAGGACGTTGACAATATTTGGGGTGTTCGTCTCAAACAAAAAAAGGTTTCTAGGATACCAGAAGACCTAAGAAATTATTTTTCAGTCCATCAAAACCAAAAGTTGTTTTTAAAATAACATGCACATTTATAAATTGTCACACGCGAAAAACGTCCTTTAACTCGGTGAATTACTTGACAACTTGTAAAGCTAATATACTTAAAATCACAATAATTTAATTTTAGTTCGACACGTTAGAGGTCACCATGTTTTCCAGATTTCCAATCCGTATTCAACTATCCATTCCCATCATCATAACAATTCTTGGACTTGCTATTATCGCAGGGATCTTCTTTGTAGGAACCTCCGAAAACAAAGCTGCCGTCGGAGAATATCTCTCTTCTCGAGCCGATCTTGATGCCTCTCGAAAAATCGACAGGTTAATTCTATCGGCGAGCGGTCATGAAAAAGAATATGTGGCACAGAAAAAGGCTCACGTATTAGAGGTCTACGCAAAAGAAGTAGAGGAACTGCAAAACATAGTCGAAAACCTGAAAACTAAATCAAATGATCAAGAGGAAATTTCTAAGCTTGAAACGTTAGGCGCCAGCGTTACGAAGTTTGATAATTTATTTTCAAAGGCCGTCAAAGAAATTGCTATTCTGGGGCTCGATGAAAAACAGGGATTACAAGGCTCTCTTCGAAAAGCGGTTCATGGAATTGAAGAGACACTAAAACACGAAAATATACAAACCCTTACGATCACAATGCTGATGATGCGTCGGCACGAAAAAGATTTCATGTTGCGATCTAACGCCAAATATATTGGTCGAATGGACAAACGGAATGCGGAGTTTCTAGCTCAATTACAGTCCAGTGATATTGAAGGCGAACACAAGGCTCTCCTTACTGAAAAAATGGTATTGTACCAGTCAGGTTTTAAGAAGATGACGGCGTCATGGTTAGCCCTTAGCTCCACAGAAGAAGAAATGTCTGTCGCCTTTAAAGAAATAGTCGCCGCAAACCTTGAAATAGATGATTTTTATACAAAAAAAGTAGATCAGGCGACCAAGGAGTCGTCAGAAATTACGGCTACGATAGCAACAATGATTGTTTCCGCACTTATCGGTGTCGCCGTCTTTATGATAACCATTTCACTTCTGTTATCGAAGGGAATTTCAAGAATGATCTTGAATATTGCTGAGGCAATGTCCGGTCTAGCTGAAGGAAATCTCGGAACAGAGGTTCCCGCTGCCGATAGAACCGATGAAATTGGCAATATGGCAAAAGCCATGAATGTGTTTAAAGCTAATTCAGTTGAAAATGAGCGATTGGCGAATGAGGCTAAAACTTCCCGCCAAGAATCACGCCAACGCCAGGAACAAAGGCAAAAAGAAGAGTTGGAGAAGGAGCGCGAAGAAACTGAAGTTCGAGAACGCGCAATGGCGGATCAAGTTCGAAAATCTGAGCAAATGACCAAACTCGTCTCTGCCTTTGATATCAAAGTTAAAGAAAATATGGATGAGTTGAAAAATGCAACAAATGAACTTAATACCGCTGCCGGCAGCATGTCGAAGCAAGCTGAAACAACTGGTACACTCGCAAATAGCGTTAGCGTGCGATCCGATACGATGTCAAGTAACGTTAATTCGGTTGCTTCCGCGACCGAAGAGCTAAGTGCGTCAATTAATGCAATTAACGGACAGATCCAAAAATCAGCTGAAGTGACTGGGGCTGCCGTTGGAGATGCAAACAAGGCGTCAAAATTTGCTGAAGATTTGACTTCAGCAGGACAAAAAATTGAAACGGTCGTCGATCTTATTCAAGATATTGCCAATCAAACCAATTTACTCGCGTTAAATGCCACAATCGAAGCCGCTCGTGCAGGTGATGCAGGCAAAGGGTTCGCAGTTGTTGCCAGTGAGGTTAAATCCCTTGCAAATCAAACGGCAAAAGCAACTGAAGAAATCAGCGTTCAAATTTCCGATATGCAAACGGTTACAGGAGAAGTTGTCTCAGTGATGACGACCATCGGGAATGTCATCAATGAAATTAGCGGTATTACAACTGGAATTTCGGCTGCCATTGAAGAACAAAGTGCCGCAACCGGCGAAATATCCAAGAACGTTCAACAGGCTGCAGGCGGTGCAAATGAAGTTTCTGAAAGTGTACAAGAAATTCGGGTCGGTGCCGAAAATGGAACGCAGACATCCAATATGTTGAAAGAAACAGCCCAAAAAATGAATGTTGTCGCAACTACATTTGACAACGAGATTAGTCAATTTTTGGAAAATGTAAAAACAGCCTAAAAAATTAGTGAATTACGAAATTAAAAGGCTGCCCATGAGGGCAGCCTTTTTCCATCTATCATAATGTGCTAATTAAAAGGAATGATTCAAATCAATGCAGAAGTATCTAATTGGCGCATACAGGGTTCAATTAAAAAGTGAGGTGCTTAAAATGCAGAGTACAGAGTTGAAAGAAGTGACAAATCCCAAAAAGCTAGAGTTGATATTATTCGTCTTTTTATCTTTTGTCCTGATACCCGCTTTAACAGTGGGATTAGTTGGTGCTTATGGATTTTCAGTTTGGGCCTACCAGATGTACGTTAGCGGACCGCCAGTGAGTTAAGCAATGCCAATGGACAACAATCAGGCCCCTGTTTCACGTCGTGCATTCTTGCGTGGCGGAAACCTTAATAGGCATAGTAAAGCCGAATTACCTCAATTACCTTGGACAATTCCTGGAACAATTATCAATTCCTGTAGTCAATGTGACAAATGCTTGGACGCTTGTCCTGAGAATATCATTGTCAAAAACAAGGATGGTTTTCCAACGGTCAATTTTTCAGATGGGGAATGCACTTTCTGTTCTGATTGTGTGCAAACTTGTCCAGAACCCGTTTTTGAATTTATCAGTACCAATCCACACACTGCGTGGGATTTGAAAGCTGTAATTGCGGATGATTGTTTCGCCATGAATGCCGTTCAATGTCAGTCCTGCCAAGATCATTGCGAGACACAGGCCATTACCTTCCATTATGTGACTTCAGCCATACCAACACCTGTAATTTCTCTCGAAGACTGTACGGGTTGCGGAGCGTGTGTGTCGATCTGCCCCTCATCCTCAATTGCCGTAACTCCTCAAACAGCACTAAGTTTACCAAAAGGACCTTCACTATGAGCGAAGCCTATTACGTCTCCAGCCTGGTCGCACAAATGGCGCCAGAAGCAGTCGAGGCGGTTTGTAATGCCATTAAGGAAATTGAATTTGCGGATGTGCCCTTAAGCGATCCGCGCGGAAAAGCCGTTGTGCTAATCGATGCGCCCGGAATGAGCGAGCTGATGAAAATCACAGAGCAGATTCAAGAAATTGAAGGGGTGTTTTCCCTGCTGCCTGTTTATCAACATCAAGAATTAGATGATCAACATGAATTAAACCAACAACAAAAAGACTTACCGTCAAGTATTGGGCTGGAGACTACGTTATGAAACTAACCAGACGCGATTATATCAAAGCAAACGCTGTTGCCGTTGCTGCCGGTGTTGCCGGTATTCAAGGTGAGGCAAATGCTTCAAACCTTGTCACTGATAGCGATGAAACCAACCTCAAATGGTCAAAAGCTGCCTGCCGCTTCTGCGGTACCGGTTGCAGTGTCATGGTTGGCACAAAAGAAGGCAAAGTTGTCGCCACACACGGAGATGTTAAAGCCGAAGTTAACCGCGGACTAAACTGTGTTAAAGGATATTTCTTATCCAAAATCATGTATGGCAAAGACAGACTGACAACACCGCTTCTTCGTATGACCGACGGAAAATACGACAAAAATGGTGAATTCACCCCTGTTTCTTGGGATATGGCGTTGGACACCATGGCAGAGAAATTCAAAGCTGCCATTAAGAAGAACGGCCCAACGTCAATTGGTATGTTTGGTTCTGGCCAATGGACAGTCTGGGAAGGTTACGCCGCATCAAAACTGATGAAAGCCGGTTTTGGGTCTAACAACATTGATCCAAATGCCCGCCATTGTATGGCGTCAGCTGTTGGCGGATTTATGCGCACATTCGGTATTGATGAGCCAATGGGCTGTTATGATGATATTGAAGCCACCGACGCTTTTGTACTTTGGGGCTCTAACATGGCGGAGATGCACCCTATTCTCTGGACCCGTCTTACCGACAGGCGTTTGAGCGCGCCAGACACGAAAGTAGCTGTTCTGTCCACGTATCAGCATCGCTGTTTTGATCTGGCTGATATCCCAATGATATTTAGTCCGCAAACAGATTTGGCGATCCTCAACTTCATCGCCAACTACATCATTCAAAATGACAAAGTGAATAAAGATTTTGTCTCAAAACACGTTAATTTCAGACGTGGTAATGATGATATTGGCTATGGTCTTCGCCCCGAACATCCATTGCAGAAAAAAGCGAAGAACGCCGATAAAGCCGGTGGCTCTAAGCCGATGAGCTTCGATGAATATAAAGCCTTCGTATCCGACTACACTGTAGAGATGGCATCTGAACTGTCAGGTGTTCCTGAAAACCGTCTGATTGAACTTGCAGAATTGTATGCTGATCCAAAACGGAAAGTAGTCTCTTTCTGGACAATGGGCTTTAATCAGCACACGCGCGGTGTTTGGGCAAACAACTTGATTTACAACATTCATTTGTTGGTTGGGAAAATCTCAACTCCCGGTAACTCACCGTTCTCACTAACGGGCCAACCATCCGCGTGCGGTACAGCTCGTGAAGTTGGAACCTTCTCTCATCGGTTGCCTGCGGATTTGGTGGTCAAAAATCCTAAACATAGAGCCATTGCGGAGAAGATTTGGAAAATCCCGTCAGGGGTTATACCGCCGAAACCCGGCTATCATGCTGTTCAACATAACCGCATGTTGAAAGATGGTAAGATCAACGCTTACTGGGTCCAGTGCAATAATAATGTACAAGCGGCTCCTAACATGAATGAAGAGACTTTGCCGGGTTATCGTAACCCTGAAGCCTTCATTGTGGTCTCTGACCCCTACCCCACGGTAACAGCAGGTGCTGCCGATCTAATTTTGCCAACAGCTATGTGGGTAGAAAAAGAAGGTGCCTACGGTAATGCAGAACGCAGAACTCAATTCTGGCAACAATTGGTTGATGCCCCCGATGGTGCTAAATCTGATTTGTGGCAACTGGTCGAATTTTCAAAACGCTTTACGACCGATGAAGTTTGGTCAAAAGAAGTGTTGGATGCCAATCCAGAATTCAAAGGTAAAACCCTTTATGAGGTTCTGTATAAAAACGGCAACGTGGATAAGTTCCCGCTTTCAGAAACCAACAAAGATTACGCCAATGACGAAGCCAATCATTTCGGTTTCTATCTGCAAAAAGGCTTATTTGAAGAGTATGCCACGTTTGGCCGTGGTCATGCCCATGACTTGGCTCCCTTTGACGTTTATCACAAAGAACGCGGCCTAAGATGGCCTGTCGTTGACGGAAAAGAAACTAAATGGCGTTTCCGTGAAGGATCTGACCCGTATGTGAAAAAAGGTACGGGTTTTCAATTCTACGGTAAGCCTGACGGCCGCGCCAATATCTTTGCATTGCCGTATGAGCCTGCCGCAGAAAGTCCCGATGAAGAATATGATATGTGGTTATCTACTGGCCGAGTGCTTGAGCATTGGCATTCTGGATCAATGACCCAGCGGGTTCCTGAACTCTATAAGGCGTTTCCGGACGCAGTTGTATTTATGCATCCGACAGACGCTAAGAAACGCAATTTACGAAGAGGCCAAGAAGTTAAGGTCATCTCCAGACGCGGTGAAATTATTAGCCGAGTAGAAACACGTGGACGGAATAAACCCCCTGTTGGTTTGATTTTTGTTCCTTGGTTTGATGCGAGCCAGTTGATTAATAAAGTAACACTGGATGCCACAGATCCGATTTCCAAACAAACTGATTACAAAAAGTGCGCGGTAAAAGTCGTCGCTACAGGGAGGGTATAAGTGATGAGAAAAATTGCTGGTTTAACTGCAGTTGCTTTAATTACTTTGTCAGGCTTAGCCGGAACTGTTTTCTCTGAGGAGCTGATCACACTACGGGGTGGCAGCGTCATTTCTGAAGAAACCAACGCACCTGCAATGCCAAAAGTGGAGAATACGGATCAAAGGCGGGTCCGAAACTATCCTGAACAACCGCCGACCATTCCGCATCATATTCGCGGTTATGAAGTTAGTAAAAACGCCAACAAATGCTTGTCTTGCCATGCAAGAACCCGAACTGGCGAGTCTCAGGCCCCAATGGTTAGCGTCACCCATTTTATGGACCGAGAGAACCAAGTGCTGGCAACCGTATCTCCAAGACGGTATTTCTGTACCCAGTGTCATGTTATTCAACTGGATTCAAAACCTCTCGTAGAGAATACCTTTATGGATGTTGAAGACATATTTAAAAATGGAAAGGCCAAACAATGATTGGCATCGTCCGTAAAATTTGGCGGCTGGTCTGCACGACTTGGGTCAATATGAACCGCCCAGCCAAACATTTATCCATTGGGTTTTTAAGTCTTGGCGGCTTCGTTGCCGGTGTCATTTTCTGGGGTGGCTTTAACACCGCCCTAGAAATCACGAATACAGAGGCTTTTTGTATCAGTTGCCATGAAATGGGCGACAATGTGTTTGTTGAATTGAAGCCCACTATCCATTACAGCAACCGTTCTGGCGTGCGGGCCACGTGCCCAGATTGTCATGTTCCTCATAACTGGACAGATAAGATCGCCCGTAAAATGCAAGCATCGAAAGAAGTCTGGGGTAAATTATTTGGAACCATCGATACCCGGGAAAAATTTATCGCAAATCGACGACGACTTGCAGGCCATGAATGGGAGCGGTTAAAGGCTAATAATTCACTGGAATGCCGAAATTGTCATAGCGCTGAAGGCATGGATATTACTGCTCAAAGTGATCGAGCGGCAACGGCCCACCAAACATTCCTGTTTACAGGCGAGAAAACCTGTATCGATTGCCATAAAGGGATCGCCCACGAGCTTCCTGACATGACTGGGGTTGAGGGCTGGAAATAATCCAACAAACGGTTTTCAATTCAGAAGGTGTGGGTTTTAGAACTCACACCTTTTTTTATGCGCAATGCATATTTTGAAATAAAATTACAAAATGTGATGAAGGTTCGACATTTAGGTAAAATTTTGTTGCGACGCACAAATTCATCCTTATGCTATTTATATAATTAAAAAAAATCGTTGTAGGCGATTGCCAGGGGGCATTATGAACGTAGCAGTTAACTCTTCTCAATTGAATCAACAGGCTGAACAGCATTTCGATATTCTAATCGTCGGCGCTGGAATATCGGGCATAAATGCGGCTTACCATCTAAAAGACCAATGCAAAGATAAAACCTTTGCAATGTTAGAGGTACAAGACAGCTTTGGCGGCACATGGCACACCCATAAATATCCCGGCATTAGATCTGATAGTGATTTGTATACGTTCGGCTATAAGTGGAAACCATGGTCTGGTCCTCCCATTGCTAAAGCCGATGAAATTCTCAAATATTTGGGCGAAAGCTTAGATGAAAATGATCTTCAACAACACATTCGATTTTCACATCAGGTGAAGAGCGCGGAATGGTCGACCGAGAATAAATGCTGGACTTTGGGTGTATCCGTTGGAGGTTCTGACGAGTTGCAAACATTCACCTGCAATTTCTTGTGGATGTGTCAGGGGTACTATCGTCATTCGGAAGGATACACACCAGATTTTCCGGGATCTGAAAACTTTAAAGGCGAAATAATACATCCTCAAACATGGCCGGAAGACCTTGATTATAAGGGTAAAAAGGTTGTTGTGATTGGATCTGGTGCCACGGCAGCGACGTTAATCCCTTCCATGGCAGATGACTGCGAGCATATTACCATGCTGCAACGCTCGCCGACTTACTTCGCTGCGAGACCAAATAAGAACGAACTGGTGGATACACTGCGCCAATTGGAAGTTTCCGACGAATGGAT
>Ga0209826_1001050_pt1 | contig 19592 bp, 19 predicted proteins | sample GOMGulsemesocosm_5_FD_184637 | JGI IMG/M metagenome (GOLD analysis project Ga0209826, IMG submission 184637) | Methane-oxidizing microbial communities from mesocosms in the Gulf of Mexico - GOM15C Gulf of Mexico (SPAdes) (version 2) | ecosystem: Environmental > Aquatic > Marine > Cold seeps... | reverse complement strand
AAAAATAACGAGCAAAAACAAGAGCCAAACCAAGAACACAATGATGAACAAAGTACTCAACATACTGATGAACAGCACGATTCAGAAAATAACAATGACAGTGACCCCATTGATGAGTTTCAACAAGCACGTGAAATAAGTAAATTAAAACAAAGAGATCAAGAAGTTCGTTCTCACGAATTAGCGCACGCAGCCGTTGGTGGGGCACATACTGGATCGCCTAGTTATTCATTTGAAACAGGGCCTGATGGCAAAAAGTATGCCGTTGAGGGAGAGGTTTCTATTGATTTATCATCGATTGCAGGCGATCCAAAAGCAACCATTGCTAAAATGCAAAAAGTGCACGCCGCTGCTTTAGCGCCTGCTAACCCATCGGTTCAAGATACGCGTGTTGCAGCTACGGCAGCGCAAATTATTTTACAGGCTCAATCCGAAATACTACAACAACAGGGGGTTGAGTTTGACACACGCGCTTCTGAAAATGCTCCTTACGTTAAGCCTAATCAAACATTAGCGAATGATGAACAGTCGCTTCAAAATGATCATACTAAAGCACAAAGCTTTGATCAGTTTATTAATCAAACGCTAAAATCTCAAGAAACAATAGCGCCTGCACAGCCAACGCTTTCACAAACAAAAGAAGTACAACAAAGAGCAGGACGTATAGAACATTTTTATTCTGCAATAACACAAGCGTATGAAAAGCCTGTGTCACACCAGTTTGAACTACTCGCGTAAATAACGATTAAAATTAAATACCATAATTTTGACGATATTGATTAATACTGGCTAAGCTAGTCGCTAACTCATCACTGTGAGTATCATCAAGCTTTTCTTGCAAGTAGCTAACCACATCAGCTAAAGTCACAATTGAAATAACCTTAGTTCCAAAATCACGTTCAACTTCTTGAATAGCTGATAATTCCCCCTGCCCTTTTTCTTGGCGATCTAACGCAATTAATACCCCTGAAAGCTCGGCATTATGCGCTTTAATAATTTCCATCGACTCACGAATGGCCGTACCCGCGGTAATTACATCGTCTACTAACATCACTTTACCGTTAAGATCTGCACCAACTAAGCTACCACCTTCGCCATGCGTTTTTGCTTCTTTTCGATTAAAACAATAAGGCACATCAAGGTTATGATGATCATAAAGAGCAACCGTTGTCGTGGTAGCAATAGGAATGCCTTTATAAGCGGGGCCAAATACCAGGTCAAACTCGATATTAGCATCCACCAATGCCGCCGCATAAAACCGGCCTAAGCGGGCTAAATCACCACCTGTTTTAAATAAGCCGGCATTAAAAAAATACGGGCTTGTACGACCTGATTTTAAAGTAAACTCGCCAAAGCGTAACACTTGCTTTGATAAAGCAAACTCAATAAATTCACGTTGATAATCTTTCATCATTCTCTCCAATTTGTTTGCTAATTAAGACTCTTTCGATTCATTAATGATTCGAATTAAAAAGAAAATAAATATTCAACACACCAGTTTTAAGTGCCAGACAAACCTAAATACCTACAACCATGTAGGCAAGGCGTTTAATTAAGTAATCTCTGCCTATTAGAATGAATCACAACAATGTTATTGGACATTTAAATCTTTTTAAAAGATCATTTTAGTCAACGAAATTAGTGTTAACTCAACGCGGCTTTTTGGTGGTCAAATAATTCATTGATCGCATCTTTAGATAATTGCATCATCGCCTGCATTTCTTCAAAACTAAATGGCGCTTCTTCCGCAGTACCTTGCACTTCAATGAGTTTCCCCGTGTCAGTCATAACCACATTCATATCTGTTTCAGCATTTGAATCTTCAGCGTAGTCTAAATCAGCAACAGGTTCACCTTTATAGATACCAACAGAAACAGCAGCAATCATATGTTTAAGAGGGTTAGTTTTAATAATATCTTTAGCGCGCATATAATTTAAAGCGTCAACTAATGCGACACAAGCACCAGTAATTGAAGCAGTGCGTGTGCCACCATCAGCTTGAATAACATCACAATCAACAGAAATGGTGTTTTCACCCAAAGCTTTTAAATCAACTGCGGCACGAAGTGCGCGCGCAATTAAGCGTGAAATTTCTAACGTACGGCCACTTTGTTTTCCTGATGCGGCTTCTCTGCGCATGCGTGTATGGGTAGAACGAGGTAGCATACCGTATTCAGCTGTTACCCAACCTTTACCCTTACCTTTTAAAAATCGTGGCACACCTTCTTCAACCGAAGCGGTACAAATGACCTTGGTATCGCCAAACTCAATAAGTACTGAGCCTTCAGCATGAGTAGTAAATTGACGAGTAATAGTGACAGGGCGAATTTGCCCTAAAGTTCTGCCGCTTGGACGCATGGAGTGATCCTTTTAATGAACGCTAATAAAATAATTAGCGTTATTATAATGCTTCAACAGTTTTTTTGAAATATAGTTAAGGTAATAAAGGTCATATTGCTTGTCGTTAATTAGTTAATTATTTATTGAGAGAAAAATGAAATCAGTTATTTATATTGTAGTGAGCATTTATTTATTTGTTTCCGCCGCCGCTTTTTCCAAGTCAAATGACAAAGCGCTGTCTTTAACCTACGACTTACCCGAGTATAGTAAGGTTTATAATGCCGAGCGCGATGTATTTAAAGATGCTAATGCCGCTTTAACATTAGCGAAGAAAACGAATCGTAATGTATTAATTGAAATTGGTGGTAACTGGTGTACTTGGTGCCATAAAATGGATGCTTTTTTATTGAAAAACCCTAAAGTTTATCAAGCGTTACACAGTAAATATGTACTGCTTAAAATTAGCGTTAGTGATGCAAATGAAAACAAAGCTTTCATGGACACACTACCGCCTGTACTGGGCTACCCACATATGTATATTTCTACCGCTTCGGGCAAAATGTTGTTATCAAAAGACACCGCAGAATTACAAGGAGATACGGGATATTCAGTAGAATACTGGTTAACTTTTTTGCATAAATGGCAAAAGAAACAGCAACAAAAACAGCCTAGCTTTTAGGAAAATTACGTGGCATCATTCTTTGATAAAAAATACCAAACACCCGTTTGGCTCGCGGAGAAAAAACTGTCGCGACGAACTCTTTTAAAATCAGCCATGGGTGCTGCAAGTGTTGCAGCACTACCCGCTTTTATCATTTCAGCAAAACAGCAACAGCAGTTACTTGAATTAAAAAAACGTGATCCGTGGTTAACCCTTGATTCAACGTTATCTCACCTGTTACCAAAATCCGCTGCTTCAAATGATATAAACGCGCAAGATATCCATGCCTTAAACTATTTATATCAAATAATCACAGTACACCCCACTAAACAAGATGAGAAAGACTTTATCTTAGAAGGCGTTGGTTGGCTTAATAATTATGCCAGAAAGGAGTACAGCCAAGCCTTTGCTGAGTTAACGTTTGAAGAAAAAGAATTACTTTTACGACAAATTAGTCACTCAAATGCAGGTGGAAATTGGCTGACCACCTTAATTAATTATCTTTTTGAAGCCATGCTATCACCGCCTAGTTATGGAGGTAATCCTCAAGGTGTTGGGTGGCAATGGTTAGAACATCAAGCCGGCTTTCCTTTACCAGAAAAGGGTCAACGCTATTTTGAATTACCACCACGTGCTAGTGCTAAAAAAGTTGAACTAAAGCCTAACCGTTATAATCAAATGACCGTTCGTAACATCAATATTAAAAGAAGTAGTAAAGCATGAGCAAAACGAGTGACCTAGATTATGATATTTGCATTGTTGGTAGTGGCGCGGGCGCATCACCAGTAGCGTACACGTTAGCAAAAGCAGGTGCTAACGTTTTAGTGTTAGAAAAAGGTCCTTGGCTTACGGAACAAAATTTCTTTAAAGATGAACTCGCTATTAGTCTCCATGATGCTTATAACCCCAAGCTTGAAGATGAACAGCATGTTATTGAAGAAAAAGTTCAAGATAACGAAGGGAATAATTTTTGGCAAGGTGAAAAAACCAGTGATTCAGGTTGGTCATGGTGGAATGGCAGCGTCGTTGGCGGCTCATCTAATTTTATGAGTGGTTATTTTCATCGTTTAAAGCCGATAGATTTTCGTTTAAAAACTGAATTTGGCGAAATTAATGGCGCTAATATCGCAGACTGGCCCATTAGCTATGCTGAATTAGAGCCTTTTTATGCCATCGCAGAGCAAAAAATAGGAATATCGGGACGAGTCGTTAAACATCCACACCAAGAGCCACGTTCAACAGATTTCCCTTACCCTCCGATAGCTGAATTGCCAATGTCATCATGGATAGATAAAGCAGCAACAAGCATTGGCTACCACGCTATTCCTGTGCCAAGAGCTATATTATCAAAGCCCGCCATGGGACGACGCAGTTGTGAATATTCTGGTTATTGCAGCAGCTATGGTTGCTCAACTGGCGCTAAAGGTAGCGGCAGAGCGGCTTTACTCAATCATGCCGTGGCAACAGGCAATTGCACCATTAAACCAAATTCAAAAGTGTACAAAATCGCTACCGATGATAAAGGAAAAATTAGTGGTATACATTACTATGATGCAACAGGCAACAAACGCAGTGTTACTGCAAAAATCTATGTGGTTGCTTGTCAGGCGGTAGAAACCTCACGTTTATTACTTGCCTCTAAAGGAAAGAAATTCCCTAATGGCCTCGCTAACAATACTGGCCAAGTGGGTAAAAACCTATTATTTAGTGCTGGCGGTACGGGGAGTGGCGATTTCATTTATGATCAACTCACCAAACAGCAAGCTGATGAATTAAAAGTTGTTGGCCCTTTTATTAATAGAGCCTTACAAGATTGGTATCAAATAGATGATGACACCTTTTCGGGCGCTAATCGCAATGGGCATGCTAAAGGAGGCACTATTGACTTTTTATTTCATCAAAACCCAATATCGCGTGCGCGTGGTACTCAATGGGGCAACTTTACTTTAGACAAGGTGGCAGCTGATGAACAAGGCACTGACAAATTACTTTGGGGAGAAGCGCTAAAACAAAGTATAAAACACGAATTTACGTCTTATAAAACGCTGCGTTTTGAAGTGTTTAATGATTGGCTTCCCACCGATGATTGTTTTGTTGCTTTAGATAAAAACGTCACAGATCAATGGGGTGATCCCGTGGCTAAAGTGCGCATTGGTTACCATGATCATGATTTAGAAGTAGGTGCTTACCTTGCCGAAAAAGCAGAAAAATTATTAGTTGCTTTAGGTGCTAAAAATATTGAATCATCCGTCAGTGGTTACCCCTCAACTAACTTAATGGCTGGCGGTTGTCGCTTTGGTGATGACCCTAACACCTCAGTGCTCAACAAAAACTGCCAAGTTCATGAGGTTGATAACTTATATATCACCGATGGTTCCTTCATGCCAACAGGCGGTAGCGTACCCTATACATTTACTATTTATGCCAACGCTTTTCGTGTGGCTGAGCATATAAAACAGCAATGGCATGATTTGTCGCTAAAATCATAATTTAGCCTAATCCGCTGGCATATAGAATATATAATTGCCCTTCGCATTTTTAAAAAGCTTGGTTATAATCAACCGTATATTTATGAGGTTTTTTAGGACTATTTATTATGATTCATAGCATGACAGCTTTCTCACGTTTTGAAGTAAAAGGTGACTGGGGGAATGCCATATGGGAAATACGCAGTGTAAATCAACGTTTTTTAGAAACCTATTTTCGTTTACCTGAGCAGTTTCGTGGTGTTGAACCTTTGCTACGTGAGCGTTTTCGTAAACAATTAAATCGTGGCAAGGTTGAGTGCAACTTACGCCTTAATGTCAATGCTGGCGCTGAAACAGAATTAGCACTTAATAAAAAGCTAGCGTTGCAATTAATTCAACATGCAAATTGGATAAATGAACAAACCCTAAATAGCCAAGTGAGTCCTTTAGAGGTTATGCGTTGGCCCGGTGTTATGGAAGCGCCTGAAGCAGATATGTCTGCCATTCAATCGGCGTTATTATCAGGTTTTGATACTGCACTGGCAGACTTTATTGCTGCCCGCGCTAGCGAGGGTGAAAACTTAACCGCCATGATAGAGCAACGCTTAACCGCTATTAGTGCCGAAGCTGATAAAGTACAAACCCATATGCCTACCGTCATTGAATGGCAGCGTCAGCGTATTAAAGATAAATTCAACGACGCCCGCATTGACCTTGACTCTACTCGTGTAGAGCAAGAATTAGTGTTGTTAGCACAAAAAATGGACGTAGCCGAAGAATTAGACAGGCTTAATAGCCACGTTAGTGAAACCCGTAAAATATTGAAAAAAGGTGGCGCCCAAGGTCGTCGTTTAGACTTTATGATGCAGGAATTTAACCGAGAAGCGAATACCTTAGGCTCTAAATCGATTAATACCGATGTAACAGCAAGCGCAGTAGAATTGAAGGTTTTAATCGAACAAATGCGTGAACAGATTGCAAATATAGAGTAGTGTACACGCAAGTTTAATACTCGCTATACTCTCATTATAACATGGGAACATAGCAGGCTTATTATTTGTATTGATTCATCCAAGCCTGCTAAAATCTATTATAACTAATTCAGCCACCCTTACACCAAAATAGAATTCATGGTTAACGATCTCCATGTTCATTGGCTAACAACAAATGAATTCTATATAAACCCTTCACACGGCACGTGATAATGCTCAAAAATGCCTTTCTTCATGTCGACAATACGCAATTGATATTTATTCCCTAGGGTTTATATTTACATTTAAATATCGTAAAATTCAGCTCGTAGTAAACCCAATTAAATTGAATTAACAAAACGTACAGATTTGTTTACTCAGTGGCGAGAAAGCATTCATCATTGAAATTTAACAGTCTGTACAACAAATGCTAAGGATTAATATGACTATTTCGACCACTCATGAACAAACATATACAAATGAAACACCCGCAACACAATCAAGCTTAACTGCATTGCAGCACATCGCTGTTTTAAGTTTTGGTGCTTTTATTCTCTTTATGGTTGGTTTCTCTCCTATACCTGAAGCACATAATGCGGCTCATGATACCCGCCACTCTTTAGCTTTGCCTTGTCATTAAATTACTAAAAAATAGTCATATACCCGTGTCACCTCAACATGCAGGATTTAGCTGAAGTTATCACGGGTATAATTATCACCTTATGGAGTTGTAAATGTTATTTCGTCGGATTATTTTTAGCGCTATCCTTATAGGTATTTTTAGTGGTGCTATCTTAAGTACCATTCAAATTATCGCGGTTACACCGATATTATTAGCAGCGGAAGCTTATGAAGTTGCCGATAAAGCCATGCCCTCAGGGCATCAACACCATCAGCCAAAAGAATGGGCACCACAAGAGGGTTTTGAACGTACTGGCTACACAGTTATGGCTAATATACTCGCTGCTATTGGCTTTGCTAGTTTTATTTTAGTGTTATTGAGTCATCTTAAATCACGGCAACTGATTGAGTTAAATATTAAAAGTGGCCTACTTTGTGGGCTAGGCTGTTATCTTGTTTTCTTTGTTATACCGAGTTTAGGATTGCCACCAGAAATTCCAGGTTCAAAATCTGATGCGCTACAACATAGACAGTCTTGGTGGTTATTAACCGCTATTGCTAGTGCGCTAGGTTTACTTATCTTGGCCTTTAGCCCATTAAAATATAAGTTGCTTGGTATTATTAGTCTAGCGGTACCTTTTATTGTTGGTGCACCTCATTTAGATGGCCCCGACTTTACCCATCCTGATCCAGAAGCGGTTAATGCTTTAATTAATTTACATCACGAGTTTATTGTTGCTACAAGCATCAGCAGTTTTATCTTTTGGCTTATCTTAGCTGCGTCAAGTCTTTGGTTATTAAAGACTTGGGTATATAAGCCTGTGAATACAGAGAATAATACTATTAATGCCAATAAGTAATTACCCCTTTTGTGCCGTAGCAGGCCAACATGAGTTTAAACTCGCACTAATTCTTAATGCGATAAACCCCGCCATTGGTGGGGTTTTGGTTAGTGGGCCACGTGGTTGTGCAAAATCAACTCTAGCACGAGGTATTACCGACATTTTGCCTGATGCACATGACTTAGTGACTTTACCCTTAGGGGCGAGTGAAGAAATGTTAGTGGGTACCTTGGATTTGCAGCAAGTCTTAGCAGAGCAAAAGGTTACCTTTAATCCCGGAATTTTGGCCAAGGCCGACAACGGCGTATTATACGTTGATGAAGTCAACTTATTGGCTGATTCGTTAGTTGATTTGCTGTTGGATGTTTCTGCGAGTGGTATCAATTATGTTGAACGCGACGGTATCAGTCACCAGCATTTATCTCGTTTTATTCTATTAGGCACGATGAATCCTGATGAAGGGGAATTACGGGCGCAATTACTTGACAGATTTGGTTTGTCGGTAGAGTTATCAGGACAAAATTCTATAGAAGAACGCATTGAAATAGTGCGTTTAAGAGAAGATTTTGATCGAGATCCACAAGCATTTATTGCTAGCTATCAAGATCAACAGCAGCAAATTTGTCAAACTATCGCCATGGCTAAGCAACAATTACCCCGCATAACCTGCTCAGCAGAGTTACGTCACTTAATTGCTACACGTTGTGATCAAGCAAATGTTGATGGGCTTCGTGCCGATATTGTTTGGTTAAAAGCAGCATATGCCCATGCTGCATGGTCGGGACGAAAAGAAGTTAATGAAACTGATGTTATAGCGGTTGAAGCCTTAGTCTTGAATCATCGCAAACAGGCGTTCGATAAAGCTCCCTCAAACAAGTCAAATAGTTCAAATAAGCCAAATACGGATGCTAAACCACCCTTTTCTCGGCCATCATCTGAGCAACATTCACCTGCAGCACAGCCAAAGAATAATCAGGCTGAACAAGCTGGTACTCAATCTGACCCTCAACTTGATAATCAGCCTGACAGTCAATCGGGTGAATGGGGCAGTATGGCTACGCCTCAACAACAGCAAACTGGCGAGCCTTTAACGTCTGTTTTACCTCAGCACTCAATGGATAGCTTAAAAAAACAAATATCCTCGGTGGCTAACCTGACTAAAATCACAGCAAAAAATAATCAAGGGCAAGTCCTCGGTGGTCAAAAAAATAGCACTAAATTGAGTTCCTCGGTCAATTGGTTTAACAGCTTGGTTTCGTCAATAGGCCAATGGCCACCACAAAAATTACGCTTTAAAACAAATAAAGTAGGTCAACCAATAATTAATTGTATTTTGTTAGACACTTCGGCTTCGACCCTCAAACGTCGGCAATTTTCTAGAGCCAAAGCAGTGGTTTTAGCGCTAGCGAAAACGGCCTATCAACACAGAGAACACTTGGTGATTTTTGGCTTTGGTAACCAAGAAGTACAGCAATTAATGGTTAAACAAAAAGCACCAAAATTGATCAAACAATGGTTAGATAAAATTACCGCGGCAGGCGGTACACCCTTACGAGAAATGCTTAAACAGCTTAGTACTTATCAGGATAACTTAGCAAAAAACTCATCCTCATTACGTTGTCGAAATATTCTTATTACCGATGGTTGCAGTAGTCAACATGTTGATGATATCGCCTTAAAGGGTGATACCTTATTGATTGATATTGAAGATTCAGCCGTAAAACGAGGTCGTGGTGTTGATATTGCGCGCCAATTAAATGGTCAATATTTTGTACTACCAACCTAATCTTTTCTAAGCCATCTTTTTTCACTCTGTTGCTAACTACCGTGTTGCTAAATTAAGGAAACCAAATGAAACCATGTTTATGTCCCGCTTTGATTTTAGCTGCGCCAGCATCAGGACAAGGTAAAACGACGATAACGGCAGGTTTAGCGTCAATGTTAAAGCGCCAAGGTAAAATAGTACGTATTTTTAAAGTTGGTCCTGATTATCTTGATCCAAAAATTTTACGACAAGCCTCAGGGCAACCCGTTGAACCCTTAGATTTATGGATGGCTGGCTTAGATTATTGCCAAGATAAAATGTACCAAGCGGCACAGGTTGCCGATATTATTTTAATTGAAGGTGCCATGGGTATTTTTGATGGTAAGCCCTCAAGTGCCGATTTAGCCGCGCAATTTGATATTCCCGTTGCTATCGTGATGGATGTTAAAGGTATGGCACAAACTGCCGCCGCTATAGCCATGGGATTAGCGAGTTATCGTGATGATTTTACCTGTGCCGGTTTAATTGCCAATAATTGTGCCAGTGAACGTCACGCGCAATTAATTCGTGATGCCTTATCGCCATCATTACCCTTGCTTGCGACCCTTAAAAGAGCAAGCGAAGTGAGTTTGCCAGAACGTCATTTAGGTCTAGTACAAGCAGAGGAAATGGCCGAAGAATTACAAGAAAGACTTGATGCTGGTGCAGACTGGGTTGCTGAATCTCAATTAAAATATCTATTAGATAAAATTCCACCCGTGACCTTTAAGCCACCAAGTAAACGTATTCCGTCAAATCAATCATTAATGGGTAAAACCATTGCTATCGCCAAGGATAAAGCGTTTAGTTTTATTTATGATGCTAATTTACAGGTATTGAATGACTTAGGGGCGAGCTATGTGTTCTTTTCTCCTTTGCATGATCAAGCAATACCTGATGCCGATGCCCTATGGCTACCGGGTGGTTACCCTGAATTACACGCAGTACAACTGGCAGCTAATACAGTTATGCGGCAATCAATAAAACGTTTTGCTCAAGAGAACAAACCTGTACTCGCAGAATGTGGTGGGTTTTTATATTGCTTAGATTCGTTGACTGATCTCAACAAACAACACCACCTTATGCTTGGGTTAATACCCGGTGAAGGTCAAATGCGTACGCGCGGTGGTTGTCAGGGTATGCAAACAGCCGTGTTACCAGAAGGCGATTTTCGTGGTCATTCCCATCATAGGTCGATCAGTAGTAAAACGCCTGAGCCTATTGCCTTTGGCCGACGCCCCTACCATCCTGCACCTGGCGAAGCCATTTATCGCGTTGGCAGTGTTACCGCAAGTTATATCCATTTATTTTTCCCCTCAAATAAAGAGGCTTTATGTGCTATATTAACCCAGTCACTCACCACTCCACTTTCATCAAAAAACCTGTAGCAAAGCAGTCATTGAAAAAATAATCATGATAATCGAATTTTTACCCTTAATTTTTCTCGGCTTTAGTTTAGGCTTTATGCACGCATTGGACGCCGACCATGTCATGGCCGTATCAGCATTAAGCAATCAAAACCCTAGTTTTTTTAAAACCCTTTGGTTTAGTGCTAACTGGGCTCTAGGTCATGGCGGCGTTTTATTGATCAGTGGTACAATTTTGTTCGGTTTAGGCATTAGTGTTCCGCCGTCGTTACAGCATGTTGCTGAAATGAGTGTGGGTTTATTACTTATTGGGATTGGCCTATCTATTTTTTGGCAGTTCAGGCAGCAAAAAATAAATATGACAGCCCATCACCATGGCGATATTCAACATAGCCACTGGCATAATCATCAACATATTGAAAATACTCAGTTAAAGGCAACGAAAGATACGCACTTACCTATTATGGTTGGCTCTTTACATGGGCTTGCGGGTAGCGCCCCTGCACTTGCCTTAATACCTATTGCCAGCCAAGAGCAAATGTCTACTATCATTATGTACTTACTGGTGTTTTCTCTGGGTGTAATGTTATCTATGATGTTATTCGGGCTTTGCTTAGGTTCGATACAACGATTTTTAAAAAAGACTCATCAGCGAGCTCAATATTGGAGCCAAAAATTTATCGCGACTACCTCAATATTAGTCGGTTGCTTTTGGTTCTATAAGGCTTTTTAAACGGTGTGGCCAGAAAGTGATGAAGCACCGCACCCCTTAAAAACAGGGTTAACCACGGGTTGTTGTGCTACTGCATGTAGTATCGCTGCCGCTTATCATTTATTAGCAAATACCAAGATAACCGCTGCTGATGTTACTTTGCCTAAGAATAAAGTAGTGCAGCTAACTATCATAAAACTCAGCGAAATCTCCAGTCAATGTACACGCGCAGATGTCATTAAAGACGCGGGTGATGATCCCGATGCCACCCATGGCGCCACGGTATTTGTTGAGTTATCGCTAAGCAAACAAGCGGGTATTAAATTTAAAGCGGCCAAAGGTGTGGGAACGGTTACTCGCGCGGGGCTTTCTTTGGCTATCGGAGAGCCTGCTATTAACCCCGTACCACGTAAAATGATAACTGAACATTTACAGCATATTGCAAAAAAAACACATTATCACGGCGGTTTTATCGTGGCAGTTGGTGTTGAAAACGGTGAAAAAATAGCCTTAAAAACGATGAATGCGCGCCTGGGAATTTTAGGCGGTTTATCTATTTTAGGGGTATCAGGCATAGTGCGACCATTTTCATGCTCTGCTTATATCGCCTCCATTTATCAGGGTATTGATGTTGCGACAGCGAATGGTTATCGTCATCTTGCCGCCACAACGGGTAATCGCAGTGAAGCGGCAATTAAGGACTATTATCAATTACCCGATATTGCCTTAATTGAAATGGGTGATTTTGTTGGAGCGGTTATTTCACAAGTTAAAAAAGTACAAGCAGGGCAAAAAGTGACCGTAATGGATAAATTAACGATCTGCGGAGGATTTGGCAAACTAAGTAAACTTGCTATGGGAAAATGGAATTTACATAGCCAAGCATCCAGCATAGATTTTAATTTTCTAGCCCAGCTTGCACAAAACCAAGGGGCATGCGCTAGCGTCATGAAAAAAGTCACCCTTGCTAATACCTCAATTGAAGCATTGACTATTTGTTTTGCCGCAAAAATTGATTTAGCCGCCGCAGTTTGTCAAGCCGCTTATGAGCAAGTAAACGCTAAACTACCCGCGCATACAGAACTTGATATATGGACGATAGATCGCCAAGGTGCCCTTATTGGTTATGCAGGGTCTGCTGAATTAACTTGTTTTGAGCATACTTGTCTCGAAGACTCTCATATCGAAGGTAAGCAACAATGACGTTACTGGTTTTAGGCGGAACCGCCGATGCTCGTCATATTGCGAATACCGCAATTGAACATAAAATATCGGTTATTTACAGTGTTGCAGGGTTAGTGAGAGTGCCTAAATTAGCTTGTTCTGTGGTGGTTGGCGGTTTTAGCCAATTTGGAGGTCTAGAAAAGTTTATCGCTCAACAAGGTGTTAGTGCTATTTTAGATGTTACCCACCCTTATGCGCAAAGAATAAGTAGCAAAGCCGCAATAGCAGCTAAAGCAAAGTGTATTCCTTATTGGCGTTTTCATCGACCGCCTTGGCAAGCCGAAGTAGGACAAACATGGCATGAATTTAGTGACTATCCGCAGCTTGTTAAGCAATTAGCGCAATATGCTACGGTCTTATTTTCTATCGGGCAGTTACCTTCTGAACTGCTAGTGCCGCTCAAAGAGCAGGCTAATTCAACCCACCAAAAGCAGTTAGTGCGTACCGCAGCGTCAGCTAAATTTGATTTATTGCCAAATATGCACTGGCTTAAAGCGATTGGCCCTTTTGCCTTAGAAGATGAACTTATGCTGATAAAAAAACATAATATAAAGGCAATAGTGAGCAAAAATAGTGGTGGCTCAGCGACAAAAGCTAAGTTACAGGCGGCGCAACAGTTAGCTATTCCAGTATTTATGCAAACTCGTCCTGAACTACCACCAGCAGATAACCTTTTTACGGAGCAGTCATCTTGTCTGACATTTTTATTACAGCAGTATAATCAGAAGAATACATCCTTATGACACAATTAAATAATAACCCGACTTTTCCCCCAAATTCTATCGCTGATTATAGCTATGAGGTAAATCCACAAGCTATTGAAAAAGAAAGTTTTCGGCAAATACGTCAACTAACGCCATTGGATCATTTAACGCTTGAGCAACAGCAAGTAGTCATGCGTATTGTTCATAGCATTGGCATGCCTGAAGTAAGTGCTAAAGTACGTTTTAGTGCTAAAGCTTGCCAACATGGTTTACAAGCAATAGCCGATCAAGCTAGCATTTTATGTGATGTTGAAATGGTTAAACAAGGCATTACCAAGCGCATGAATCAGCAAAAAACGCTTTGCCTACTTAACGATCCTCGCGTTGCTCCACTCGCAAAAGAACGTGGTGAAACACGTACTATGGCAGCATTGCAGTTTTGGCAAACCGACTTAGCTAACAGCATTGTTTTAATTGGCAATGCGCCAACCGCCTTATTTCGTTTATTAGAAATGATAAAACAAGGCGCTGATAAGCCTGCATTAATCATTGGTATGCCCGTTGGTTTTGTTGGCGCGGCTGAATCAAAACAAGCACTATGGGATTGTCATCAACAACTTGGCATTGAATGTATTACTTTATTAGGTAATCAAGGCGGTAGTGCCGTTACCTCCGCGTCGTTAAATGCTTTGTTTCGTTGTGCTAACGGTGAGATTTATTAATGATTGATGTTATTGGTTTAGGTGTAACTGGGTTAGGCGTAACTGACCGACCTTTATTATCAAATACTGCCCAGTTAGCGCTTGAAAATGCGGTGGTAGTGATTGGTTCTAAACGACAATTACAAGTGGTCAGTTATTTATTAGCTAACAACCAAAAACAGCAACAAGTCATATTGCCACCGTTAGCTAAATTAGCACAACTGCTTGACGAAAATAAATCTGTTGCGATTGTTATGCTAGCGTCGGGTGACCCATTGCACTATGGCATAGGGCGATGGTTAGTCAAAACAGTTGGCTTAGACCAGCTAAACTTTCATCCTGCGGTTTCTAGTATGCAAGCGGCATGTCATTTACTCGGTATTTCCCTGCAAGATGTTGACGTATTAAGTTTGCATGGTCGACCCCTTGAAAAAATTCGGTCAGTGTTAAAAGTAAAAAAAAACCTATTAGTGCTCACCGATAAAAACAGTCAACCGCAGCAGTTGGCTCAAGCGTGTTTAGCCGCTGGATTTACACAAACTAGTATCACCGTTATTGAAAAAATAGGCTACCCAGAGCAAAATCTCCGTAAATTTTCTCTGGATGAATTACTCAATGAGAACGCGTTAAGCTTCGATCCACTGCATGTCAGTTTAATTGAACCTCAAGGCCTTGGCGGCTGTTTACCTGAATTTCCGGGTTTTGAAGACCAGCTTTTTATTACTGGGGCTGAACCGGGTAAAGGAATGATCACCAAGCGAGAAGTTCGTTTAGCGATTTTATCTTTATTGCAACCTAGCCATAGTGATGTCATTTGGGATATAGGTGCTGGGTGTGGCAGTGTTACCATTGAACTTGCTTACTGGCAAAAAAATGCCCATATTTATGCACTTGAGCATCATGATCAGCGCTTAACTTGCCTACGGAATAATCGTGAAAAATTTGGTGTTAGGGAGAATGTAACCATTGTTGCTGGCCGAGCACCTGAACAATTATCATCACTACCAAAAGCGAATAAAGTCTTTATTGGTGGTAGTGATGGTGAATTACAAACGATACTCCAGATCGCTTGGCAACAATTGCCTGAACACGGTTTATTGGTTGTTAGTGCTGTGACTGAAAATACTAAATTTCAATTACAACAATTTTCCCAACAACTGAGCCATCAGCAAGTGGAAACATTACAAATAGCGGTAAGTAAAGGTAGTCATTTAGCAGGGCAGTTAATGTATAAGCCGAACCTTAGCGTTACCCTTTATAAATTTATTAAACATGGCACAGAATAACCTCATGGAAAAAAACGCTGAATTCACAACATTATCACATACTGGCTCTTTTATTGGTGTTGGCGTCGGCCCAGGCGACCCACAATTAATGACATTAAAAGCCTATCAGTTGATCATAGATGCCGAGGTAATCTGCTATTTAACCAATAAAACGAACTACTCTCATGCCAAAGATATTGCTCGCCATGCTGTTGCAAAAAGATCAGCTGATAGTATTGAAATAGCTATATTCATGCCGATGGAAAAAGACCGTACTCAAGCGAATATCGCTTATGATCAAGCAAGTAAAGAAATAAGTACGTATTTATCGCTTGGCAAAAATGTTGTATTTCTCTGTGAGGGTGATCCGTTATTTTTTGGCTCTTATAGTTATTTACTTGAACGCCTGCAAAACCGTTTTACTTGTCAGGTAGTGCCAGGGATTTCTTCCGTCAATGCAGCCGCATCAGCATTAGTAAGGCCTTTAACCGCCTTAACAGACTCCTTTGCAGTATTATCTGGTAGGCATAGTGAAGAATTCTTACAACAAAGTTTACGCCAATATGACAGCCTAGTGATTATGAAAGCGGGTAAAAATCGACCTAAGATATTAGCGGCTTTGTTTGCAACCAATAGAAGTCAAGATGCAAGTTATTTGGAATACATAGGTCGAGAACAAGAATTTATAGAAAATGATGTAAGCCAATTAGCCAATGAAGCCGGCCCTTATTTTTCGTTGTTTGTGGTGCGTAATAAAAAACTAATGCACAATACCACAATGCTGAATCAGCACCGAAAAACCGTTAGTTAATGAGCCAGTTTACATGATCCGTATTATTTCCTTAACGTCAGCCGGTAAGTTATTAGCCGATAAAATAGCGAAAACGCTAACAGAGGCATGTGAACTTTGTTATAAACCGAAACCGTTTACTGAATTTGTTCAGCAAGCGTTTCAGCAGGGTGATCGATTAATACTCATTTGTGCAACAGGTATTGCGGTAAGAACTTTAGCGCCAGTACTAACCAATAAAAAGCAAGATCCGCCAGTACTGGTACTGGATGAACAAGGCAAGTTTATTATTCCACTGCTATCTGGACATGAAGGCGGTGCAAATAACTGGGCAGCACAACTTGCAAAAGACATAAAAGGCCAATTAGTGATGACCACAGCTCAGCCTTATTTATCACCGGTTTACAGTGTTGGTATGGGCTGTGAAAGAAATTGTCCACTTGCCGATTTAGAAGAGTTATTAATGCAGTCACTCAAGCAAGCAAACTTGTCCTTAGCACAAATTTCACACCTTACGAGCATCGACATCAAAGCCGATGAAGTGGGTTTAATCGCTTTAGCGAAAAAACTTAACAAGCCTTTTATTACTTGGAACAAAGAACAATTACATCAGGTTGAACAGCTGTTAAGCACTAAATCAACCTATATTTATAGTGTGGTTGGTGTCTATGGCGTTGCTGAATCCGCAGCGCTTTATGATGTACAACAACTCACTAGTCAACAAGGTGAATTGGTACTAAATAAACAAAAATCAGCAAAGGCAACATGTGCCATTGCGAGGGCTTACCCATTAGCCACAAAAAACAACACCCTTTAGCCATGGTATTCTAAACTGAATACACTTGGCATGACATAACAGACAAAGAGATAATATGAGTAAACTTTTTTTAGTGAGTGCCGGCCCCGGAGACATAGATTTAGTTGCGCCAAAAGCCATAGCGGCAATTAAAGCCAGTACTGATTTAGTTGCCTATGGTTTATATTTAACCATTTTAGGGGAGGTATGCGACAATAAAACTCATCATGACTTGCCACTTGGCCAAGAAATAGAACGTGCTCGCTTAGCACTAAACTTAGCCGCAAGCGGTAAAGCGACTGCACTGATCTCCAGTGGTGACATTGGTATTTATGCCATGGCCACTTTAGTGTTTGAACTACTCGACAGACAATTAAAAGGGTTAGAAAACCACCCAGAATGGTTAGATGTTGATATAGAATCCGTACCGGGTATCTCTGCAATGCAAGCGGGTTCAAGTAAAATTGGCGCATTATTAGGCCATGATTTTTGTACCATTTCATTATCTGATTTATTAACACCTTGGCAAACCATAGAGAAACGTATTGAATGTTGTGCACTGGGTGACTTTGTTGTTTCTTTTTACAACCCAAAATCTAAAAAACGTGACTGGCAAATTAACACTGCTCGCGATATTTTACTTAAACACCGCCCTGCATCAACCCCGGTGCTTTTAGGTCGTCAACTAACCCGTGAAGATGAAAGTATTACCATCACGACACTCGCCGAACTTGATGCTAAAGATGTGGATATGTTCACGATGGTCACTGTAGGTAACAGCCAATCAAAACACATCATCAACGGCGCAAAAGAATGGATATACACACCAAGAGGTTACGATAAAAAATTATGACCGTTTATTTTATTGGCGCAGGCCCAGGTGACCCAGAACTCATCACTGTTAAAGGACAACGACTTATTAATGCTTGTCCCGTTATTTTATACGCGGGCTCTTTAGTGCCTCGGCAACTTTTTGCTTCGGTAGAAACTACCGCCGAGAAAATTATTGATAGTTCAACCTTAAATTTAGAAGAAATCATCGAACATATTAATACCGCGCATCATCAAGGTAAAGATGTAGCCCGCGTACATTGTGGCGATCCCTCATTGTATGGGGCTATTGGCGAACAAATGCGCCGATTAGATCAGCTCAATATCAATTATGAAATTATACCCGGGGTTACGGCAACGGCAGCTTCTGCTGCTTGGTTGAAAAAAGAATTAACCTTATCGGGTGTATCTCAAACCATTATCATGACACGTTATGAAGGGAAAACGCCCTTTCCAGAACGTGAAAGACTGCCTGCATTAGCAGCAAGTGGGGCTACATTGGCGATACATTTAGGGGTGACTAAAATTGGAAAAATTGTTGATGAATTAATCCCTTTTTATGGTGAAAATTGCCCCGTAGCGGTTTGTTACCGTACTTCTTGGCCAGATCAAGACAGGGTTACCGGTACTTTAAAAGATATTGTAGAAAAGGTCAGAGCAAAGAACTTCAAATTGACCTCGTTGATTTTAGTTGGCGCAGTATTAGCAACGGATGAATTTGATGACTCGTACCTTTATGATAAAAACCAGCCAAACTTATTTAGACCACCCGTGAAAGAAAGCTTAGACTCTATTTCGAAGAGCATAACTTAAATTAGCTGGAAGAGATGCAGATAGTGGGATCCTATAACGGTACAACCAACTTTTGGGTATACCCAAGCTAGCGTAGAATTAAAGGTTGTTTTGTTCTTTTATAAATTTTGCTATGCCACTCTCTTCTATAAAAATTGTATTTGCTACTTTTGTGATCAAACGCTTGCTTAGTAATGATTTATAAGCGCAAGGTATTGTTAATTGCCCCGTAATACTTTGAGCTAATATCGGTTTTTTATAGCACCACGATATTGCCATTGTTATTCATTCCCATTCATTAGGCTATGGTGTTGTTCATTATAGTTTGATGAAGATGTTTTACAAAATATAAATGGTAGTTATTTAATGCAGGATCATATTGTCCTGCACAACTAATCTGACTATAGGACGTTATTAACCATTATACCCATGAACCATCAAAGGGAATGGCTACTTTTTACAAATAGGCGTTCCTGCTTGCGCGGGCTTATTAGCCTGTTCTTCATCAACTATTGCTTGAGGAAACTGTGCCATAAAACAACAACATACATTGTCATTAATCATGGTTCTTGGCCCATGTGGATGCCCTATATGTTTATAAGGCGCATGTGAATGTCCGTGACTGTGTGAGTGAGTATGCCCGTGAGAATGATTCTGTTCATGCTCGTGTACATTTTCATTTTCATTTTCATTTTCATTTTCA
>Ga0209826_1001048_pt1 | contig 19608 bp, 25 predicted proteins | sample GOMGulsemesocosm_5_FD_184637 | JGI IMG/M metagenome (GOLD analysis project Ga0209826, IMG submission 184637) | Methane-oxidizing microbial communities from mesocosms in the Gulf of Mexico - GOM15C Gulf of Mexico (SPAdes) (version 2) | ecosystem: Environmental > Aquatic > Marine > Cold seeps... | reverse complement strand
TTGGTAAAAACGACACAATTTTGCACTCAAAGGTAGATAATGGTTAAGCTAAATTCTTTGCAATACTCAAATAGTCAAACACCCACTTTAGATGAAACTTACAGTGCAGAACCTTTAAAAAATAATGTAGAGTTTGAATCTATCAAAGTAGCTTTTAAAAAAGAATATGCTCACAAAAGTTTAAATACTTTTTCTTTTACAAAAGAGGGGTTTTTATCACTTTTTATTCAATTAGATGGAAGGATTGCTATTAGTTTGGGTGAGAGTGAAGCCATCATACTTGCAGGAGAGATGTACGAAGAACTAGGTCATGAGGTCGTATGGATTTCTTTAAATAGTAATGGAGAAATAAAATACGATAGGTGTAAAAACTTGGATGTGGATTTTTTCTTTGTGTCTTCTTATATCATGGATACTTTTGTTCAAACTTCAATTGAGAAAATAAAAACATACACTTCTGCAAAAATAGTTTCAAATTGTAGTGCTAATAAATATGCTAAAAATGCAGATTTGATTTTATTTGATGCTTATAAGTTATGTGGTTATGGAGTTTGTGGAGTGATATTGTACTCCTTGGATGAACTAGATGAACAGTACGATGGTGAAATGGATGTTCTTGGATTGAAGCTTATTTATGAAGCTTTAGAGCAACAAAAGTTTGTAAATACAAATAAGAATGATTTTATTCAAAGTCTAAAAGAAGAGTTTAAAGAAGACTTGCATTTTTTTGTGGATGCCAATAGTACTTTGCCTTATACCTTACATTTTGGACTAAAAGATATCAAAGCAAGACAAATTATCCGAACCTTGGGTTTACATGATATTTATATCACCAATGGTGAAGGGTGCTCACTTGGTCTCTCGCGACCTTCACGTATCATTCAAGAGATGGGATATGAAGAAGATACGAGTAGATGGGCTTTAAGTTTTACTTTTGATAAAGAATACGAGCAAGATGAAATACATAAGATCGTCAAAACCATGGGACAAAAATATAGACAAATAAAGGCATTATCGTGAAACAACTAACCTATCTTTCATATGTAGAAGCAGCAAGAAAAAGTTTGGAAATTGCAGTTCCAACATCACTCAAAGAATCAGTAAGTATTCAAAATGTATTGGGTCGAGTAATTAGCAATGATATAGCTTGTATTAAAAATATGCCTTCTTTTGACAACTCAGCAATGGACGGCTTCGCGGTTCGCTTTGAAGATGCAGGAAAGGGCTTGAAAGTTAAAAAAACTATTTTAGCTGGTGAGACATCAAAGGCCTGCCTAAGTGCCAATACCTGTTATCGTATCATGACAGGAGCGCAAGTTCCCTCTGATGCTGATACCATCGTGCCCATTGAAAATATGCTTGAAGTCAATGGAGAATATGTAGTACTTCCAAAAAAACTTAAAAAAGGTAGTAATAAAAGAATCAAAGGTGAAGAACAAGCTTTTGGAAATATCTTGTTTGAAAAAGGCTCTAAAATACAAGCCACTGATATAGCAGTACTTGCCTCACAAGGCATCACAACCCTTGAAGTATATAAAAAAATCACCATAGCTGTGGTATCAACTGGAAATGAGTTAAAAGAACCCTGGCAAAATGCCAGCGAAAATGAAATCTACAATTCAAACTCTTATGCTTTAATCTCTCAACTAGAACAAAATGGTTTTGATGCTACTTATGCCGGAGTAGTTCCTGATAATCTTGAAGAAACTATTGCTTATATTGGGGGCTTGAAAAATTATGATGTGATTATTACCACAGGAGGTATTTCTTTAGGGGATGCTGATTTTATCGCGCAAGCTTATGAAGAAAATGGTTTAGATGTGGCCTTTCATGGCATCAAAGTGAAACCAGGTCGTCCTACCATGATGGGAAAAATGGGAAAAACATATGTGATGGCACTTCCTGGCAATCCACTAACAGCCATGGTAAAAGCTTCTTTATTAACCATGCCAGTGTTAAATAAAATTCAAGGAAACATTGCCTTTCATCATGATTTTATCACTGCAAAAAACTTCGAGTCTTTTAATACAAAAGAAGGACGAGTTAATGTGATATTAGGAAATCTACATCAAGGAGAATTTAGAGTAACTCAACAAAATAAATATGGTTCGGGGATGTTAACTCCTTTGGTTCAAAGTAATTGCATCGTTGTCACAAACGAGCAAAGAGCTGGTATAGAAGTAGGCGATAGCGTTAAAGTGATTTTATTTAACAGTAGTTTGGTTCAAAACCAAAGTGACATTTTTAATTAAACATAAATAGGGAAGAAAAATAAATGAAATTAAAAAATTTAACAGTTACAGCATCGTTATTATTTGCTACAAATCTATTGGCACAAGATGCATTAATGATGGCTACAACTACCAGTACTGATAACACGGGATTATTGGACTACCTTGCACCTAAGTTTGAAAAAGATACTGGGACTACTCTTAAATGGATTGCAACAGGAACTGGGAAAGCACTTAAAATGGGTCAAAACTGTGATGTTGATATTTTGTTTGTGCATGCCCCAACATCCGAGAAAAAGTTTGTAGATAGTGGGTTTGGAGTAAATCGACAAGAAGTGATGTATAACGATTTTGTTTTAATTGGTCCCAAAAGTGACCCTGCACAAGTTAGTGGAATGAATCCACGAAATGCACTAAAAACCATTCAAGATACACAGACGAACTTTTTTAGTCGTGGGGATAACTCAGGAACAAATAAAAAAGAAATCTCTTTGTGGAAAGAAGCTGTGAGTACAGCTCCCGACACTGCTAAATGGTATGTGCAAACAGGCCAAGGTATGTTAAGAACCATCAATATGGCATCTGAAATGACTGGATATACCATGACTGATCGTGGAACATGGATCAAATACATGTCTCAAAAAGCACAAAATAATAGAATGAAAGTGGTAGTGCAGGGTGATAAAACTTTGTTCAATCAATATAGTGTGGTTACGATCAACAAAGCCAAGTGTTCAAATGTGAGTCCAAAGCTTGCAAGTAGTTTTACAAAGTGGATTAATACAAATGAAACGCAAGCATTTATTGCTGATTTTAGGTTACTTGGAAAATCATTGTTTATTCCAAATGCAAAAAGCAATTAGACTATAACTAGATGATAAAAAATAAGGGTGAGTAAAGTATAAAATGAATCTTTTTACAGATGGGTTTAATCAAGCATTAGAATTATTACTTTCAGGAAATGAGAGTGTGTATTCTGCAATCAGTGCAACCATAACAGTATCAACTTGGTCACTTCTGATTAGCCTTATTATTGGACTTCCACTGGGCTTTGCACTTGGATATTATAAGTTTCCAGGTAAACCAGTGGTACGAACTATTGTAGATACATTTTTAGCTTTACCAACAGTTGTCATTGGACTTATTGCATATACGATGCTCTCCCAAAGTGGACCCTTAGGTGAGTTTAATCTACTATTCTCACAAAGTGCGATCATAATAGGTCAGATTGTTCTTGGACTTCCTATTATAATTGCACTTACTGCTGCGCAAGTGGAGTCTGTAGATAAAAGATTGTATACCTCACTAAAAGGTATGGGTGCTAGACCCATACAGATTTTAAATGCCACGTTAATTGAAGCCCGCTTTGGAATCATGACAGCAGCTGTAACTGCGTATGGAAGAATCATCACTGAAATTGGTATTTCAATGATGGTGGGTGGTAATATCAAGTACCACACAAGAACAGTAACAACGGCAATTGCCTTAGAGACTGGAAAAGGTGAATTTGTAACTGGAATTGCACTGGGACTTGTACTATTTGCAGTGGCACTTATGGTAAATATTTCACTATCACTATTAAAAAGAGGATGGACACAATGAGTCAATTATATGAGTTAAATAATATAGAGCAACATTACGATGGCAAGAAAGTTCTTAGTATTGATAACCTAACCCTAAATCAAAATCAGATAATTGGTTTTTTTGGTCCCAATGGAAGTGGGAAGTCTACATTATTTAGTTTATTGTCTTTTGTGAACAAACCCAGTATGGGAGAGATTGCCTTTGATGGTATTGAAAATAAAAAGATGGATTTACAAGCGCGACAAAGTATAGTTATGGTGCCTCAAAATCCGTATCTGCTTAAAAGAACAGTGTTTGAAAATGTGGCCTATGGATTAAAACTTAGAAATCTAACAAAAAATTTAGAGCAAGATGTATATGAAGCCTTGGCATTGGTTGGATTAGAGCCATCATTTGCTCAAAGAAAATGGAGTCAACTTTCAGGTGGAGAAGCTCAAAGAGTAGCCCTTGCTGCACGACTTATTTTAAAACCAAAAGTTCTTATTCTTGATGAACCAACGGCTGGTGTTGATACCAACTCAGCACAGCTTATCAAAGAAGCAGTTTTAATGGCAAAACAAAAATGGAATACCACACTGTTTATTGCAAGTCATGACCACAACTGGCTCAATCATATCTGTGATAAAAAAGTGGCTTTGTTTCAAGGTGAGATAGTTGAATCTGGTAGTGTTAATCTTCTCTTTGCTCCATGGGAAAAAGATAGAAATGGTAACTTAGTAAAAGTGTTTTTAGACGGACAAAGATTGACTATTGAAAATTCTGAAGATAAAAAACGAGACTCTGTTGTGATGGTCAACTCTGATGCTATAAGCTTAACCTCTATGGAGTTGGACAAGACATTAGAATGCCATGCCATAACAGGGACAGTAAGCTCAATTCATCAACAACAAGAAGACTTTTTACTCATAGAGACAACAGTAGGTGGAGTGTGTTTAAATAGCAAGATATCGAGGGTGGAGATGCAGAAGCAGAAGCTGTTGCCAGGAGACCGAGTGTGTATTTCTATAGATACTTCTGGTGTGTGTTACATATAAAATAGGGGTATCTTGCCACTATTTTTATAATATTTCTGCGTTGAAGTTAATTCTTTATTCGTCACATACTACCTCGTATGCTCCTCACAAAAAAGTAAACTTCGCCTTGAACTCTCATCAAACTAGCGACAACCTATCACTATTCCAAAATTTGTAATAAGTATTATTTGAATACAATAACTTTTTATAAACTACTAGTTATAAAAATTAATATTTATATCTGTATAATCTAATGAATATTTATAAAGAAATCAATCTTAAAATGATGCTATATTCAAATGATAATACTATTAAAACGGTTGAGCCAATAGGGAAAAAGAAAATGAGTAATAGAGATAGCTTTTTGGGTAATAATAAAATTGGGTTGCTTATTTTTGGGATATTAATATTCAGTTCAAGTATATCTCTTTTATTTGAAAATATGTTATTTACTTTTTATACGAGTCATCAAGACATTTTAAATCACATGAATAATTTGCAAGTAAATCTTGAAAAATCAAAATCTTATGGATTAGAATCTTTTGCAACAGTACAATTTATAACAGGTCTTTTAGTTGTTGGTATAAATTTCTTTATCTGTCTTTATATTATTGCAAAGAGTTATCATTGTAGTTTCTCAGCATCTAAACAATGTCAAATATTTTATATTAACCCAACAATTCAAGAATATGGTATTAGTCAGGAAAAATTATTCCCATTGTTATTACTCTCTACATTTGGTTTATTTGTTATCGATACGTCCTCTACAGGATATCTTTTTGAATTGGATAGCACTATGGATTCAATTAAAGATAGTTTTTTTCTAGGAACTAAGATTGGAATTTTTCTACTTAACTCTGCTTTAACAGCGTTCGCACTTGTTATCGCTTATACAATTATAGAAATTCTGGCACATGTAAAAAAGTATTTAAGCGATATGAAAATCACCATAATAGCTATATCTTTATATGTCGTTTTAATAATCATTGGTGGCTATTTTATAATGAAGGCTATTTTTAGATTCTGGGAAGTAGATCTATATATTCTAAATGGGGATATTACATCTAATGATTTATATAATATTTTAATTTATACAATATTGGGAATAGTATTTTTGAAGCTGTCAAGTTTTATCAAAAATAAATATAACATTAGGGTTAGAGACGCATGATTTAGATTAATGAGGTTGAATTTTACTTTTGGAAGTTCTGTATGTGCCTATTTGATACCTTTATAATCGAATCTCCTTTTCACTAAAGTACTTATAAAGTACTCACCAAACAATAAAGGTGTCCAATATATTTTAAGGTGGCAACTGTCCCCGGATTTTATTAATTCAAAGGCACTTGACAAAACGTACGACATAAAGTACAATAAAGAAAATTATAAAGGTATCTCATGCCAAAAATTATGTCTGTTAGTCAAGTTCGAGCCGATATTTATAATGTCATGGATGAAACAGCAAAATCACATGAACCAGTATTGATTACAGGGAAAAGAAACAACGTCGTAATGGTTTCTCAAGAAGATTGGAATGCAATAGAAGAAACTTTATATTTAAATTCAATTCCTAAAATGGTATCCTCTATCCAAACATCAAAAAGTGAAGATGACAGTGAGTTTAGTGAAGACGTAGAATGGTAGAGTACAAGGTACTCTATAGTAAGTTTGCCTTAAAGGATGCGAAAAAATTATCTAATGCAAACTTAGCTGTTAAGGCTAAAGAGTTAATTGAAGTTTTGCGTAAAGATCCTTTTCAAAATCCACCTCCATATGAAAAACTTGTTGGAAACCTTGATGGTTCATATTCTAGAAGAATTAATATCAAGCACAGGCTTGTTTATGAGGTACGAGAAAAAGATAAACTAGTTAGAGTTTTAAGAATGTGGTCTCATTATGGTGAATAAATATAGGGCTCAGTCTTTATATGTATAAAGGTGATAGGCTACTTTATTTTTATACTATCTTATTTTGAGGTTCTAATCTAAAGTTGCCTCTCCCCTTTAACCCAGAGAAAAATATTAAGAATTAAATGTACTGTTATAAACCTTAACACCATATATTTAAGTGAAATGTAATTAGATATGTACTAATATATGTACATATATCTAAGGACTCAATATGCAAACAATTACATTTTCACAAACAAGACAAGGATTAGCTACAACCATGGATAACGTTGTTAACAATCACACTCCCATAACAATCACAAGGCAAAATAAAGAACCTGTAGTAATGATTTCTTTAGAAGATTATAAATCAATGGAAGAAACAGCTTACTTAATGCAAAGCATAACAAATGCTACACGATTAAATAAAGCAATAAATCAATTAGAATCTGGTGTGGGTACTCAAAATGAGTTAATTGACGAATGATTCTTATTTGGGCAGATGAAGCATGGGAGGACTATCTTTATTGGCAAAAAACTGATAAAAAAATCCTTAAAAAAATAAATATTCTCATAAAAGAAATTAAAAGAGAGCCCTTTAAAGGAATAGGGGAACCAGAACCGTTAAAATATAATTGGACAGGATATTGGTCACGAAGAATTACTATTGAGCATCGATTAGTATATAAAATTAAAGACAATTCTGTTTTAATTGCTCAATGTAGATATCATTATTAAATAACACCCTGAATTAACACCCCTGGAATTGAATTTCTTTTTCACAAAAGTACTTATAAACTACTCGCAAATCAATCCACAAAAGTAACAGGAAATTCATAAGAAGGAGAAATACTTAAGTTCTTTTTCTCAAGTTCAGATTGACTAAAGATGAGGTATGTCTTGTATTGGGTATGTATTTTGATACGAGATGGAATGATGTTTTCTTCAAGTATTCTTTTTGCAATAATACCCATCTCTTCTCCCATAAGCTCACCTCTAATAACCATACCTCCCACTAACAAGTCTTTGCCAATTTGTTTTGTATGTATGGTAAAAGTTGGTAAGGGTGAGTGTTTAGAAATCCAAGCACTGATGATGTTTTTATCTATGTGATTATTGTTTTTATCTCTCATGGCTTGATTTCCTGCAATCATCAACATGGAATAGCCTTTTTCTTTACTGTTTTTGATTGTCTTTTTCCAATTTTCAAAACTGCCCGAAATATAGGTATCTATGTCTAGTTTTTTTGTAAAACTAGTACGTTTAAATTCTTCATTGTAAAAGGAGTGGGCAGTAGGGGAATCACCTAAAATAAGTAGGGCTTTGCCTTTTATTCTGAGTGCATTTTTGATTTGGCTGATACTTCTTTTGATCAAAGGCCGCTCTAGTACACCTGTGATATTTATTGATTCAAGTATCCATGGATAATCTTTTTTGATGTTTCCATTAATGCCTCCAAATACGAGAGGAGTGTCCTTTTCCAGTGCAAGACCCAATAGTTTTAAAGCATTGTCATCTGTTATAAATACTAAATTTGGTTTGATTTTTTTATAGTAAGCGACTGCTTCTTTTGCTTTTAAGGCGAATTTTTTTTTTGGAATTTTTTTTGTATTCATAAAAAATTGAAAGTATTCGTAATCATTACCTAGTGAATTTTTAATTCCCTTTGTTTGACTTTGCACCCAGTTGTTATCACTACTATAACTATGTATTATTAGAATTTTATCTTGGGCTTGAAGTTCTATCAGCAATAAAAAGAAAAGTGTAATCAATAGAGTTTTTTTACATAATATCATGTTTAATTACCTCATATGAATTAGTAATTATATAGAGTATTATATAACTTGATGACATAAGTTTTGCAAATAAAAAAAACTAGTAGGATTTATTAAGAAGTCCCAATGTCAATTTGTCGGTATGGACACCAGAACCATTCAAAACTCTTTTAATTTAGTTATTTGTTGATAGTGCAACTTTTAATCCAAAACCAATTAGCACACTTCCGACTATTCTTTCAATGGTTTTTTTAGATTTGTAAAACTTTTCCAATAATACTGCATGGGAAAATAGATAACTGACTGCTATAAACCAAACCAAGTGAGCACAACAGATAATCAATCCATAGACCAATTGAATCCAAATTGGGGTATCTACGGATACTAGTTGTGTGAAGATACTTAAAAAGAATATTGTTGTTTTAGGATTAAGTACATTTGTTATAAATCCAACTTTAAAGGCTTTAAAACTGGATAACTGCGTATTGCCTGTATTTCCTTCTTGAGAAACAATTGATTTTGAAGTAAAAGTTTTCCAACCAATATAAATTAAATAAGCAGCTCCCAAATACTTGATGATGGAAAACAGTATGACTGAGTTTGAAATAATAACTGCTAGACCTGCAATTGAGTAAGCAACATGAACCCAAATAGCCGCACTAATACCAATAGCAGAATAAAGGCCTGATTTTCTTCCATAAAAAATACTATTTCTCGTAACCATTACAAAGTCTGCACCAGGACTAATTGCCATAAAAATAGCTATAAAACTTAAGGTTAATAATTCATTGATATAAGGTATTGAATCTCCAAACATGTGTTTCCTTTAATTGATGATTTTTATAACTATAACATAGATGAAAAATAAAATATTGTATTAAATTGCTAAAATAAAAATAGAATACTGACACAAATTTGGAAGCTTTATATATGTTATAATGATATTATGAAAAATGAAAAGAAGAAAAATTTTGAGTCAAAACTATGGAAACCAATAGAACATGAAGATGTGATATTAAGTAAAAGCGTTTTTAATGACTCAGGTTTTGATAAACATATTCATGAGGAATTTGTGATTGGTGTGGTTTCAAATGGTCAAATGAATGGTTTTATTGATGGGACTACAAAAAGCGTCAATAAAAAATCTATCGTAACTATGAATCCAGATACAGCACATTCAAATTGGTCACTTAAACATCATAGTTATTCTCAATCAGCAGTTAACATACAACCCTCATATCTTACTACACTGTTAAAAGAAAATTTTAATTCTAAGCAGGTTTATTTTAAAACAGGGCTATTGGAAAATGAAACCCTTTCCAATGAATTTATTTCTCTAATGAGCGAGTTTGAAAATAATGAACTCTCAACAATAGATTATGAATGTCGTTTAATAGAAGTAATTAATAAAATACTATTAGCTAATACTTGTGTACGTGAAGAGGGAGGACTTAGTAAACACGATATTGCAATAATGCGAGCAAAAGAGTTTATGCAAGACAATCTGAGTCTTGATATTACTCTTGATGATATTTCACAAGAGATTGATGTATCTAAGTATCATTTTTTAAGACTATTTAAAAAATATACTCATTTCTCACCTCATGTATATTTGATGTTCAAACGACTAGAGCAAGCTAAAAAACTATTACAGCAAGGCCTCAATATAATTGATGTGGTATACAGTTGTGGATTTAGTGATCAAAGTCATTTAAACAAACATTTTAAAGCTTATGTGGGTCTTACTCCAAAAGTGTATCAAAAGTTTTTTATTTAGAAGTCTTGCACTATAATTAAAAGAATTCTAGTTCTTCACTTTCATCAGCATGTAGAACAACTCTGTTTCTGCCATTTTGTTTTGCATCATGTAAAGCATGATCAGCCATTGAGTAAAGACCTGTTTCGTGTATAGATGTTTTAGAGAAATCAACAACAACCAATCCAAAAGAAGCCGTTGCAATTTTTAAATTATCGTTTAATGAGTGACTGATATTCATATCTTGAATTTTGATTCTTATATTGTCAACATAACTAAGTGCTGCTTCTTCATTTAAATCCGTAAAGATTATTCCAAACTCTTCACCACCAAGTCTAAAAATAAAGTCACTTCCTCTGTGGGTTGATTCGCTTAACACTTCAGCAATAGTTTTTAGAAGATTATTTCCAGCTTCATGACCATTGCAGTCATTGTATTTTTTTAAATTATCTACATCAATAATAGCAAATGAGAGTATTTTTTTATCACGCTCAGCTCGTTGTATTTCTCTGTGAAAAACGTCATCAAAATGACGCCTGTTGTATAGGCCTGTTAGTGCATCCTTCATAGAGAGGACTTCAAGCTTTTTACTGTTTTTTTTACACTCACTAATGAGTTTTTTTAATTGTTTTATTTCATCTGCATTATTAATAGTATTATTTTGTTTTTTCATATTTACTACTTAATGTTTTACTTTATTATATTTTATATGAATATTGTGGCAAAGTTGTGTTTTTGTATTATGTTTGCTGAGGTGAACATACTTATTAAATATTATCTAAACACAACAACTCAATATAAGTGCAAAAAATTTTGCGTGTCATTTCTATTTTTTTAAACAAAAACTTAATAAAACCATTTCCTCCAAATCTGACAGATAATCACTAAACCTAGAAAAAATACGTTATTGAGTATAAAAGTAACACTAAACACTAAATACATATCTATAATTACAATATTGTATACAATAACTTCCAAATACAATAAGATTGTATACAATTTATCGTGAAGGAGTTAAGTGTTTGTAGTATAAATAAGAAGAGCCAAGTGTTGTAACAAACGTTACTTTTTAAATATTAAACAAGGAAAAAAAATGAGAAAATTACTAAAATTAGCATTAATGTCAATGCTGACATTTAACGCACTTATCGCAGCAGACAAAATAGTTGTAGCAACAGATACGTCTTTCGTACCTTTTGAGTTTAGAGATGGAAATACTTACACAGGTTTTGATATCGATATCCTAAAAGCAATTTCAAAAGAGCTTAAAATGCCTTATGAACTTAGACCTATGGATTTTTCAGGAATTATTCCTGCTTTACAAACGGGACAAATTGACATGGCATTAGCAGGTATTACTATAAAAGAATCAAGAAAAAAAGCAATTGATTTTTCTGATGGATATTATGATAGTGGTTTTTTACTAATGGTAAAAAAAGGTAGTAAAATTAATGGTGAGCAAGATTTAGATGGTAAATCAATCGCATTAAAACTTGGAACTTCAGCTGCTGATTATGCTAAAGCAAACTTCAAAAACTCAAAAATTATATTATTCCCAAATATTGACAATGCCTATTTAGAACTACAAACAGGAAGAGTTGATCTAGCTATGCATGACACTCCTAACGTACTTTATTATATTAAAGAAGCAGGACAAGGTAGAGTTAAAGCTGTTGGAAAACAAATGATGGCACAAGAGTATGGTATTGGTTTTCCAAAAGGAAGTAAGCTGGTTGCAAAAGTAAATACTGTATTGAAAAATATGAAAAATGATGGAAGATACAACGACATTTATAAAAAATGGTTTGGAACTACTCCTCCTGCAAAATAGACTTTTTCAAACTAAGGATAGTTATAAACTATCCTTTTAGTTTTTTGAGTACTTATTGAGTATTCAAATAAATAAAATTAGTATAAAAAATATTTTATTAAAGGATTTTTATGGAACTTGATTGGTCAGTTATCTTAGATTATTTACCTATGTTATGGGAGGGAGCAAAAACTACCATTGCTATTACTCTTTTTGGTGGACTTATTGGAGGGTTAATCCTTGGAGTTATTGTAGGTATGATTCGAACCTATGGTGGAAAAGTACCAAATGCCATTGCTATTGCTTATGTTGAGTTAATACGAGGTACTCCTATTGTTGTTCAGGTTATGTTTATTTATTTTGCTCTACCTGTTTTACTAGATGTACGAATAGACAATTTTACTGCAGCCATTGTTGCCATCATACTAAACTCAGCTGCTTATATTGCAGAAATTGTAAGAGGTGCTTTTTTATCAGTAAATCCAAATCTAACAGAAGCTGGATTGGCACTTGGATTACCTAAATGGAAAGTCTATTTATTTATCGTAGGCCCCTTGGCTTTTAGACGTTTGATTCCTCCTTTGGGAAATCAATTTATCATTTCTTTAAAAGACACCTCTTTATTTATAGTTATTGGGGTAGGTGAGCTTACACGAACAGGACAAGAAATCATGGCCTCAAATTTCAGAGCTGTTGAGATATGGACAGCAGTTGCTATTATTTACTTGATTATGACAAGTATTATTTCTTTTACATTGAGAAAATTAGAAAAAAGGATGAAGATATTATGAGTATGATTGAATTTAAAAATGTAACAAAACAATTTGGTGATCTTGTTGTATTAAAAAACGTTGACCTGACCATAAATGCAGGCGAAGTTGTGGTTCTAATAGGACCTTCTGGTTCTGGAAAATCTACATTGATTAGATGTATAAATGCCCTAGAGAGTATTAATGGAGGGGATTTAATTGTTGATGATTTAAGTGTGAATGGAAACAATGAAACTCTATATAAGATAAGACAAGAAGCTGGTATGGTTTTTCAACAATTTAATCTATTTCCTCAAATGACTGCACTAGAGAATGTCATGTTTGGTATGAAACAAGTGCGAAAAGTAGACAAAGATACTGCAAGACTAAATGCATCTGAATTACTTGAAAAAGTAGGACTAGGAAATAAGTCTGGACACTATCCCTCAGAGTTATCAGGTGGGCAACAACAACGTGTTGCCATAGCAAGAGCACTTGCTATTGGACCAAAAGTGATGTTGTTTGATGAACCAACCTCTGCACTTGATCCTGAGCTAAAAGAAGAAGTATTAAATGTTATGCAAGATTTGGCAAAAGAGGGTATGACGATGGTTGTTGTTACTCATGAAATGGCCTTTGCCAAAAAAGTTGGCTCAAGACTTATCTTTATGGAGCATGGGCATATTATCGTAGATGGCGACCCTACTGAAATCATATCAAATCCGCCAAATGAACGTCTAGCAGACTTTTTAAAACATGTACATTAGGAATATAAATGAAAACAAATGAAAACTTGAAATGGCTAGAAATCAGTGGAAATGCTTGGGATGTTGGTATGAAGTTAGGAGCAGCTGGTAAAGAGGATGTTTGGAAATATCTTATAAAAAGTGATTTGTGGAAAGAGGTAGTTTCACATAAAAACTCAAAAGTTATGAAACGACTTCATACAAATACACAAGATAAATTTCCTTTGATCTATGAAGAACTACAAGGTCTAGCTATTGGACTTGAATTGCCTTTTATAGATGTGTTTGCATGGAATTGCAGAGGAGATGTACTTGCTGATACCAACGATGGGTGTACAACAGTACAAGTACCATCAAACAGTAACTGTTTAGCACATAATGAAGATGGGTTTCCTTTTTTTCTTAAAAAATGTTTTATAGCTGACATCTCAATTCCTAAGCAGCCTTCATTTATCTCATTTTGTTATCCAGGCTCTATTCCTGGGCACACGTTTGCAGTAAATGAAAAAGGTCTAGTTCAAACAGTAAATAATCTCAGACTAAAAGATGTGGATCCAGACCTTCCAAGAATGGTTCTAGGCAGAGCTATACTTAACAGTGATTCTTTAGATGCCGCAATAGATTTATTGAAAAATAATACAAACACGGGTGGATTCAATTTTTCACTGGCATCCAGTCAAGACTCACGATTAATTAGTGTTGAATTTGGTGGAGGCGATATTGGTGTGGAAGAAATACAAAAAGTATCATTACATGCAAATCATGCCATATATTCTCCTCTTAAGCAAAAGAGTCAGATAATTACTGATTCGTCAAATGATAGACAAAAACGTTTTTCAGATATTTCAAAACAAAATAAAACAATAGAACCTTTTGAGGTGCTAAGAGACACCCAAGGACAGGGATTACCTATTTATAGATTAGAATTAGACGACCCAGACAATGAAAACACAGTAGCAAGTGCACTTTTTAAAATAAATGAAAATAGTGTAGAGTACTCATTTTATGAAAGCAGTTCATTAATTCCATGTTATAATGGCGTGATTTAATATGCTTCTTTGAGCATATACGTTTAAACAAGGGATTAACAGTTTTGAAAGCTCAAGTAAAAAGAAATCTAAAAAATAACATAATTGAATATATCTGTGATGCAATATTAAATGATGAGTATAAACAAAACGACCAAATAAAAGAAGTTCATCTAGCAAATAAGTTAGAAGTGAGTCGAGTACCAATCAGGGAAGCGCTACAAGAGCTGGTGAACTTGGGTATTTTAGAGCAAATAGAGCGGCGAGGTGTTTTTGTAAAGGCTGTAACTGATGTGGATATTTTTGATACTTATCAAGCGCAAGGTATCATTGAAGGGGCCTTAGCAACCAGCTTTGCAATACATGCGACACAAGAAGATATGGATTTATTAGATGAACTACTTTTAAAAATGTGCGATGGATCTAATAGTTCTAAGGTTACTGCTTTTTATGGTAGACAGTTTCACGACCACTGTTTAAAATATGCGACCAATAAGGTTCTTCTATATAACTTGGAACAAATAAATAAGAAATCATTGCTGATGTATTCAAAGAACCTATACAATTTATATACTTTGGACGAAGTCCAAGGACATCACCAAAAAGTAGTGGATGCCCTTAAAACACGAAATAAAGATGAGATTGAAAGAGTGATAAAAGAGCACTACTTTTATACTGGAAGTAATTTGGTACTGGCTAAGTTAAATTCTTTTACTAGCTAGGATAAATGAATAGGAGGGGTGAGATTAATGAAATTTTCTCATTTCTCACGCTAAAGTTTAAATATTAAGAACGATTCAGTATCTTATGATTATCTAACAGTTTTTTTACTTCTATGTATGAATTCAACAATGAAGCGTTGGCATAAAAGACATTCCCTGCATCCTGTCTGATAAAAACATGTTCTTTCCAGTCAAGTAAATCCATGATGATAGATTTTATGTATATACCTATAAGTTCAATATCTTCTTCATTCCAATTATCTATATTAATATTAGATATTAAATCTCTTAGGGAGATTATTACTTTTGATAATTCTTCAAACTCCGAAAATTGTCGCAGAAACTTTGAAAACAATTCAAAAAACTTATGAATGTCTTGTATCATGGGATACAAATCTAAGGTATCGTCTCCTAAACTGAAACTATTCATAATTAAACAATCAATTTCTTCTAAATCCATGTAGATTTCATCTTTAAGATAATTATATTCTGATATGATTTCTTCATTAGAAAGTTGTAGATGGCTATTATTGAAGATATCCATAACCACATCTTGATTCTTAATAGTCTGAGTTTGATCTCCATTATCATCAAAATCGTCAAAATCAAAAAAATCTTCATGATGAAAAGTATCATCGATTATTTTTCTTAAATAGTGATTTAGTATTAACGTAATAGTACTTTTACCAAAAGGTCTTACTACATATGCATTAGCACCTTTTTCTTTTTCTTTTTCTCTTGTAATATCATCTTTTAGTGCTGTAGCCATTACAATAATTGGCTGTTTGGGTAAATTCATTTTACGAATTATGTTTAATGCATTAAATCCATTCATAATAGGCATCATAATATCTAAGAATATCATATCAAAAGAATAATCACCTGCCAAAATAATGGCCTCTTGTCCATCTTTAACCCTAATGATATTGTAATTATTTACACCTATATTATTATCATTCATATAATCTACTATAATTAAGTCCAAAATTTTTGTATTAATAATATTGTCATCTACGAGTAAAAATTGAAACATTGTAATTCTCCATTTCTTTGTAGTTTAGAACTGTTTGTTAGGAATACTTTGTAATGATCTTTACTCTTGACCTTTATATTCTTCATAGACAAAATTAAATTCTGATTTATTTATTAAAAATAAATCAACTAAAGCTGGGTCAAAATGTTTGTTTTTTTCTTTTTCAAGTAGTCCACATGCCTCGTCAAATGACCAAGCTTTTTTGTAAGGTCTGATTGAGGTTAATGCATCAAAAACATCAGCTATTGCAGTAATCCTTCCAAAGATTGGTATGTCTTCTCCTTGTATTCCTTTTGGATAACCAGTGCCATCATATTTCTCATGATGACTTATAGCTATGTCTGCTCCTGCATGTAAATATTTGCTGGTAGAGTTTTTCAAAATACTATGCCCTATTGTTGAATGGGTTTTTATAATTTCAAACTCTTCTAGGGTTAGTTTTCCTGGTTTTAAAAGTATATTATCTGGAATTCCAAGTTTTCCCAGGTCATGAAAAGGAGAAGCATAAAATATAATATCTTGTTCTTTGAGAGTAAGACCTGCTAATTGTGCTAATAGTTTACAATACTTTGCTACTCTGATAGTATGTGCTCCCGTGTCATTATCTCTATATTCAGCACTATTTCCTAATATTGATAATGTTTCTTGTTCACTTTCACGAAGTTTTTGAGTGATTCTGTTAACTTCATTTTCAAGAAGTAGTGCTTTGTTTTCAATCAGTGCATATGCTTTTTTTAGTCGCAACATGTTTATAACTCTAACTTTGAAAGATGCTATATTCATAGGCTTACTTAAAAAGTCGTTTGCTCCTAATTTAAGTGCTCTTATTTGAAGATCCATGTCCTTTCCAAAATTTGTAATCATAATTATAGGAACCACAGAATCAATCTTTCTGTAAGTCTCAATAAATTCTAGGCCATTTAATCCTGGCATTTGATAATCAATTATAATTAAGTCATACTTATGTTCGATAGCCGATTCTAATGCTTTTGTAGAGTTTGAATAACTGGTTAATTTTAAATCCAGTTGATTAACAAAGTTTTCGATTATTTTTAAGTTTAGTTTATTATCATCTATTGATAAAATTTCCATACTATTTATATCCATAATGTACCTTTCAAAAAGACTTTTTATATAATTTTAGAGTTATTATCTCTAAATTTAAGTAAACAATATTGCTTCCAAATTATTTTGATTTCTAATAAGTTAGTTAGTTTTTTTTGATATATTTGATTCTTTTTTTTCTGTATTAAAATTTTTTGAGATAAGTCGTAACTTGATTTTTGAAGATACATATAATTGAAGAAAATACTGAAGTTATTAGTATATTTATTAATGTTTTGATTATTCATGATGTTTCCTTTTCTGAAAAACACTAACCAAAGTATATTCTTTCTATGTAGTAAGCATGTAATATTTAAAGTTTTTTGGATTAAAATACGAAAATAATTTTTCTTTACAATGATTAAAAAACTTAATGGTATGTCGAAAAATATTAATAGAGAAGTATTTAAAATACATTGAGTTATACTGCTTACAATAAAATATTGTATAAGGAAATACAGTGAAAAAAGAATTATCTTTATTGATTATGATTGAAGTAAAACAAGGTCAAAGACAAAAACAAATTGACGCCTATAATCAATTATTACCATTGGTCTCCAAAGAAGAAGGATGCTTGCAATATGAACTAAAAGCAGTTACAGGAAATGAAAACCAATTTGTATTGGTTGAAAAATGGGCTTCCCAAGAAGCTTTAACCTTGCATGATAATATGCCTTATATGATTGAAGCAGATAAAGTAAGTCCAACTTTTAGGGCTAGACCAGCTACGGTTATAGAGCTTCAAGATATTAAAATATAGATATTTCTATGAAAATATTACAAACAGAATTTAACTTAAAAGCAAAAAGCAGAGGCTTCCATCTAATTACTGATGAAATCCTAGAAAACCTATCTCAAATAAGTGATATCACAACGGGAACTGTTAATTTGTTTCTGAAACATACCAGTGCCAGTTTATCCTTGAACGAGAACTGTGATCCAACTGTACGAACGGATATGGAAAAGTACTTTAATGATATTGCAGATGAAGACAAGCCTTATTTTGAGCATACCTATGAGGGCAGTGATGATATGCCTGCACACTTAAAGTCAGCCATGATAGGAGTAAGTATTACCATACCTATTAGCAATGGAGAACTCAATCTTGGAACTTGGCAAGGTATTTATTTGGGTGAGCATAGAAATCTTGGAGGTGGTAGACAAGTTGTTGCTACAATTATAGGAGAAGAATAGGCTATTTAAAGTTTCATGTCAATGATGGATACTTAAATAATATTGCATGATAGTTTTTAGAAACGACACTTTATCTAGTTTTTTAGTTATAAGAAGCTAATACCATTTTTTATACATTAAAAAATCTTTTATTACTTTTTGTCTTGAGTTTTTTAAAAAAACTTTTATTTCTTCTGCTAACTCTATTTTTTCTTTTTTACTTAGATTTTCAAACGATATTGTAATTGAATCACATTCTAATGGAGTAATATCATAACCTTTATTTGAAAAATAATTGTTTGCCAAAGAGGCAAAAGGGTGGTAAATTTTAATACTATTAGAAATTGGTTCTGCTGGAAAAAACTCAAATCCTGTAAAAGAGTTTTCTTCAGAAATTCTATCTAACATAATATTCTCCTTAGTTTTCTATTAGTATAGAATATTTAAAAATTAAATGCTGTATCTCAAATTTTATTTTTGCTATTCTATATTGCTAATATTCCTATCCTTAGATATAATAAATTATGAAAAGAGATACAAAACACTTACGAGCCCAAATAGTGAATAACACTTTAAACTATATTTATACGCATATTGGTACAGATATTTCACTTGATGAGTTAGCAAGGTTGAATAGCGTTAGTAAATATCATTTTCACAGAATATTTAAAGAAGAAACGGGTGAGAATGTTTTTGAAAAAATCACATCTATTAGACTTCAAAAGGCAGCAAATCTTCTTATTACAGATAGTTACTCTACAATTACACAGATTGCTAGCTTTTGCGGCTATGAGTCCCAGACATCATTTAGTAAAGCATTTAAAAAACGATTTACATATACTCCAAGTCAATGGAGAAAGGGATCTTTTAGAAGCTTCACTAAAAACAAATTTGATATAAATGATGAATCCATAAAAAACTTTCAAGGTTTAGAGCCAAGAATAAAAGTGATTCCGCAAAAAACGTGTGTATATCTAAGACTTAAAGGCTATAAC
>Ga0209826_1001047_pt1 | contig 19612 bp, 22 predicted proteins | sample GOMGulsemesocosm_5_FD_184637 | JGI IMG/M metagenome (GOLD analysis project Ga0209826, IMG submission 184637) | Methane-oxidizing microbial communities from mesocosms in the Gulf of Mexico - GOM15C Gulf of Mexico (SPAdes) (version 2) | ecosystem: Environmental > Aquatic > Marine > Cold seeps... | reverse complement strand
ATGATTGATCGTAACTGGGGTGTTGAGCTTATTCTTGCTTACACTGACCACGAAATAAGCACAACAAGTGGTCGTGACTATTCAAGTCTTGGAAATATCATTGACGCAAAAGTATTACCACCTACTTTAACTCTTCAATATCACTTTGCACCTGATTCTAACATCCGTCCTTATGTTGGCGCTGGCATCAACTACACTCATTTCTTCGATGAAAAAACTCAAGGCGCTGTTGATGGTTTAACTGGCAGTGTTGACTTACAAGATTCATGGGGCTTAGCCGCGCAAGCAGGTGTTGATATTGATATTGATGACACATGGTTTGTAAACTTTGATGTTAAATACATTGATATCGACACAACTGCTCACCTAACTGGTCCAGTTGACATTCGAGTTAATGTTGAAGTTGACCCAATCGTTTGGGGTATTGGTGTTGGTCGTACATTCTAAGGAGTACTGATTACCTTTAAATAGCTATTGCAGCTATTTAATAAATATCAAAACGGGCTTACTAAGTGATTAGTAAGCCCGTTTTAGTTTAAGCATACAAATAATGCATTGGCATCATTCAAGATGCTAACACTACTCAGATTCAGCTATCCAGCCCTGTAACGCGTCAATAATGCCTTTTGCCTGTGCAGCACTAGAAATATTAAACTTAGATTTCTGCTGGTATTCACCATTACGTTTTTGGTAACGACGAATAGTATATTTCTCAGGCCCATACTCTTCTTTTGTTCTATTCCAGTCTTGGTGTTTATAAATAATAGTTGCCCATGCACCTTTTGATAGTACAACTTTATCAAGTTCTTTTACTGTTTCAATTCCAGCATCGGTGTAACTAACCGTTAATTCTTCAACTGTTTCAGCCATTTTCATTCCTAGTTATTAAAAGCATTGCATTGTGATGTATTTTAGCAATAAAGCGCTTAAACAAACGCGTTCATACACCGTAAGTTTGGTTATTTATATCAAGAAAAGTATATTCAGTGCGAGTTATAGACTGCTAGCTAACTGCTCACCATACTGTATTAGTTGGTTTAATACTTCTCGTTGCTTAGGGGTGCATGTCTTTTCACTTAATAAGCTTTCTATTTTTGAAAAATAGGCGCTTAAGCTTAAACGTCCATCACCATGCTCATCATTCAGAAAAGCTGAGCGATGCTCAAGCCATTCATTTTGCTCATCTTCTGAAAGGCTTGCGGGGTAATTCCTTGCACGATAACGTAGTAGCATCTCTTCCAAGCGTCCGTCCTGAAAAGGCAAAGTTAATTTAACTAAATCCTCTTCTGCACTGTCGCGTATTTGCTTCATGTTGCTAACATCGCTATAGCTAAAGAACCCACCTGAATACAACATTAGATCCGGATCTGTAGGCTCGGTAAAGTCGCTTATAGCAAAAACAGAGCTTATTTTATCTGTTATATCAGCCTTCAAAATAGCCTGCCTATTCTTTTCACATGCAGACAAGTCAATAGCAAGTTTATCTATTACCTCAGGCGTCAACGTGTTTAGAGGCGCTAACATGGGTGATTTATTTAGATGCACTGCTTTCAACGCAATACGTGACTCTCCATCCGCTAGATCAGCACTTGCTGTGTATAAGCGTTGATGAATTTGTTCAGCCGTTAACTTAATTAACGCTTCAGGACTTGTTGATAAATCAAACACTAACACCGCATTTTTATTGACAGGATGCATTGCCACAGGCATCACCACTGCCAAGCAATCTCGACTTGCTGGGTACTTACTAGAAACATGAACAACCGGAGCATTGCGAACAAGATCAAGACTCTCAGCAGCCTTCTTCTTATTACGCAAACCTAAACCCCAGTTATATAATTTAGGCTGTTTTTCCTTAATAAGTTTCGCCAATGCAATCGTTGCATATACATCCGATAAAGCATCATGTGCTGATTGATGACTAATTCCATTAGCCTTTGTCAGTTCTTCAAGTTTAAAACTCGCTAAGCCGCCTTCTCTGGTTGGCCAAGCAATTCCTTCGGGACGCAAAGCATGCGTAAGACGAACAACATCTATCAGGTCCCAACGAGAATTCCCTGCCTTCCACTCACGCGCATAAGGGTCAAAGAAGTTTCTATACAGAAGGTTTCGAGTAAACTCATCATCAAACCGTATGCTGTTATAACCGACAACACAGGTATTAGGCATACTGAATTGCTGATGAATTCTATTAATAAAATCACACTCCAGCAGACCCTTTTCATTAGCCAATTGCGGTGTAATACCTGTTATTAAGCACGCTTCAGGGTGTGGTAATACATCATCTGCTAAACGGCAATAAAATACGTCTGGCTCACCTATTTGCTTAAAGTTTTGGTCTGTGCGAACACCTGCAAATTGCACGACACGATCACGACGCGGGTCGATCCCGGTCGTTTCATAATCGTACCAATAAAATGTATTAGCCAAGGCTTACCAAAGCACTTCTAATGCGCGCAATACATCACTTCGACTAATTTGACCAACTAACGCACCATTTTCATTAAGTACAGGGTAACGTTTGAATGAGGATTTGATAAACTTATCAGCCAAGTCAACCACACTGGCACTATCTAAAACCGTATCAACATCTGCAGTCATATATTCAGCAACGGTCCCTGCCATCCAGTCTTCGTAATAACTTGCTTGAAGTGCTACCTTTAAACAATCTTTTTCAGATAACATTCCTTTTAAAGCTCCCTTTGCATCAACAACAGGTGCGCCAGAAATCTTATGTGAATTAAGAAACTTAATAGCCTCAGAAATTGGCATTTCCTCGGTAAATTTTATTAAGTTTGTAGCCATGTAATCTTTAATTAAAACTGATTTAAGCATAAGTCCTCCTTCAAGCCTTATCTTTTAGTTAACAACAATAAATACAAAACTAAGCAGCTTTATTTTTATCACATTTTTTATTGCTACAAAGTAAACAATCGCCTTCCATACCATCGACATTGTTTAACCCGCCACAACTTCCACTTATTTTTTTATTACTAAATATAACACCGACAGCCATCGCAGCCACAAATAATATAAACACTAAAAATGTTACTAAAAATGTAGTCATAATGAACTCTCCTCTATCAATTTTTTGAAATACGGGGTCATTTTCTCTTCGACCTCCATACCATCTTTAACCAAAAACAATACAGCTAATTCATTTTCCATAGCTAAATCGTACCCTTTTTTTGTGCCTAGCACCATAAATGCAGTTGCCCACGCATCCGCCAAAGTACTACTTGGGGACAAGACAGTTACAGATGCTAAGGAATGATCTACTGGGCTACCCGTAATAGGATTTAATGTATGTGAGAAACGTTTCCCATCCTTTACAAAGAAATTCCGATAATCACCGGAGGTTGCGATAGCAGTATTACTAAGCTGAATAATTCTTTGGATAGCCCTAGTACTTGCATCCGGTTTTTCAACAGCTATGCGCCATTTATTCTGTTCGCTATTCACCCCACTCACACGCATTTCACCACCAATTTCAACCATATAATTATGGTAGCCTTTAGCTTCAATCAGTTTAGCTATTTGATCTACCCCATAGCCTTTTGCTATTGAAGAAAAATCAATATAGATATTGGGGTTTAATTTTTTGAGCTTTTTTGCCTCAATATCTAAAGTAATGCTTTTGTAACCGATATTTCCCAGTGCACGCTGAATATCAATTTGGTTAGGAACGTCACTCTCAGTAAAGTTTGGACCAAACCCCCAAAGGTTTACTAACGGCCCCACTGTAATATCGTAAGCACCTTCAGTTAAACGACTTACCATCAAGGCTTGCTCGGTTAAGTGAACAAGCTCTTCTGAAGCTTCATACCAATCTTGATTCTGGTATCTATTTAATTCAGAAACTTCGGATGATTCGATATAAGTTGAAAACACACTGTTAATTTCTACCAGTCTTTCGTCAACTTCTTTTTTAAATATCTCTTGTGAGGGCAAGTTATCAGCTATCACCTTTATATTATAGCTTGTACCCATTGTCTGCCCATTGAATGCAATGGCCTTTGGTGCAGCGGGTTCACAGCCCCCTATTAAAGCTGCGAGTATAAAAAAACCCGTTAAAAACATTACGTTTTTAACGGGTTGAATATTTAAGCTCAATTAACCACCAAAATCATCAAGCATAATATTTTCATCTTCTACACCTAAGTCTTGCAGCATTTTAATAACAGCTGCATTCATCATTGGAGGTCCACACATGTAGAACTCACAATCTTCAGGAGCAGGATGGTTTTTCAAATACTCTTCAAATAACACATCATGAATAAAGCCTGTTAAGCCAGTCCAATTATCTTCAGGTTGCGGATCTGATAGCGCAACATGCCAATCGAAATTATCATTTTCTTTAGCTAACATATCGAAATCTTCAACATAGAACATTTCTTTTGAGCTTCTTGAACCGTACCAGAATGACATTTTACGATCTGTTTTAATTCGACGTAATTGATCGAAAATATGGGAACGCATTGGAGCCATACCTGCGCCACCACCAACAAAAATCATTTCAGCTTTTGTCTTTTTAGCGAAGAACTCACCATAAGGGCCTGAAATAGTAACTTTATCGCCTGGTTTCAAATTAAATATGAATGAAGACATTTGTCCAGGTGGAATTGTATCTGGCCCACGAGGAGGAGGTGAAGCAATACGCACATTAAGCATAATGATACCTTCTTCTTCTGGGTAGTTAGCCATTGAATAGGCACGTAACACGTCCTCTTCAACCACTGACTTATAACGCCAAATATCAAAGTGATCCCAATCTGAATGGTATTCTTCTTCAATATCAAAGTCTTTATAGTCAACTACATGAGGAGGACATTCAATTTGAATATAACCACCAGCACGGAAGCCAACATCTTCACCATCAGGTAGAGTTAAAACAAGTTCTTTAATAAAAGTCGCAACGTTATGATTCGACTTAACAGTACATTCCCATTTTTTGACGCCAAATACTTCTTCTGGCACCTCAATTTTCATGTCTTGCTTAACCGTTAACTGGCAAGACAACCTTTCGCCATCACGCTCTTGGCCTTTATTAATATGAGCGCCCTCAGTTGGTAGCATAGAGCCACCACCTTCGCTAACTCGTACTTTACACTGGCCACAAGTGCCACCGCCGCCACAAGCTGAAGGAACAAACAATTGCGCATCTGCTAGAGCACCTAATAACTTGCTACCAACGGGTGCTTGAACTGTTTTCTCACCATTAATAAGTATGTCTACATTACCTTCTGCAACCAATTTTGATTTGGCGGCAAGAATAATAACAACAAGAACTAATACAATAGCGGTAAAAAATGCAATACCTAAACTAATTTCTAACATGCTAATTTCCTATTACAGTTGAATACCAGAGAATGCCATAAAGCCCATAGCCATCAGACCCGCGGTGATAAAGGTAATACCTAATCCACGCAAACCATCTGGTACATCTGAATATTTAAGTTTTTCTCTAACACCAGCAATAGCAGTAATCGCTAAAGCCCAGCCTAATCCACTACCAAAGCCAAATACCACGCTTTCACTAAGGTTGTAATCACGCTCTACCATGAATAGTGAGCCACCAAGAATGGCGCAGTTCACAGTAATTAGCGGTAAGAAAACACCTAATGCGTTATACAAGGCAGGAGCATACTTATCCATTGCCATTTCAAGAATTTGTACAACCGCAGCAATAACACCAATATAACTAATTAAGCCAAGAAAGTTTAAGTCAACTTCTGGTAGACCTAACCAATCCAACGCGCCTGCTTTTAAAACACCTTGGTACAGAATGTTATTCAACGGCATGGTTAAGGTTTGCACTAAAATAACAGCAATACCTAGCCCCATTGCGGTAGATACTTTCTTTGATACCGCTAAGAAAGTACACATTCCAAGGAAGAATGATAGTGCAAGGTTTTCTACAAAAACCGCACGAACAAATAAACTAATATAAGCTTCCATTACACAACCTCCGTTCCGTTAACTTCTTTAATTTTGAAGTCAGCAGCTTCTACTTGTACTGGACGCCATACACGTAAAGCCCAAATTAATAAACCAATAATGAAGAACGCACTTGGTGGAAGTAGCATCAAACCATTAGGTAGATACCAACCGCCATCATTAACTGTTGATAAAATCTCAATACCAAATAATTTACCAGAGCCTAATAACTCGCGGAATGTTCCAACAAGCATTAATACCAAGCCATAACCTAAGCCGTTACCAATACCATCAAAGAAGCTGACTCCTGGAGGATTTTTCATCGCAAATGCTTCAGCACGACCCATCACAATACAGTTTGTAATAATCAAACCAACGAATACAGACAGCTGCTTACTTAAGTCATAAACATACGCTTTAAGTACTTGGTCAACAACAATTACTAATGAAGCGATAATAGTCATTTGGACAATAATTCGAATAGCACTTGGAATATGGTTACGAATCATACTTATAGATAAATTCGAAAACGCTGTTACAGCCGTTAAAGCAAGCGTCATAACCAAGGCTGTTCCTAGGTTTGTTGTTACCGCCAAAGCCGAACATACACCCAAAACTTGTAAACCAATGGGGTTATTATCAATTAACGGATCTAATATGATTTTTTTTGTGTCATTACTCATTTTATACTCCGTTTGCTTGGATTTTAGTTAGGTAGTTTTTATACCCTTCTGAACTCATCCAGTATTCCAGCATATTACTAACACCACGGCTTGTTAGTGTTGCGCCAGCTAAGCCATCTACATGATATTGCTCACCAGTAGAACCAGGTATTACCATGCCTTTTATAACTTTAATGGCAACATCACCATTGTCAGCATAAATCTTTTTACCTGCCCAAATTTTCTTCCATTTCGGGTTATCTACTTCTCCACCTAAACCCGGCGTCTCTGCATGTTCGTAATAACTTAAACCAACAATTGTTTGTCCATCACTTTCTACGGCAAGAAAACCATACAGTGTTGACCATAAGCCATAACCATTAACAGGAAGAATCAGCTGCTTAACAACACCGTTTTCTTTAACTTGATAAACCGGCATTAATTTAGGACGCATTCTTATGCTGGCTAAATCGTTACTTTTTTCAATTCGAACATTAAGAGCAGGATCTTTCGCCGCTTTTCTCTCATCATATGTCGCCGCATCAAGTTCTGTTGAATACTCACCAGTAGCTAAATCAACCAGCTTAATATCAATTTTAGAAAAAGCAGCTTCTATATCGTCACCATCTTGGTATAAGCCGGCAACTTGTAGAATGTTCTTTTTCTTATCGAGCTCTTTGTTTAGCACTTGCAAAGGCTTTAAAGCCACCGCAGAAACAGACACGAACACCGCACAGACTAGACATACCAAGGTAGCCATAATGAATGTTTTAGCCGTACTATCGTTTGGCAATGCAAGGAAATTCCAGACACTTGCTGGCTTGCTTTGATTCTCGCTAGGCATTTCTTTTCTCCCTTCTTTTGATGTTTGACTGCACAACAAAGTAGTCAATCAACGGTGCAAACATATTGGCAAATAAGATGGCAAGCATCATACCTTCTGGGAATGCTGGGTTAACCACGCGAATTAGCACCACCATTAGACCAATGAGTAAGCCAAACACCCAACGTCCTGTATTTGTCATTGCTGAACTCACAGGGTCTGTTGCCATATATACAGTACCGAAAGCAAAACCACCTAATACCAAATGCCAATGCCAAGGCATCGCAAACATTGGGTTAGAGTCACTACCAATTAAGTTAAATAAGGTACTAGTGACAATCATTCCAGCCAAAACACCCAACATAACTCGATATGAGGCAATACGTGTATACAACAAGAAACTAGCACCAATTAAGCATGCAATTGTTGATGTTTCACCCATTGACCCTTGCATTGTTCCAGCAAAAGCATCCATCCAAGTAATGCCTGAAGCCATTACCGCATCAATACCACCAGAAGCAGCAACACCTAATGCTGTTGCACCACTGAAACCATCAACGGCAGTCCAAATAGCATCCCCAGACATTTGAGCAGGGTAAGCAAAGAACAAGAATGCACGCCCTGTTAACGCAGGGTTTAAGAAGTTTTTACCTGTTCCACCAAATACTTCTTTACCTATAACTACGCCAAACGTAATTCCAAGCGCCACCTGCCAAAGAGGTGTCGTAGCTGGAAGGATCAACGAGTAAAGCATTGAGGTTACAAAGAAACCCTCATTAACTTCATGTCCGCGAACTACCGCAAAAATCACTTCCCAAATACCACCAACAACCAATGTCACTAGATATATGGGTACGTAATACATAGCTCCATGCACCATACAAGCAAAAATGCTATCAGGGTCATAGCCGACCATATTAGTAACCAAGCCACGCCATGAATCTAATGATGTTAAGCTCAAATCAGCCATTGCTGCATTAGCCAAATGACCGGTATTCCACATAGCCATGATGACGCAAGGTAACGCGGCAATAAACACATATGTCATGACACGCTTTAAATCAATCGCATCACGAACATGAGTCGAACCTGCGGTTACATCCTTTGGCGTATATAAAAAGGTATCAACCATTTCATAAATCGCGTAGTACTTCTCATATTGCCCACCTTTAGCAAAGTGCGGGTGTATTGAGTCTAAATAATTCCTTATACGAGACATTACCCCTCCTTCTCGATGTGAGCTAAATTAGCGCGTAGCGCCATACCAAAATCATGCTTGCCTGAATCGACAAATGAACACAGGGCTAAATCTTCTTCATCCAGCTCTAACGCTCCTAGTAACTCAGCCGTATCGACATCGATTACTACCAAGGCACGTAACAACTGAGTGGGCAATATATCTAGAGGCATAACCCCTTCAAACACACCAATTGGAACAATTGCACGAGGGCTGCCATGTGCTGACGTATCAAACGCTATTTTTTTACTACGGCTAAAACTGGAAAGCAAAACATTTGTAAATGAGAACTTTTCACCAGCAGGATTTAACCAACCTAGCACTTGCCTGTCACGACCTTCTTGTAACAGTGATATTTGGACATGGTAACGACCCAAATATGCGGCCCAGTTAGTAGCTTTAGTACCAGAAAAAACTGAACCCGAAATAATCCGTACATTATCGGCTGTTAGCTCATTATTCACTAGTTCATCAGTATTCGCACCGACCCTAGTTTTTATTAAGCGTGGCTTTTTAGCTAAAGGCCCCGCTAAAGAAATAACACGCTCAACGTTTAATAAACCAGTTGTAAACAGCTTACCAATGGCAATAACGTCTTGATAGCCAATCGTCCACGAAACCTTTTTCACGCTAACAGGGCTAATAAAATGCATATGAGTGCCAGATAACCCTGCTGGATGTGGACCAGAGAATTCAACGACATCAACCATATTGGGTACATCGACCGTAGCACCAGCCGCTTTACTAACGTAAAGCTTGTCTTCAACTAAGCGAGACAGCACAGTTAGACCATTCTTAAACGCTTCAGCATCAGCAGTAATAACAACAACCGGATCAGCCGCTAGCGGATTAGTATCCATAGCCGACACATGAATCGCAACAGGCCGAGTTGAGGAGGCAGGTATTTTACTAAATGGGCGAGTTCTAAACGCTGTCCACAAACCTGAATCAACTAGATTATGCATCACTGCAACAGCATCCAGTCCGTCTAGCTTATCCGCTGAGTATTTGGTGAATTCAACTTTCTCATCACCATCCAACTCGATAACAACCGTACGTAGCGCACGCTTCTCACCGCGATTAATACTTTTAACGATTCCACTACCGGGCGATGTAAAATTAACACCTTCGGTTTTCTTATCGCTAAATAGGATCTGCCCCAGTTTTACTCGATCACCTTCCTTAACTAGCATGGTAGGCTTCATATCGATGTAATCTTTGCCAACAAGGGCAACACTGGAAACCTGATTACCTTCTGAAATTACTTGATCTGGTCCGCCAGTAATAGGCAAATCCAAACCTTTTTTAATCTTAAAGTGAGTCATAGATTAGGCTTCTTATTAATTGGTTTCATTTACTCACGCACTCTTGTCTGTAATGGATGACCAAATACAGCCAACCAGCACTTCAAAACAGCACGAAAAACTTGCCGGATCTTACTATAATTACAACCTATATTCAATGCTTTAAGCGCGCTAATTCTTTATTCCAATTCCTCTATTCAATAGTCTTAAACTGAATAAGATTAAGCAAACAATAAAAGCCACGATAACTGTAAAACCATTCACCACAGAAATATCAGACTCGCCTAGGATACTAAAGCGGAACACATCAATAATATAAAAAACGGGGTTCAACAGTGACAGTTTCTGCCAAAACTCAGGCAGCATGTCTATCGAGTAAAAAACACCTCCAAGATACACCAGTGGCGTTAATACAAATATTGGGACAATCGATATATCATCAAAACTTTGCGCATACACGGCATTAATAAAACCCGCCGTGGAAAACAGAACACCCGTCAGCAAGAAAACAACTACCATCATTATTGGGTTAGCTATCGTTAAGTCAGCAAAAAACAATGAAACCATTGTGACTAAAACACCCACTATCAGCCCCCTAAAGACACCACCTGAAATATATCCTGTCAAAATCACCCAAGATGGAATGGGTGCCACCAACATCTCCTCTATATTATGCTGGAATTTCGTCCCATAAAATGACGACACTACATTCGAATATGCATTATTGATTACTGTCATCAAGATCAAGCCAGGCACAATAAACTCCATATAATTATAGCCATTCATTTTACCAATTCGCTCACCTATCAACGTACCAAAGATCAGGAAGTACAAGCTTGTTGTAATGACCGACGGCAATAATGTTTGCACCCAAATACGTAAAAACCTCCTGATTTCCTTATACGCAATCGTCTGTAAAGCCACCATATACTCTCTTCTGAACACCTGGTTACCCCCTTTTCTTATCGACTAACTTCAAAAATAACTGCTCAAGCCTATTAGACTGATTCCGCATACCAGACACCTTGATTTGCAAGGCATCTAAGCCAATAAACAGGGCATTCAACCCAACACGTTTCTGCACACTTACCAACAGTGTGCTCTCATCAATACGGTTAAATTCACAACCCGAAATATTTGGCACAACAGTCACCGGACTGTCCAAACTTAAGACTAAAGATTCTTCATTTGCCTGCTCAAGTAGACTTTTCATATCGGTACTTTCAATAACTTCACCTTTATCAATAATAGCGATATGCTTACATAGACTCTCCGCCTCTTCCAAGTAATGCGTGGTCAATATAATTGTCGTACCCTCTGCGTTTATTTGCTTAAAAAACTTCCACATTGATCTGCGTATCTCAATATCCACCCCAGCTGTAGGCTCATCTAGAATTAATAGCTTGGGCTCATGCACTAAAGCACGCGCAATCATTAAACGGCGCTTCATCCCTCCAGATAAATTCCTCGACGCCTCATCCCGCTTATCCCACAACTCCAATTGCTTCAAACAAACTTCAGCGCGCTCCAGTGCTTTCTTCCTTGGAATGCCGTAATAACCTGCTTGCGCCACAACAATATCAAAAACATTCTCAAATTGATTAAAGTTAAACTCTTGCGGCACTAAACCAATACAGCGTTTTACACCTTCAGGGTCTTCGTCTAAATCACAGCCGAACACCTTAACCGAACCCGATGTTTTATTTACCAAGGAAGCAACTACGCCTATTGTTGTTGATTTACCCGCACCATTAGCTCCAAGCAACGCAAAGAAGTCACCTTGCTTAACCTCTAAATCAAGTTTTTTGACTGCGACAAAACCATTGTCATAACATTTTTCTAATTGCTTTATTTCGAGTGCATTCATAATTTACCCGCGTTAAAAGCGGGTTGCTTCGTTAAAATTCAAGTTCATACTTATATATGATAGTTTAACGTATAATCCAACTTCCTTTTTACGTCTTTAGGTAAATCAAAACATGTCTGATAAGCTCACCCAAAACGCCCTGCACTATCACCGCCACCCAAAACCAGGCAAAATCGAAGTGGTCGCCACCAAGACACTTAGTAATCAAGATGATCTTGCCCTAGCTTATAGCCCAGGTGTTGCCGAGCCGTGTTTAGAAATAGCCAAAGACCCATCAACAGCCGCTCTATATACCTCGCGAAGTAACTTAGTTGCCGTTATCACTAATGGCACTGCCGTTCTTGGCCTTGGTGATATTGGCCCACTGGCATCTAAACCTGTCATGGAAGGTAAAGGCGTCTTATTCAAGAAGTTTGGTGGTGTTGATGTATTTGATATTGAGATCAACGAAACAGACCCTGATAAGTTTGTCGACATTGTTGCCAGCCTTGCCCCAACTTTTGGTGGCATAAACCTTGAAGACATCAAAGCACCCGAGTGCTTCTTTATCGAAAAGAAGCTAAGCGAACGCATGGACATCCCTGTATTCCATGACGATCAACACGGTACAGCCATTATCACAGCCGCCGCTATACTTAACGGCCTTAAAGTTGCAAAAAAAGATATCAACGAAGTCAAACTAGTGGCATCTGGCGCTGGCGCTGCAGGCATCGCTTGCTTAGACATGCTCGTTAAAATGGGTTTAAAACAAGAAAACATTCTTGTTTGCGATAGTAAAGGCGTTATCTATGATGGCCGTGCAGAGGGCATGGACGATAGAAAGCAGCGCTACGCGGCGAAAACTGAAATACGCACCTTAGCAGAGGCTATTGTCGGCGCTGATATTTTCTTAGGGGTTTCTCGTGCGGGCATGATGACCCAAGATATGGTTAAGCAAATGGCCGCCTCACCCATCATCTTTGCTTTAGCAAACCCTGTTCCAGAAATTTTACCCGAAGAAATCAAAGCTGTTCGTGGCGATGCCATTATTGCTACAGGACGTTCTGATTACCCCAACCAAGTAAACAACGTACTGTGCTTCCCTTATATTTTCAGAGGGGCATTAGATGTTGGCGCAAGCACCATTAACGAAGAAATGAAACTGGCCTGCATTCATGCTTTGTCAGAACTTGCCCAAAAAGCCGTTAATGATGACACCGATAGTTACGCTGGTAGCACCCCCGTATTCGGCCCTGAATACCTTATCCCTAGACCGTTTGACCCTAACTTAATTGTTGACATCCCTATCGCGGTTGCAAAAGCCGCTATGGCAAGTGGCGTAGCCACCAAACCTATCGATGATTTCGCCCAGTACAAAGCCTCACTTGAACGCTATGTTTATCGCTCAGGTATGGTGATGAAGCCTATTTTCGAACAAGCCAAACTAACGCCTAAGCGAGTTGTTTACGCAGAAGGTGAAAATGAAAAAGTACTACGAGCTATACAAGAAGTACTTAGTGGTGGCTTAGCCAAACCTATTTTAGTCGGCCGCAGAGATATCATTCAAAGGACCATTAATGAACTTGGGCTCAGCATAAACCTTGAAGATGAAGTAGAAATTATTGAGCCTGACAATAACCCCTACTTTGAAGAATGTGCAGAAATGTACCATAAAGCAAAAGAACGCAAAGGCGTCTCAATTGCGCTGGCTAAAACCTATGTTCGCACCAAAAGCACCGTGCTCGCATCCTTACTCGTCAAGCTCGGTAAAGCCGACTCAATGATTTGCGGCATGGTTGGTAACTACCACCGTCACCTGGGACATATCACTGACATACTTGATAAAAAACCAGGCGTAGAAAAAATTGCCGCAATGAGTGTTGTGGTTATACCTAAAGGGGTCTATTTCTTTTGTGACACCATGGTTAATCGAAACCCTAACACCGACGACCTTGTAGCGATGACCCTACAAGCGGCTGAGTGCGTCAAACGCTTTGGCATTGAGCCAAAAGCAGCCATGCTGTCTCACTCAAACTTTGGCAGTGATGATGACGACGAAGCACGCAAAATGGCTAATGCCGCCCGTATTTTGCATGAAAACCACCCGCACATTGAAGTGGAAGGTGAACTACAAGCCGATGCCGCATTACTCCAAGACCTAAGAAAAGAAATGCTTGGCAGCTCTAAACTAGAAGGCTCAGCTAATTTACTTGTATTCCCAAATTTAGATGCCGCAAACACATCGTTCAACCTGCTTCGAATACTTAGCGATGGCATCAGCCTTGGCCCAATATTATTAGGCATTGATAAACCTGTCCACGTATTAAAACCTCTTGCCTCAGTCAGGCGTATATTGAACATGACGGCTTTATGCTCTGCAGAACAAGAAACTAATAGCTAACAAATAAACAAGTGCTCGTAATGTGAACCACTTCGCATTACGAGCCACTTTTTATCAACTATAATTCTATTCAATAGAAAATCATTCAGGCAACCATTATGGACGTTACATCAATTAGCCAAAGTGCTCTATCAGGCATCTCTAAAGGTGTTAATCAAGCAAATGAAGCCAGTCAAAAACTTGCCGGTCGTGAACAACTTAGCGGTGAAAACACAAACGCCACCAAAGAACTAATTGCGCTCAAAGAGGCAGAAACCCAGGTTCAAATATCTTCTAAAGTTGCACGTACTGCAAACGATATTATTGGCAGCATCATCGACATGAAGGCTTAAATTAGCCACTCTCTCGGTGATTCTAACCACCAAACACCCCTTAATTCTCAATTAGAAACTTGCTATTGCCTTGTTCTGCTAGTTATAGCAAGCAAGAGTGTTGTAAAATAATCCTTTTTTAACTATTAATAAAAGGACAGTACCTTGGAAACTGAGAAACAGAAACTTAGCTACACAATGGGCCAACAAATTGGCGGTGGTATCCAGCAAGACAGACTAGACGTTGAAACTGAAGCGCTTGTTTTAGGCTTAACACACAGCCTAAATGGTGAAAAATGTCTATTAGAGCCAGCAGAAATGCGTGAAGTTATCGAGGCTTTCCAAAAGAAAATGAAAGAGCAAACATCAGCTGCCCAACAAGGTAACGCAGATATTGGCACTAAATTCTTAGCTGACAACCTTGCTAACGAAGGCGTTATCGCTCTAGACAGCGGCATGCAATACATCGTTATTAACGAAGGTGAAGGCGAAAAACCTGCTGCTACTGATACTGTTGACGTACATTACGAAGGCAGCCTAATTAACGGCACTATCTTTGATAGCTCAATTAAGCGCGGCCAACCAGCAACATTCCCTGTAAACGGTGTAATTCAAGGCTGGCAAGAAGCCCTACAATTAATGAACGTTGGCGCAAAATGGAAAGTATTTATTCCTTCCGATCTTGCTTACGGCGCTCAAGGTGCTGGCGGAGACATTGGTCCTAATGAAACACTAATATTTGAAATGGAGCTTTTAGCCATCAAATAAGCTTTTCACTAGGCATAAAAAAACCGGCCATTGAAGCCGGTTTTTTTATGCCTGAAAATAGTGCCTACGCTTTATATCGCTGCATAACCAACGTAGCATTCGTGCCGCCAAAACCAAAACTGTTTGACATAACCGTATTCAAGCTGGCATTTTCAACCGTCTCTTGAACAATTGAGACACCTTCAGCCGCTTCATCTAAATTATCAATATTGGCCGACGCCGTGATAAAGTTATCCTTCATCATCAACATACAATAAATAGCCTCTTGAACACCTGCCGCACCCAATGAATGCCCAGATAAAGATTTCGTTGAGCCAATAGGCGGCGTACTATCACCAAATACAGCCTTAACAGCCTTAAGCTCGGCAATATCACCCACAGGCGTACTCGTACCGTGCGCATTAATATAATCAATTGGCGCGTCAACATTTTCCATCGCCATTTGCATACAACGTGTCGCACCTTCACCTGACGGAGCCACCATATCGTAACCGTCAGATGTAGCGCCATAACCCACTAGCTCGGCATAAATTTTAGCACCTCGAGCCAACGCAACATCTAGCGCCTCAACAACAACCGTACCGCCGCCACCCGCGATAACAAAACCATCACGATCAGCATCATAAGCACGCGAAGCTAACTCAGGTGTATCATTTCTCTTCTTAGATAAGGCGCCCATTGCATCAAACATCATCGTTAACGACCAATGTTCTTCCTCACCACCACCAGCAAACACACGATCTTGTTTACCTAGTTGAATAAGCTCCATTGCATTACCAATACAGTGAGAGCTTGTTGCACACGCTGATGTAATTGAATAGTTAACACCTTTGATTTTATACGGCGTTGCCAAACCAGCTGACACAGTACTACTCATCGTTCTTGGTACCATATAAGGCCCTACTCGACGAATACCTTTGTTTTCAAGGATCTTTAATGCGTCATCAACATTTTTTGTTGATGCTCCACCAGAGCCCATTATTAAGCCCGTTTTAGGATTAGAGACTTCCTCATCAGTCAAACCAGCATCATCAATAGCCTGCTGCATCGAAACATAAGCATAGGCAGCTGCATCTCCCATAAAGCGACGTGCTTTACGGTCAATTAACTCATCAAGGTTAATCTTTGGAACACCTGCAACCTGACTACGAAAACCTTTTTCTTTGTATTCTTCAACAAATGAAATCCCTGATTTGCCCGCTTTCAAAGAATCAGCAACGCTATCAACATCATTTCCCAAAGAGGAAACAATTCCCATACCAGTAATAACAACTCGTCTCATTTTAATTCCTCTTCTAGAAATTTTCAGTCGATGTAAACAAACCGACTCTTAAATCTTTAGCTTCGTAGATGACCTTGCCATCCACTTCCATAACTGCATCGGCAATACCCATGACCAACCGTCTCATGATCACACGTTTCATATCAATTTTATAAACCACACGTTTAGCCGTTGGTAACACTTGTCCAGTAAACTTAAGCTCGCCCACACCTAAAGCACGGCCACGGCCCAAACCACCTTTCCAACCTAAAAAGAAACCAACCAATTGCCACATTGCATCTAAACCTAGGCAACCAGGCATCACTGGGTCTCCTGGAAAGTGACAGTCGAAAAACCATAAATCTGGATTAATGTCTAACTCAGCAATAATCTGGCCTTTGCCGTGCGGACCACCATCTTCAGTAATAGATGCGATGCGATCTACCATTAGCATATTAGGCATTGGTAGCTGTGCATTCCCTGGGCCAAACAACTCTCCACGGCCACAACTTAATAATTCTTCTCTGTTAAATGAATTTTGCTTCTTAGAGTCAGTCAAAACACTAGTTCCTTATATTTATGTGGTTTCCCACAGTACTTATGAAATTTTCCAGACGTATATAATACTTGTTCTTTTACAATTGAGCGAGCAGCTTAGCTCGCTTAATAATAACGTGTTAACAAGTTTTGTTCACAACAAACCTATTGATATAAATCATATAGCATCTATTTAGGGTTATAAAAGTCTGAATAAAAGTTTTTAGGCTGTAAACACTTATTATTAATTAATGTTTTTGCCACCGCTTCTACCATACCAGGCGAGCCTGCGGAATAAGCATCCCAACCAGACAAATCATCAGGCATTAAACGCTCAACAACCTCTGTAATCAAACCACTCTGCCCATCCCAATCATCTTGGTCAGATAATGCGGGAACAAAATGAAAGCCCTTATATTTAGCAGCAAGCTGATTCATATAAGATACTTCTAATAATTCATCCTCCTCTCGCGCACCTAGGAAATAATGAATCTCGCGATCTTTTAGCTGATCAATTTCATCCAAGTAAATAATCATTGAACGAATATAACTCGCTCCTGATGCACCAGCGACAAACACAATATCACTTAAATGATCATCTCGTAAGAAAGCCTCTCCCATCGGCATCTCAAACTTCACCTCATCGCCTTCTTTAAGCCCGAATAAATAACTCGAGCCTTCGCCCAATTTATCTTCTTTCACCAACAGCTCAAGGCTATTTTTCTTATTGGGTGACGAAGCAATTGAATAATAAGACTGCTTATCGCTATTTGGTAAAAAAACAGCTAAATATTGCCCCGCTTTAAAGTCCACTTGAGTAGGCTCAATTAATTGAAATTCTATGAGTAAGATTTCCTTGCTCACAAGGTGAGAGGAAACCACACGGGCTGAGTGCGTTACTGGCATATATTCATCTTTACTTAATATTATTCTTAAAAACCGAGCGATATTCGCCACGGACAATCGTGCATTTTATTACATCTCGGCAATAACAGCATCATAATCGTTATGCAAACACGCCAAAGCCCCTACTATTTAAAGCCAATCATCTAACTCATCGCCCTTTAATTCAGTAATTGCATGAGCATTAAAGTGACGATAACTCGCCCAATCATGTTTTTTCTGTACTAGCTCCGCACATTCAATCTCTCCTGCTCGAATCAAACGCTTTTCATAATCTAGCAGTTTCTGGTCACTATAAAGATTACACTTATTTAGGAAATCAATAATAATAGACTTTTTATCTTCCAAACTAATTGTTTTAACACTCACCCTTCACTCCTCCCCGACATAAACCTTGAAAGTTATCCCTTATATGGTTTCAAATATAACTTACAACATTCAACACGACCTAATATGAAAAAGAAAATCATTGTTGCCATAACAGGTGCTACCGGAGCAATTTACGGTGTTCGCCTTCTTGAAATATTACAAACAATTGACGATATTGAAAGCCATCTCATCCTTTCCCCTGCTGGTGCATTAACCGCACAGCACGAACTTGGCATTGATAAAGCGACCATACACAAATTAGCAGATGTCGCACATAACCCCAAAGATATAGGGGCCACCCTATCTAGCGGCTCATTTCTTACCCACGGCATGGTTATCTCCCCCTGCTCAATGAAAACACTCGGCTGCATTGCTAACGGAATTGCCGACAACCTTGTATCAAGAGCCGCCGATGTCGTTTTAAAAGAACGCCGCAAACTAATTCTTATGGTTAGAGAAACCCCATTCAACTTAGTCCACCTAAGAAACATGACCACCCTAACCGAAATGGGAGCCATTATTGCGCCTCCCGTGCCTGCTTTTTATACCAAACCAAAAACCATTGATGATATTGTCAATCACACCGTTGGGCGTATACTCGATAGCCTAAACATTCCTGCCTCAGACTACGTAACGCGCTGGCCAGGGTTAAACCACTAAAAACATGGGAAATACAATGTTAAAATCAGCCAACGACTTTATCCTAGCCGCCCAACAAATCTGCAACTGTATCGATATTGTCGGTGCAAAGAAATTACTAGATGAGTGCGACTCAGGCATCATACTAGACGTACGCGAACCTAGCGAAGCTGAAGAGTCTTGCATCAATGGCTCAATAAACATCCCTCGCGGCGTATTAGAAATGAAAATCCAAAATCATTGTCCAGAAGCCAGCCAACTCATTCTGGTTCACTGTGCTGTAGGTGCCCGTGCATCACTAGCTGCCGCTAGACTTCATGAAATGGGCTATAACAACGTCCACGCTATTACCGCCAAATTTTGCGATATAAAAGATGGCTTCGAATAAATAGCTGTCGCATATTAATTAATAAGTCGCTGGCATCAAAACTAGCGGCTTCTTAACGCTAGACCGTATGCTTACTGTGTCGCGTAATTTCAAATATGGGGAAGGGAGTTAAAGTGGTAGTCATGAGTGGACTTGAACCACCGACCCCGGCATTATGAATGCCGTGCTCTAACCAGCTGAGCTACATGACCATACTTTTTGAAGGCGTGAATTTTCGTGCTTTTAA
>Ga0209826_1001046_pt1 | contig 19625 bp, 12 predicted proteins | sample GOMGulsemesocosm_5_FD_184637 | JGI IMG/M metagenome (GOLD analysis project Ga0209826, IMG submission 184637) | Methane-oxidizing microbial communities from mesocosms in the Gulf of Mexico - GOM15C Gulf of Mexico (SPAdes) (version 2) | ecosystem: Environmental > Aquatic > Marine > Cold seeps... | reverse complement strand
CGCGCCGAGTACCTTGAGCGTAAACGAGTACTCATGTGCTGGTGGAGTGAACATATAGAACAGGCTGCAATTAGGAGCCTTCCCTCCTTAATCACAAAAGAATTAAAAGTTATCTGAAACGAATGACATAAAGCAGAAATGCATGTTATTCGTGTTTCGCTTTAAGCCTATCTACTCGACTTTATTTAACCGAAACTATGGCACGATTATGAGCTTTAGCTTTTAGTTAATTGATTTAATTAAATATAAACAAATAAAATAAAACCTTAATGCACACCTATTTAACGATTTACCTTTCAACGACTTACAAACAAAATCAAGAATAATCAACCGCTTGTATCATAGTTCCTAGAATTATGAAACTTTAGCCGTTACAGCAAAATCCAACTAAATTCGTTACTCATTTTATTACGAAGACAACTGGTTTTGTTTCTCCATATAAAGCCCTAAAAGACCAAATCCTAAAGCCACTACTGATAAAGTTTGTATATTTCTATTAGCTGAGTTACACGCAATTATGGCCGTACCAACAAGCGATATAGTTAACGATGTTTTTAACTGCGCACTTGTTGGTCTTCCAGTAAGCACTCCACTAGCTAAATGCTCACAATTATTAAAGACACTATATTTGAAATTAGCAGATAACCTACTATTAATTCTATCTACAATTGCTTGTGTAGCATTAATGCTGGTCTTTTTAACTAACTTCTCCCCTGCTGAAAACTCCTCAACAGTACTTAAGTGGGTATTCTTATCAGGGCTTGCATGCAAAACCAGTTGCTTACCCATCGAAAAATTAAGCTCTACCCCTGCATGAGCTACTAAGCCTGACATTTTCTTTCTATATACTTTTGTCACTGATACTAATACTCGCTCGGCAAACATATTCTCATTTAATAACATTTCTGTTATCCTTATATTACATTAAAAATTACATATATTCTAAATGCGAATATATTACGCAATATGGATGCTATCCTTATATCGGATGGTTGTCAATTATTGATTTTGAGAATTTGTTATGAATCAACAAATAACCTACAACGCATTAGTTGGGTTTGAGCTAGAAAGTATTAGAAAAGAGTTAGGAAAAGAACAATCGGAGATCTCGACCGCTACTGGTATATCTCAACCTGTGCTATCAAGACTAGAGAAAGGAAAAGCAATGATCACTATCGATCAATTGTTTGTACTTTGTGGGGCACTGGGGGTTAAACCTGAGGATATTATATCGAAAGCTTCAAAAGGTGTAGAAGCATTTAGCACTGAGGATGCCGTTAACGTTACAACCACCAAAGAAGCCAATACATCTGGTGCTGTATTAACTGGTGCTGCAATAGGAGCATTATTGACGTTGTTTTTGACAAAGGGAAAATAAAACTAATTTCCCTTTAGATGTAGATATACCCTGTAACTAAATCTGTGTAACCACTCTATAGTCTCGCAGATAACATCATTTAAGCCTTAAATGGCTTCATATAAAATTTGTATTAAAGCTTCGGTGGGTATGGGTCATTAACTTCTCGCCTTTCTTTATCTGGTTTTTTTAGAAACTCTTTCCAATTACCTGCCTTTTTACTATCGATTTCATTAGACGAACGAACATCTAAGCAAGCATCCAATTTTTCCTCTGCTACGAATTTCCTTTCAACGAATGATGCTAACTGATCTTCATCAAATGAGTTTTCTAGGTATGGGTAATTAATACTAAGCTCTGCACTATCGTTCTCTTGAAGAGAGCGATTTACTTTGCCAAACAATCGATCTAGCCGTCCGACTCTTTGCTCATTATCCCCTGGATTTCCTGCTATGCCGTAGTGATGAACACTATTACATTGCATATGTAAATTAACCCCTTCCTGAAACACTGAGGTAGCGACTAATACATTAGGGTAAAAAGGTGAGTTAAAACCGGTTATTAGCCTCTGCCTATTTCCAGATTGACCACTTGCAAATGCAGATGGAGAAGTCAGTGTTTTTAACGAATTCCATTTATTCTCAGAGTCGTAGATATTTACGCCTTCAATTTTTTCACAAACATCTTCAAACGTTTTAATCGCAGCATTGAAATACCAAAGCAACCAAGATTTATTTAATTTAGGTTTCACATAAGTTATAAACTTTTTGTATCGTACCTCTGCACTTTTAACCTTTTTTATTTTCTGTTGCTTTTCAAATGTAGAATACCAAATAAACAATTCAATCATTACAGGACTTGCATGTAGAAGACCTGCCTTTAGGTAGTTAGCAAAATTCTCTAATATTTTTTCATCATTCTTTTTCCATATTGTTAACTTCGATTGCTGCTCAGGCGCTAATAATGGAATAATATCAGCCCATATAGTCGTAACATTAAACCCACCTTTAACTATATTTGTTTGCTCTGGTATTTGGCTACATTTACCTATTCTTGCATGTAATGCGGCACTGGAATATAAAGCTCGGGATTTTCCCGCTGAATCATGTTCAAAGTAGTATGTATAATCACCAGTTAAATAATCTTTAAGAGGCTCTAAGAATAATGAGAAGATACTTTCAGGCTTTTTAAATCTCAGCGCAACATTTGTACAAACAGTATTTTTTTCATCTTTTTTCACTACAAACAGATTAGCGACTTTTGAAGTCAGTTTTTGATCTAATTGGTCATCATTGGCGCCGTCAGCTTCCTCTAATACATCCTCTGCTCGTTGCCATTTATTAAACAAGTCGCGGTCCCATTTGCTTTTCTTCCACACTCTAATTTGTTTTTTGCTCAATCCAACAGCTTTAGCTATTAGGGGAGCAAACAGCTCATCATAAGAACTATTTGTACGTTTCGTTAATTCGCGTACAGATGGTATTCGGCGCACAAAGACAAGGTGTTTAATATCATCTAAAGCATCAAAGTTTAATTTATCAGGAACAAATTGATTCACTAACGAGTTATATTTAGGATGTTCAGGGTGCTTACTAAAACAATCAAAATACTGCTTGCTAAGGCCATGAAGCATTTCTGAGTCAGTTGCCTTACTAAAAGAATCTTTAGCAGCTTCAGCATCGTTATCTTCGGAATCTTCTTTTGGTAATTCTTCATCGTACTCGCCAAATGACTCAAAACCTTCTAGGTAACCATAAAGGTATTGCTTATTTGCATTACCACTCTTTCTACTTTCTTTAAGTCTTTGTACTAGTTGGCGTTGATATAAACCAAAAAACAATTCAGCTTCTGGACTATCTTTAAATGTAACTGGTAAGTCAATCTCTACTCGATAATCATATTTAGAATGGTGTGCGTTATCCTTGCCTTTCATCAAACGAAAACGCCGCAATGCGAATTGTTCCAATAACGACTGTGTTCCCCTTTTATTCCCTTCATCATTGTTTATTTTTTCATGCCCAAAATAACTTAAAATATTATAAACATCGGCAGGTGAAGAATGGGTAGGTGTAGCAGACATAAGCAGTACTTTTTTTGATAATTTCATTTTACCACTACCAAAAAAAGCTTTTGCAGCATTTACTTTTTGTGAACCACCATTAATTGTCCGAAAGTAATGCGCTTCATCTATGACTACCAAATCAAATTCACCATCTTCAAGGTAACTTCTTACATTCTCATTCAATAATGTGCCAACTCTTGAAGCTTCTGAATTTTTATCTCCTTCATAACCCTTTGTTAATCCGCTAAAAGAATGCACTGTTGTAAAGAATATATTTTCACAACTTCCTTCAATGGAACTCACTAATCGACTTAAATTGCTTTCTGGCTGAGGTAATTTAATTTTAATATCTGACGAATGATAATGATGAGCTATAAAGCTTTTAAATTCATTGCGCCAATGCCCACAAATGTTCTTGTTTGGTGTTATAACCAATACCTTAGCGTTAGGTTTTTTGAGCCATAAATGCAGAATCAAAGCAATCGCTTGGAATGTTTTCCCCATTCCTACTTCATCTGCTAGAATAGCTAAATTTTCTTTTCCGAGTAAATTCCAAAGGTAAGCAACACCTTCAGCCTGTTTATCGGCCATTGTTTTATCTGCTTCAAGTTTATCAATTTGATATCGCCACTCAGTAATACCTTTTTCGAAGGTCATTAATTTGGACACTTCCAGCGCAGTCAAAGGGGGCCAGTTTTCAAGAGACATATTTGCACTCTTTCTGAATCAGGTTTCGATATTTTTTTGAACCTAGCTTTTTGGGTTCGCGAGAGTTTGTTTTGATATCAATAAATAAAGAATTCAAACGTAGTTTTAATCCTTCATCAATACCAATTTCTAGGGTTAACGCTTTATTAACTAACGAGTTATATTCTTGTGTCATATACCAGTTCAACACGTTAACCTCTCGTGACATTTCAACTTCAATCTTCTCTTTTAGCTCTGTCATACAGCCAGGGACAACAAAAGCATATTGTTCTAGAAGACTAACACTATTAATTTTATCCAAGCGAGTATCAAACTCAGCACAAGCCTGGAACATTCTAAAATAACTAAGAGAAACAGGTTTAACGTCACTATCAGTAAAGTCATTAATATTATCATCGTCCGGATTTTGGTCCGTATTTAACTCACGCCGTAATGATGTATTACCATTACCCTCCAATTCAGCACCAGAAATCAAGCTACTAAAAATATCATCTAGAGAATCGAAGCCTTCAACTCGACGAAGTTCGGCTTGCTTTTCAATAATAAATCCTCGATGAACAATACGGCCATGATAACGAACTTCATATGAGTGTTGTGAAAGTAAGCACAGAGGCTCTATTACAGGAAACTCTGTAGTAACATTACTAAGCGACTCGACATTAATTAAATTATCTATATCCGGAAGTAAAAGCTGATAACCATCTAATAAAGAAGAATCATTTGAAAGGTGTACAGTGTATTTCAGATACCGCCAGTCAAAGCTGACTTGAATAGCAAACGGCAATAGTTCAGGTACTTCTAACCCCTCTTTATCTAAACTTTCTTGGTTCATAAAGTCAGATGTATCAGCAATAAAGTTTTTACCAAGTTGCTTACCTAACAACTCTTCATGTTCAAATACAAAACCAGCTTCAATATTTACGTGAGCGTTCTCGTTACCTAATAATAAATTTGAGCCAGGTGTAGTGAAATTCCATGAGCCAATGGCTAAGCGATCTGGCGTCATCCAAACTTTTGCATGACATAAATCACAGCTATCATGCTTTTCAACCGCATTGTTATAAAAAGTTAGTTTTTCTAATTTTTGTAGTCGCCCTAGCTCGTCACTCCATTTTGTTCTAATGAGCTTATTTTCTACTCTATCAGGGGTAATATGCAATGAAAGTGGTGTCGGGTTGCCTGTAATACGCTGAATTTTAGCTTCTAAGTTTGAAATGTATTTTAGTAAGTCGGCAGGAAAATAGGGAGACCAAACAGCAAGTTTATGCTCCTCATTCTTTGCTGAATCTTTAAATAGCGATTCTAAAAAGTTAGGCTGTGCAAAGCTATGAATAAACTTCCATTGCTGATCTGCTCCTGAATACAATTTACGAGCAATAGACGTTGATTGTTCAGTCTGATTAATTGAAGTGAACAAGGGAGAAAAGAAAGCCTTAACCGATTTTCTTTGTTCACTTGAAGCTATCTTTCTAAACGCAAAGACTTCCTGATTGTTAGACCAACCACTTAACGTTAAATTTGCACTCCCAGCGCCTAGTATTGCACGACCATCGTCAGCTTCTAAGTAAATGACCTTGGGGTGAAAAAGAGTCTGCTTCGAAAAGTTCACTGCATTGTTTAGTAAACTAGGGTTTATAGAATGAACATCAATAGCGGTACGTTTCAAATCGCTAGCATCGTACATTCGAACGTCAGCAAAAATAGCAATATCCAATTTATTTAGTGCTTCTGTTCCTTCAGTTAAAGCAATACTTCCATTTACTTTCTGTTGCATTAACTCGTAATCAATACGATTTTTAGGTTTATCCATTTGTAAGATAGTCGGTAAAACATGTCGTTCAAAAAAATCTAAATTTAAGTTAAACGATGTGAACCATACTCGTTTAATTGATCCTAGATCTTTTATTTGTTCTGCAAGTTCTTCTAAAAGTTTCATGCAGCATCAGCCTCAATATCTTTTATTTCTTTCTGGCCTTCTAATCCATGAATAAGCTGTTTAAATTCACTAAGGTAATATCGATGATACCATGTAGCTATAGGCCTTTTCTCAACAGAAGGCACCTTAGATAACTTAACGTTGCAACTGAAATTCCCATTCGCATCATTTTCAACCCAGACACTTTGCCCACGCTTAGACATAATACTTTCATGGTATTTTAGCAAAACAGAAATGATACTTTTAAGAATATCTTCATCATCACCTTGCACTATCATTGAAAATTTTAATAACGATTCAAATCGCCCTTTTGCAGTAGTTCCCAATACATTTTTCACTTGAATATTATCTACAAGTGCTCTCGCTAATATCGGTAATGTATTAATATCTCGACCTAGCAATTTATAGCTTTTAAAAACATCCTGTATTGTTTGCTTTCGCTGGCTCATTAATAGCGTAAATAACAGATCACACTCAGCAAGAAATGGTTCAATATCAATAATATTTTGTAATTTTGTTTTTACTTCGAAATCTGTAGATAAACTCAGTGCCTGTTCAAATATCTGTTGTCGATTCATTTGCTCTTCATTAGCTTGAATAACTTCATACAAACAACCAGCTGCACCGATATTTAGTTCAGAAACATCAAGCCAAAAATCCTTACACATAGAGCCAGCGTGCTTAGCGGAGCTGAATGCCGTTTGATAAGCGTTCTTTAACTCCAAAGGCACTTCATCAAAATTTATTGTCGGCTTCTTATGAGTACTTTTTAATAGTTTATTGAAATGAGCAATCAATAGGTCCTTAACTTTTTTTAACTCATCACAACTATTTATAAACTTGGATGCTTTTTTCCAATTTGCTACATATTTAGGATGCTTATACCGATAATCTTTGTCACAAAATTCCATGTCGATAAATGGTGTTTTATAACGGCCACTGACCCCTAATGTTAATTGACGCACTAATAAGTGGCTAACTTTAGTATGGGAAAAGTTTAATGTGACCCCCTCTCCTTTACCTAATTTTGCCCGCCCTTTTGAAGCCCCGAGAATACCAAGCGAATCTACTGGCTTTTCACTGGTTAAAATTGAGTATACGAATAGATTTTCTGCATGAATTAAACAAGCTTGTTTGAATTCAAGAACATCTGCTTGAGGGTATATATGGGCGAGTTGTCCATGAAGAGTAATACCAGAATCAATCAGTTCCTTAATTGCTAGATGATGTACTAAGTTAAGCGTGTAGTTACGCACATCATTTGAAATAGAGCTTACTCTATTATTAAATATCTTTTGACCAAAAGCAGACCAAATGACTGTCATGCCCAATGGATCAATATTTAACGTATGTGTTAGTGAATCATCATATTCAGTAAAAAACTTTTTTAAATACAAGAAAAAATCCATTTATTGAAGGAAAGGTAACTATGCATTTTTACATAATTACCTTTCTATTATTTATTAAACTTCGTCTTCATCGTCAACAAGTGCTTCTTCTACACTTTTGAATTCTTCTAAAGCAGCAGTCAGTAGCTCGACAATTTCACTCGCGATAACAGCAGGTGGTTGAAGGTTTTCAGTGTCTTCTAATGAGTCATCTTTTAGCCATGAGATATCAAGGTTAGTTTTATCACGAGCGATAATTTCATCGTAGCTGAACTTGCGCCAGCGCCCATCAGGACCAGGGCCGCCATCTTCTTCGCGCTCTTCTTCCTGCCAATTTGAAGTACGTTTTTTAATGTCTGAAGCTGAAAATAACTCTACAAAATCATCAAAATCTGTACGTGTTAATTTTTTAGTTTTAAGTGTCATGTGCACGTTGGTTCTAAAATCATAAACCCACACATTTTCGGTCCATGCTTTTTTAGACGCCGGTTTTGCATCAAAAAACAAAACATTCGCTTTAACACCCTGAGCATAAAAAATACCGGTTGGAAGACGTAAAATCGTATGGAGATTAAAACGGGTAAGTAGCTCTTTACGTACTGTTTCACCAGCACCACCTTCAAACAAAACGTTATCCGGTAAAACAACAGCGGCTTTGCCACCAGCCTTGCCTTCAACTTTCAGCATGTTGCCGATGTGTTGAACAAAATTTAGTTGTTTATTTGATGAGTCAGCCCAAAAATCATCACGTTCATAAGTTAGTTTTTCTTTTTCAACTTTACCTGTTTTTTCACTAATGATAGTAACTGAACTTTTCTTACCAAACGGAGGATTAGCTAAAACCATATCTACTTTATTTTCGCCAACTTCTTTTGCTAAGGCATCTGAAGTAGAGATAGGACACTCATCAGTACCAATGCCGTGAAGATATAAATTCATCGCACATAAGCGAGCAACAGAATCAGAGATATCATTTCCCCTGAATGCTTCATGCTTTAAAAAACGCGCTTCTTTTTTAGAAAGTGGACGCTCTTTGTTATGTGTAATATAGTCATGGGCAACCGTTAAAAAGCCACCTGTACCACATGCAGGGTCAGCAATAATCTGCATAGGTTGTGGTTGCATTACATCAACAATAGCTTCAATAATGGGACGAGGAGTAAAATACTGGCCAGCACCTTTCTTTTCGCTTTCAGCGCCTTTTTGTAAAAGGCCTTCGTATATTGCCCCTTTTACATCAATGCTTAATGTGGACCATGACTCTTTGTTAATCATGTCAATTAAGCGCTCTAACTTAGCAGGGTCTTGAATCTTATTCTGAGCTTTACGAAAAATAGTACCTAAAGTACCTTTCTGCTCACCAAGTGTTTCTAAGGTATGACGATATTCTTTTTCTAAATCTGAGCCATCAAGTTTCACTAACTTGGTCCATTGCTCTGTCGCTATACTTTCGCCTTCTTGACCGCCAGCTACTCGCTCGGCTGTCATTTTTAAGAAAATAAGATAGGTGAGTTGTTCTACATAATCGCCATAGCCTACGCCTTCATCACGTAATACGTGAGCGTAATTCCAAACGCGGTTTACTATTTCTGTGGTGCTTACATTATTCATATTTATCTCTATCTCAATTCGAGAATTTCTTTAACCCACTGATTATTATCAAATTGGCTAAGGTATAACTTAGCTGCGGTATTAAATTGTGTGGACTTACATGTGGTTCTAATTTTTCTTAACAAGGTTTTTATATTACTTTCTATTGCTACAGATTGTGCATTTAAACCCTGTTCAAATAATTCATTTGTTGAGGCGACCAATTGCCTTATTTCTTGATGGATTTGCTTTCTTGCCCTAGTCGTATTTTTATGATTTAAGTGATAAAGCTCGATAGACTTATCTGCTCTTTTGAAATCATCTGATGAACTATTGCTTTCATTTGGACAAGCTTCGCCGTTTTGATTAAATGTAATAAGTTTACAATCGTTAGTCTTAGTCGGATCCAAAAGCATTGGCTTTTCAGTATTTGTGTCTGCTTCACACTTATTCCAACCTGGCGGGGTAAATAAAGGAAAATGATCATGTTTTCCTCCGGCCGACTCCGCTGCTACTCTTCTGGAGTTACAGTAAGTACAAGCATATCTATAGTTTGACCAATCAAATGCTAACCACCAATACCCTGGATGATCAGAACACTCAACGACTTTTCCTTTTGGTCTGAAATGATCGATAGGGTTGTCGGACCTAAGTTCTTTTGATTCACAATACCAACATTTACCATTTGACTGCTCAGCAAGAAGTGCACTCAAATCACTCCACATATTGTTTTTTGCCGTAATAGCAGCTTTTCTAGCTTTTATTCTTTCTTCTGCAACCTTTGATGTAACTTTTGCGACAGTCCAGTTTTCTCTTACTCCCTTGGCGCGTATCGCAGCTTCTTTTTGATCCATCTTATCATTGACATAGATCCATGCAGCGGTTACTTGAGCTTGTCTATTAGCAGGTAGCTCTAGTTCAACTTCTTCCATATCGATATAACGCATTATTCACTTGCCTCTTCTGCATCAAGTTCAGCGAGTATTTCATCGGTCATATCGGCTAGTTGTTGTCTATCTCCATCCGTTAAGAAAGTTTGAGTGAATAACTTGTCGCTATGCTTTCTGCCCCATGCTTTAACAAATGCAGAGAAGTAAGGGTCTGAATATGCAGCAAGAAAGCCTGATTTATCTAATTGTTCTTGTAGCTGTTTGTAGCGTGTTTCTTCAGGCTCTGTTCGTTCTTCTTTCGCTAATAAAATTGCGTGTTCATCTAACTTAGCTAACGTTCGTGGGTCTAAATCAGAGCGCAAACCGAACATGTCACTCATCAAAATACCAGAGAATCCCATGCCTTTGGGTTCATAAAGCGGTGATGCAGCAAAAACCTTTAAGCTATCTTCATCACGCTTCATTATTTTAATTTGTTCCTGCTTCAGCGTAGAAATCACAATAGGATCATGAGTTGCTAAAACGATATGGCTATTATCAACAACATCTGAGTCTGACTCCTCTTTACCGTCAAGATTAAAACCAGCCACTTCTTTTAAGAAGCTAATGTATTCCATACTCCAAGCGGGGTTTAAATGGGTATCAGGTTCATCAAGTAAGAACAACGATTCATCGTCACGAGTAAAGCGTAATAAGCCCAAAACAGTTATTAGCTGTTGTTCACCTTCACTAAGCTCTCGGAATGTTAGGGATTCATCAGTACCGCTTTTATCTTTTACCTTTACACGTATGCGTACTTCATGAATTAAGTTAGAAAAGTAGATACTTTCAAGCAGTTTAAAAAAGTCTTTGTCTGACGTTTCTTTCCCTACATCTTGTAACGCTGCTAAATCTTTTAAATATAGAAATAATGCATCAACGTTTTCGTCATTCTTCTTCATTGGATGCGGCACTTTTATCTTTTTGCGCATAGGTGCTAAAGAAGCAGAAAAAAGCCTATCTAAAAATGGTCTAACAACGCCTGTTGCATTCCAAAATCTTGGGTCACCTTCTTTACTTTTCCAATCTGGCTTATTAAGTACAAACAATACCGATTCAATATCTTCTATAAATAACTTTTCTTTTAAGAATTTTTTAACTTTTTCATCAGCACCTAAAAAGAATGAAAGTAAGACGAAATTGCTGTGTACCTTTTGAGCATAAAATAAAGGTCTTAAAGGGAGTGTTTTCTCATCCAAACCGTGCTTTTCAGGATATAAAAGCTGATCTCGAAACTTACGCTGGTGTTCATAAAAGTGCGTTGCTAATCGGTCACTAGGCCCAGAATAATAACCAAAGACATTTGAAGGCAGATACTCTCGTTCTTCATTATTGAAAAAGTCAGTGTATTTATTGGTAATCACTTCTTCAGGATTACCTTCAGTGTGAATAAGTACCTTATACTGTTCTTTCTTAACCTTAGTATCTGTTGCTTCAACAATAATTCGATTACCACGACAAATATATTCAAGTTTATAAGAAAACGACGGTTCTTTATGTAAATCTAGGTCGCGAAATATTATAACCAATGCTTCGATAACATTTGATTTACCCGCTCCATTCCAACCGATAACAACGGTTACTAGTTCATCTTGGTCAAAATCTATTTCGATATCTTTGAGGTTTTTAAATGCACTGATCCACAATTTATCCAGCTTCATTTTCTTTTACTTCCTTGTATTTAAATTTGTCACCCTGCTTTTTTCCATCCATGATAATAGGAGTGACTTCAACATTGTCATCTTCAAGAACTATTTTTAATTCTTGATAAAACGCTTCTATACCTTCAGGAGTAACATCACTTTGAAATCCCGCTTGTTCAAATAATTCATCGACTTTTAGTGATTTTGGGGATTCTTTAAGTACATCAATAATTAGGCGTTTTTCCATTTTTTTTGTTCTCGCGTTAGGTTTCTTTTTGGCAAGTTTTATCTTTTCTTCTATAAGCTGTTTTTCAGCCTTAATTTTTTCTAATAGTTGTTCAGCAGATTCTTCTGTATCAATGCTTCCAACTAACTCACCAGAAAAGGCCTTAGCTAAAATTGATGATTTCAGTTGAGTAGCACGCAGTAATTGTGCATCTATATCGACTATTGTTCGCTCTGTTTTACCAACTTTATCAGTTACAATTTCAATAATTTTTGTCATTTCATCTAATGAACAAACAGGTATTGGGAATGCGCTTAGTTTAGTTTTATTTATTGATGCTAGATTGGTTGTCTGTTTACCTTGTTTTATGAAGTATTCTTTTCCTATTGTGTTACCAAAGATAGAAACAAAATCAGGCACGAGTTCATCACTGTATAAACGGGCTCTAAATACATGATTTTGGTAGATACACTTATCAATTTCATTACGCCATACCCAGCCGCGACCTAACTTATCTCTGTCGCCTCCTTCGTTGAATAGAATGTCTCCGCCTTGAAGTAACAGGTTATCTATTTTGTCATTAGGAACTCGAATATCTTTCATTTTTGAGAGGTCTAAGTAACCTCTTTGAACATTAGCTACCCTCAAATATGGAAGCAATGTTGTATCATCGGGCTTTCGTTTAGCATCAACGGTAATCCCACCTTGAATAGCTGATACAGCTTCAAGCCTTAAATAGCCCCATTCACTTGGGATTTCTGGCACATCTTCAGTTTCAGGCGTAAGGGGAACCTTATACTTATCTTTCCACTTATCGTCTTTAGGTATTTTGCCTTTCCCTTCGAAAATTTTAAATTGCTCAGCTTCCCAGTTTACTCGGTGAGCATCAAGAATTCTTTCAAGTAGCTTATCAGCAGGCTCTAGTTTATCGGCATTTTGTTCACGCCATTGCTCAGTTAACTTGCCTGTTACCGCACTTATTAAAACCGATTGGCGGTACTGTTGTAGCTTTGTTTTGGTTTGCTTTAGCCCGTCAACACCTGCATCGACATGAGAAAATAGCTCTTCAACTTTGTCTACTATACATTTTTGAACTTTTAAGGAAGCTAAAGGAACGGGAATTTTTTTTAGGCTAGTTTGGTTTAGCTTCAATCGAGTGGAGCCTCCAACATAACCTTGATAATTAAAGTAATTTAAAAAATGGCACAAGTATTTATTAGAAGTTACCGAATCAAATGCTTTCAAAATATGAGCGTGGTTATTTACCCAAAACTTGTCTTTAACGATAAAGGCTACGTTTTTAGTTTTGTCAAAAAAAGGGGCGCCATCTTCACCGATTAAAAGATGCTCGCCCTCAAAAATAAAGTCATCAATGAGACCTGTTTCTCCAGTTGCTCCGTAGTATGGATAAAGTTCATTCTTACTTTTTCCTTCAGTTCGCCTAGTTCGTTCACTCGTATTAATTGGAATTCTTTTCGCGTCTAGAATATTAGTACAATCATCTAACGGAACTTCGATCCAATTTTTTTGCTTGTCAGCTTTATCTATCATGCTATTAGGTAACCATTTAATTCATTAACTACATTATCTAGCCTGTCACCAAATAACTGCTTTGCTTTGAGTACACCACCTTGTTGGTTAAATGGAGCATAATCAAAGTCTTCTATCATCATTTCTGCATTTTGTGCAATTTGCTCTTTTATCAATGCCAGCCATTCAAGCTGTGCACTATCAAACTCAACACCTGTTTGCTGTTGTTGGGTTAACCAGGTATCAAAACGTCGCTCTACCACTTGAGGGAATGGCTCTAATACATCTTTTAAGCCTGTAGCAAAATTGATTAGGCTAACTATATTGGTTAATAGTTTTGCTGGCGGTACGCCCTTTACTTTAGCTGCTTCTAATTGCTGATAGGCTTTCCACACTTCTATTGGAGCGAGATTATACGGTGGTGCTTGAATGTTTTCAGCCAATTCTTCTATTTGTTCGTAACTTAAGTGTCTTTGTTGATACGGTTTGCTGTAAATTAACTCAATTGCGGTTAATTCGTCTTTATTATCATCAATAAATTGTTTAAAGCTTTCAATGATGTGTTGTGCTTTTTCTTCATCAAAACCTGCATCTATTAGCTCGTCGGCACTTTCATCAATAATTTGGTCGGTATTGCGCCTAACCTTTTCGATGGTTTCTCGTACATCTGGATTATGAAACGGTTTTACTGCTGCATTAGCTAAGGGTTTAAATACTTGGTCACGTTGCTCTTGGGTTGGCGCATCTGTGCCAAATTCAACTTTTGCTTGTTGCTCTAAATAATCTTCATTGGTGGCATGGATTAACTCGCCGGCGACCAATGCCAGCGGCTTACCCATTAATTCGCCTAATTCTGCTCGTTGCTTATCATCAATTTTTAAATCTAATCGTATTAAGCGATTGCCTAAACTACGTATGGTTTCAGCCGACCTGTCGCCACGGGCTATTTGTTCCATAAGCTTTTCAGTAGAAACTGACGGCTTTTGTTCCATCGGTTGGCTTTCAGTTTTATCAGTTTCGGTTACGCCTACAGCATCGACTAATACAAATTTAGTTTTTGCTTTAGCATCAGGCGTCACTAGGTGCAGTGAATCAACATCGATAACGCGTGTACCCCGACCTTTCATTTGCTCGTAGTAGGCTTGGCTACGTACGTCACGCATAAAAATAATGCACTCTAACGGTTTAATGTCTGTACCAGTTGCTATCATGTCAACCGTAACGGCTACTCGCAGATGAGGACTTATCTTAAACTCTTTAATGGTGTTTTCAGCGGCTTTTTTACCAACACGATAGGTGATTTTTTTACAAAAGCTATTACCTTCATTAAACACTTCTCGTACTTTATCAACAATGCGGTCGGCATGGTCATCATCTTTAGCGAAGATAAGGGTTTTAGGCACCCAAGAACGCTCACTAAAACAATCAGGTAAGCAGTTATCTTTAAATGCTGTTAATACGGTTAAAATTTGGTTGGGCGCGATAACGCTGCGATCAAGCTGAGTTTTAGTATACTTTTCGTCTTTATCGAGAATTTCTTGGCGCTTCTTTTTTGTTAAGCGGTCACGTACTTGTACGGCAGTGCCTGCTTCAATTAAGTCACCTTTTTCTGACTTTTCGGTCTTAATGCGATAAATATCGTAACCTACGTTAACTTTATCAATTACCGCGTCTTCATGGGTATATTCAGACACTAGGTTTTGATTAAAAAAGCCGATAGTTTTCTTTGTAGGTGTTGCTGTTAAGCCAATAAGGAATGCATCAAAATACTCAATAACTTGTCGCCATAAGTTGTAAATAGAGCGGTGACATTCATCGATAATGATAAGGTCAAAGGTTTCGATTGGAATTTCAGCGTTATAAAGCACTTTACGTGGCTGCTTTGATTCGGTATTAGATTCTATTTCATAGCCTGAACGTTCATCGGCATCATCATCAAGCTCGGTACCTGATAACTGAGAGTACAAACGTTGAATAGTTGATATGGTGACTTTAGTAGTATCTGCAACGCCTGTTGTGCCAAGCATGTTTACATTGTAGTGCGAAGTAAATTTACGACCATCTAAAGGCGTATCATATTGTTCAAATTCTTTTTTTGCTTGGCGTCCCAAGTTACCACGGTCAACCAGGAACAATACACGTTTTGCTTTTGCGTATTTTGCTAAGCGATATATTTGAGTGACTGCAGTAAAGGTTTTACCTGAGCCTGTCGCCATTTGCAGTAAAGCTCGGGGCTTATTCTTTTTAAGTGAGTCTTCAATACCTGCAATGGCATCTATTTGGCAATCACGTAAGCCGTCAGTATTTAGCTCAGGCAAATCATGCATGCGTGCTCGAAGGGTATTTTTTTCTTCAAGCCATTTTTTAAGCGTTTCGGGTTTATGGAAATGAAAAACATTACGACTACGAGCTTTGGGATCTCTGAAGTCACAAAAGCGTACTTCATGACTATTTGCTTCGTAAGTAAAAGGAAGTGGGTCTAACCAAGTCTGAATAAAGGCTGTTTTAGAGGTTGTATAGCGTTCGCTCTGCCCTGCTACGCCGCCTAAAGAGATACCATCTTTTTTAGCTTCTATAACACCACAGGCTTTGCCATCGACGAATAGCATATAATCAACAGGGCCTGTAGACGTATCCATTTCGCGCACAGCAACACCATGAATACCGTCTTTACCATCGTAAAGATTCATGCGTTTTTTGTTTTGGATAGTCCAACCGGCTTCGACTAGTTTTTTATCAATAACTAATCGGGCTTGGTCTTCAGGTGTTATATGTTGGTCCATGTTTACATCCTTATTTAGCCTTTTGTTCTTCAATCCATTTCTCTAAATCTTCACGTTTGAAACGCCATGAACCGCCGACTTTGAAACCAGGAAGCTTTCCTTCACTGGCTAATCGATAAGCCGTTTTTTCAGCAAGTTTTAAATAAGCAGCAACTTCTTTAAGTGTTAATATTTGGTCTACCATTCAGAGTGTTATCTCGTGAGGGGGGGGGCAATTTATAAAAAACGATAAATGAGAGAATATGGGAAAATTGGGGAATGGTCAATGAATGAGTTAGAGAAACAAAGTCTAATGGTAATCTATATCAAAGATATATTAAACGGCATAAAGTCTAGGTTATGATCAACCTAGACGATTATTGCTTTTTTTACTTCAGACTATCCTTATTTACCGTTTTCATAGTTGGTTCTATACCAGGGCCTGTTACACAAACCAGACTAGGAAATGGTGCTGGATCTTTTTCTTACCATATTTGCTGTTTTTCAATAACATTTAAGAAGTTTTTCGCCGTAAAACCACCTGGATACAAAGTAAAGTTAGGGTCTCCTTGCATTTTTTGACCTTCGGCAAAGCTACCTATGTCAAATAACAACTGACTATCGTCCTTTAGTGCAATAATTATTTCTTCAAGTGACACCTTTACGTAACCGGAAAATAATTCATGATAATGCTCTATCGAGGTATCAACAATCCAGCCACTTACTAAGGGGTTTACATCACTGCTATCAAGACCAAGAGAAGATTTAAAGTGTTCATCGTTTAATAGCACTTGCTTAACCGCATTCACTTTGCGACCAATTTGTTGACCAGCCTTTCTGAGTGTTCTGGTTTTATGAAACCAAGCATCTTTTTTAGTACTACGTAAAAAGGTTGATTTAACCTCAAGCACTAGGATATGCCCTTCTAAAGCACATATGATGTCAATTTCACCAGGATCATGATCAGGCGTTTTTTGTGGGTGATAATTCAGTAAAACATTAAAATTTCGTGTTTTGAAACACTCAGCCAATCGTAATTCTATGGCTGCCGTTTCACTTCTAGCATCGGTTCGATTAGCACCAATACGCCTCAGGTTATTGAGCGCTGCTGTTGAGTTGTTCTGAAATGCTACCATCCAAGGGAATTGAAAAACATGTTTGCCAAATTTAAATATGGGACGCTCATAAAGTTCTGGTATTAGTATCAACGGTGAATTTTCACTTTGTAATTTCTTTGCCGTAGATTTTAGATCATGACTCCAAAAATCAATAATAGCTTCTGCTGCTTTTTCGTTACCATAAGGAAAGGTTTGATTCACTGTCCAAGCTTTAATTCTCGCCACTTTTTCTTTTTTAGATGACCATGTGATTGGGAAACGATTTTCACCTTGTTGCATGCCTTCAAAGGCTAAGCGGCTGATTGCCGCTAACCAGCTTTTTTCTTCAGACAAATACAGTTGGTAGGGAGCTATAAAGTCTTTACTAAAAAATGCTGACATTAGATTCAAGGACAATAAGGCTTCATATAAATTTACGCGTAGACCAGTGTCAGTAGTTAAGTATTCATTTAAACCGTAAACCTCAACTAAACGTAACTTATTCGAAAAAGTCTTAATAATACTTAACTGATTCGCTTCATGGTTCTCTTTAGAGCCAATTTGTTGTTCAGCCATACCGGAAGCTATAAGTTCATCAACTCCTCTATTAAACCAATAACCATCCAATAACTTTAATTTATGACCATTGCCCTGCCAGGCTTGTTTAGCAGGGCCATCAACATCTTCAATGACAGCTATGCCCTTCTCAATTTTAAATGCGATGCTATCATCAAAACAAAATGCATCAACTGATTGTGAAATAAAGCTATTAAGTGAAATCTGCTTTATTATCAACTCAGACACTTTTTGGTAAGTCTGTGTATGGATCTTTTGTTCTGCAGAAGGAAACAAAAAAGGTATTAGGTGCTCTTTTACTGTTTCGACTATACCATTTTCGGTTAAATCAAAAGCTTTGATATCGCTACTTTCTAATTTCCAAGCCAATATATTTTTAAATGATGACCAAGCCTCTTCCATATCATTATTTGCAAGTGAGCTAGCATCATTTTCAGTCTCATCCCGAAGTAAATATTCAAACGCAAATAGACTGATATAAATGAAACACGTTAATGGTGTTAAAGAAGTTAACTCTTTTTGGGTTTTTTCTAAATCCATTAACAATCTTTCATGCTCTTTGTGCATTAAACTGATGATAGCGATTAATTCATCAAATTCATTAGCTCCGCTTTCAGCTAATTGCTGCAACTCTTGCCATTTATTGGAATTGGGCTTAAGTACCAAGGCTGAATACCGAACGGCATTACTAACTGCGAGAGGGGATTTTGATGCAATAACTTGAAGCAAAGGAAAGTTACTGACAAGATCCTGGCTGAAGTACTGAGTTAGTGCTAAAACAAAAGACTCTGAACTATATACGTCCAATGGGATAAGCTGACAAAACTTACTATGCCAAAATAATTGATGCCTTTCTTCCGGCGACACCTTCTTTTTTTTCGAGCCGTAAGGTTTATTATCAAGGTATGCATCTATGACTATTTGAGCTGCTTCACCTTTTGATTTACCACTGGCAAGACAACTTGTGAATTTTTTATCATAGTAGTTTTGATTATCCATAATCTACTTATCATTCAATTCAGTATTTTTCGAAGGGTTCAATTATAGAAGAAAGCAATTGTATTTTATAGCTATTTCACCATTAGTATTATGAGAAAATACAAAGTGATGTGATAAATACTAATAACGGCATAAAAAGAGCATCATGCTCCTTCCATGTTGATGACCTTGTTTACTTGTAAGCCTCTACCAACCAAGCAATAGCATCCGACATGCCTATATGGTTGAACTTATTCTTGATGAATTTAATAACATCAACCTCAGAAACTGTTATCTGAATTTCGCCTTCAACCAACTCACCTATTACTTTATTGCGTCTTTCAATTTTATCTAATACCCACTATTCAACCTCACTAACCTCCCATGCAATTGCTCTTTCACCTAAAGAAATAGACATAGGAAAGCGTCCTTCTTCCATAAACTTGTAAATCGAAGAGCGGCCTAACCCAGTAATACTTATTACTTCTTTTAATCTAATTAATTTCATTGTATTCCTTCCTGTTGGTTCACAACATGAGGAAGGTGTGTTTTTTCTTACTTAACGCGGCTCTATAGCGTGCGTTTTGAATGACTAATAGCGCTGGTGTACTTAAAAACTTAATTCAAGAGCATTTGAAACCTATATTACCTTTATGCATAAGCAATCATTAACCCACTATAGGAGTCTTAATTATGCAGAGTAATTCAGACAAGGTTTATATAACAGATAAGCCAATAACAGAAAGTCAGGTGTTAGAAAAAGCAGCCGAGATACTGGCTTGTAAATACGTTAAGAAGGATGCTTTTACCAGTAGCCAAGCAACTAGAGATTTTCTTAGGTTT
>Ga0209826_1001044_pt1 | contig 19653 bp, 14 predicted proteins | sample GOMGulsemesocosm_5_FD_184637 | JGI IMG/M metagenome (GOLD analysis project Ga0209826, IMG submission 184637) | Methane-oxidizing microbial communities from mesocosms in the Gulf of Mexico - GOM15C Gulf of Mexico (SPAdes) (version 2) | ecosystem: Environmental > Aquatic > Marine > Cold seeps... | reverse complement strand
ATACTGACCACCACAAGCGTGGGTATCATCACCAACAATCTATGTACGAAATAGCTAAGCATGTCTTTATTCCTCTACTTGCTTGCTATCAAACCAAAACAAATCAGGATGATAAACGCCAAAATGAGCCCCAGGGTTCCAATTAAAGATCGCCTTTTTGGGGACATTCTTGAGTATGTTCGCCACCACAACAGGCTGTAAAATTCCGCTTACAACGCCAATTGTATATTGTTGTTCTGCGTGAATATTTAACATTTCTGCCCAGACTTTAGCGCGCTCCGTATCACTCGCTGCATTTTTCCATGTCAGATACAACTCGTTTAAATGAGCCACTTCGGGCATATCTACGGGCTTGCCAGATTGCCCCTTAGTTTCGTGATACTGGCCCCATTTCGGCCATTGATAACTCAATTGACTTGTCGCCGCCAATGCCGCTGGGCTTGAAGAGGGCGAGGGCACACCATTTTCCAACCCAAACCATACGGACATAAGAGTTTCGCCCGCAAAAATTCGGTTTCTGTAAACGGTCCGCTGCGACGGTTTAGTGTAGAGCGCAATGCCAAGTTCACGCCAAGAATCTCGGATCAACTCAAGCACATCGGCACGCTCAGAACTCTCCCCTGCTGTTTCCACAATAATGGAGAGTGAGCGTCCGTCAGGCAGCAAGCGCAAACCATCCTTATCGCGATTGGTTAAGCCAACTTCATCAAGCAAGGCATTGGCTTCATCTATATCCAACACCGCCCATTTTGTCCGCAGGCTATCCACATAAAGGCTGCTTTGTTCTTGAACCGTGTTGTTGCCTTCTTTCGCAAGCCCAAAGAACAAAACATCATTAACTTCCTCGCGGTCAATTCCTAGCGACAGAGCCCGCCGGAACCGAACATCGCGCATTAATTTGCGCCAAACCAGATCATTAGCATTCAAATTGGGGTACAAAGTAAAATGCGATCCGCGCACTGTTGGCCACAGAAGAGTTCTATATTTTGATCGCTTTTCATTGGCTTTGAGGAAAGTAGCATCCTGTAATTTGATGGCTCGAGCTTGCAAATCCACATCACCAGATGCGGCTTTGGCTGAAATGAGTTTCGCCTCAGAGACAGACAAAACCATGCGATCAATGTAGGGAAGTTGCCGCCCCTTACTGTCCACCCGGTGAAAATAAGGGTTCCGTACACCTACAAACCGGTTCGCCGGAGCGGAGGTGGTGTTTACCCACGGCTGCAATGTCGGCAGACTTGGATTATCAAACTTATAGAGATTGTCCAAACGGTTGTGTTTTGATGCCCAAGATTTCAATTTGATTTTCTGGATTTTGCTCAGCTTAGATTTGTCGATATAGCGATCATGATGCGGTTTCAAGTTTGCTGCTGGCCGATAAATCAATAACGGCGATGCTGATGCCAAAAGTCCCAAAAAATCTGGGTTCGGCATGGACCACTCATAGCGAACGGTCAGGGCATCTGGAAATGTGACATTTGGATATTCACCATCGACCTGCAATGATGCCGGTGGTCCTGTTGGAGACAGCTTTTTGTTATTGGCAATATCTTCCCACCAATATCTAAAATCTTCAGAAGTAAACGGATCGCCATTTGACCAGCGATGACCGTCTCTAAGTGTAAAGGTAAATATCTTATTGTCCGTCACCTCATAACTTTCCACAATATCTGCAGCAAGCTTCAAATCTGGTGTATAGCCAACCAAACGGGCGTAGCCATAGACAAACATCAATTTCACATCGGATGCATTCCCGATCAAACTGTTGAGCGTTCCCCCATACTGTCCAAGGCTCTGCTCTTCCATCAATGGGACTTTTAGGGGTGTCTTTGGCAGCCGCCCAGCCATTGGCGGAAGTTCGCCGTCCAACACAGCCTGTTTCAGCATGGGAATTTCAGCATGGGCAAGATTGAGGGCCAAAATTGCAATAACAGCGCTCGAGCATAAAAGTGCGATCTTTTTTAGAACCTTGATCATCGTTTCAACTCCTCACGCTTTGTGCCTTCTTGCACTCGAACAAAATGCCCCTCCCCTAAATCCATCATCACAGGAGTTGTACTGTCATTGACTGTAAAAGGTGCGGCCCATGCAGATGGATCTGATGCTTTTTCTGAAACCAGTTGATTAAAATCCAGTTTGTGATCTGGATTTGGCTCTGGAACAGCCGCCAATAATCGCTTCGTATAGGGATGGATTGGATCTTTGAACAAGACGTCTTTTGGGGCCGTTTCAACCAACCGGCCCTGACACATGACAGCTATTCTGTCCGCAATATAATCAACAACGGCCAAATTATGGGAAATAAACAAATAGGTTAGGCCCAGTTCTTTTTGCAGGTCTTTTAACAGATTGAGAATTTGAGCTTGGATTGACACATCCAGCGCAGATACCGGCTCGTCGCAGATCAGTAAATCGGGTTTCAAGGCCAAGGCTCGCGCAATACCAATACGTTGTCGCTGCCCACCGGAAAACGAATGAGGATAGCGACGCAAGAAACGAACATCCAACCCGACAAGGTTCATCAGCTCCTTAACCGTCTCTTCCCGTTCCTTCTGCGTTCCAATTTTATGAATAATCAGCGGCTCGGAGATAATATCATATACGGTCATTCGCGGATTTAAGGACGAGAATGGATCTTGAAAGATAAACTGAACTTTACTGCGGTAATCGAATAAATCCGATTTTCCAAGTGACAGAACATCTAAATCTCTTCCGCGATCATTATAGGTTACCGATCCATCACTTGCAGTAACCGCTCGTAAGATCATTTTGGATAACGTTGTTTTTCCGCACCCAGACTCGCCAACAAGACCAAGACACTCGCCCGGTTTAATGAAAAAGCTAACCTGATCCACAGCCTTCACTTTACCGCCGGGTTTGCTGCCCATAATGGTTGTTTTTCGCGTCGTGAACTCTTTGGTTAAGTTTTTAACCTCAAGAATGGGCTTGTCTTCGGTCTCGTTGATTACTCTTGGGTTAGCCTGCGCAAGGAAGCGGCTATCGTTATCCCGTTTGATTTCTCGAATTGGGGTTAAACGCTCACCATCTTTCATATCAAATCTGGGAACCGCTTTCAGCAAGGCTTTCAAATAAGGATGGCGAGGATCTTCAAATATCTCCTTCAGCGTTCCCTGCTCCATAACCTTACCGTGATACATGACAACAACTTCATCTGCCATACTCGCCACAACACCAAGATCATGGGTGATGAGCAAAATAGCCATTTTCAGTTTTTTCTGCAGCGATTGCATCAAATCAAGGATTTGCGCCTGAATGGTAACGTCCAAGGCGGTGGTCGGCTCATCTGCGATCAACAGGGCGGGATGACAGATCATCGCCATGGCAATCATGGCCCGTTGGCGCAAGCCTCCCGAGAGTTCAAACGGATATGTGTCAACTGCGGTATCTGGATCTGGAAAACCAACTAACCGCAACATTTCCTTAGTGATCTCCAGCCCTTCTTTTTTGCTCTTTTTATGGTGAAGATGCAGCGCTTCTGAAATCTGATTACCAATGGTATGAAGCGGCGACAAAGATGTCATTGGTTCTTGGAAAATAATCGTAATACGCCCGCCCCGAATGTCTCGCATTTCGCGGCTTTCCGGCTTCAACTTGGCGATATCGTAAAAATTACCGGGCTTATCTGGGTCGAAAAATAAAATCTCACCTTTAGTGATATGAGCGGCCTTTGGCAATATGGACATAATCGCCTGACTGATAACGGATTTACCCGAACCAGACTCGCCAACCAGCGCAACTGTTTTACCTTCGGGCACGCGAAAACTGACCCCATCTACAGCTTTGACAACGCCCTCAGCGACCCTGAATTCAATTTTAAGATCGCGGACCAACAGTACATTGGACATCAGTCACTCTTTTCCCGATAAATTCTTTGATTGTTGATTAGGAAAATCAGTATCGAGACCAAGTGCCTGCATATTACGGATCGTTGCTGCATCTAGCAGCACACCATTTTCTCGTGCTTTATGGGCACACATGCTCACCAATTCCCAAAAATCAGTGATGGTAGACTCCACCCTCAATCGATCACCCCTGCCTTTCAACCTAAGTTGCATCCATCCATTTTCACCATCACGCCGTGTGGTGAAATACGCGAGTTTCAACTCCTCAAGCTCTTCCCATTGTATTAACTTTTCCCAAAGCCCCGTGACTTGAATTGCCTGATCCCCCAGGATCACTTTCATTTTATTTCGGCAATAAGTTCGCACTCCATAGAACACGAATAAGCATAGAAAACTTCCCAATATATAAACAATGACAGATGATGGGCTTAACAACAAGAGGGGAACAAGTGATAAAGTTATTCCCATGCCAGATCGCCAATACTCTTTGGTGATTTCTTTAGTAGAATATGAAAATATCTTTATTGGCATAAGTGAATTCAGTCGCTTAATTTGTATCTCTTGGTGAAAGCTCTTCCATCACAGATAAAGCCCCAGGAAGCGTTAAAAACCGGGCTGCCTCATGGGAATTTAAATAAGAAAGTAGTTTATAAGTAATCTCCCATAGGGGCGCATCATACATCAGATGATGAGAGAGAAAACCGGTCGGCTCATGTGCGTCAACATGCCCAGCGCGCCGGGCATACAGATGATCCACTGCCATACCCAGAATAAAAGCGTCTGAATGGGCACTTCGGCTGCCCCGCCAATCAACCGGGTCAATATGAGTATTTACTTCTGCAAACCCAGGGACCGGCACAGCTTGCTTGCGTGCCTTGAACCTTGAAACACCGACAAATCCTAAGTCTGCCATCCCGGGCAATAAATCATCAGATATTCTATTCCACGGTGGCACTAGGAAGGCATAGAAGTTTTCTTCAAACAGGGTTTCCATGCGGGCTTTACCGGCAGCAAGATCTGCAAGGGCATCCGCTGCGTTTCGAGAGTTTGGAAATTCTGATTTCTTTTCCCCATCAGCCGCGTACGATGTATGGGTCACCCCATGCTGCACCAAATGACAACCCTCTAATTGATCAGCGATATGAGGATCCACATTATCGGGGATGACGGCAAGGGTCAGCGGAATGTCCAGCTGGTCTCGCATATTCAGCAGCATGTCAAAGGCTTCAGTTGGTTCGTTCAAATCATCATCGCGCCACCAAAAAGTCGCTGTCTTGCCAGCCTCCTGCCAGTGATCAAGTTCGTCTTCCAATGCGCTCCATGAAGTCATTTTTTTGCCGCCAACCATTGTTTTAACAGCGTTACTGTTTTCTGAGCTCCATCTACATCAATATTTGCAGACGACGGTTCTCCCGCGAACGCAACATCTACTTTTTTCGCTAATTTGATCGGATCAAGCCCGTCCTCATCAGCAATTTGAAGAACGCCTCTACGCGCCAGTAACTCAGCCCGCAAAGTTTGTTCAGTTTCAACGCCGCCGGCATAGGGTACAATAACTGCCCGGCATTTTGCGTGCAGAATTTCCATGACCGTGTTGTATCCGCCCTGACTGATGGACAAGGCACAATTCATCAACAGGGTTGTAAAATCTTTGCGAGCTCGCTCGACAATGACCCCTTCAGGTGCCAATTCGCATAATTCAGTGTAAATGCTTTCATCAACCGTTGTGCCAACCATCATGCGCCAGGTCATATTTTTCGCCTTGGACAGGGCGCGGGCCTGCATGGCAGTTTTCAGTAAATCAGTGCCAACTGCTCCGCCGCCGCTGGAGACAATTACCTCATTACTTCCGGGGGCGCTGTCGTCGCCTTTAATGCCGGTTCGATCGACCACATATCCAGTATAAATAATCTTATCTGAAATCCGTTTGGTGTGAGGAAAGGTTTTATCCAGCGATATCAATTCCGGATCACCATGCACGATGACGCGGTCAAAATACGTCTCCACCAGCGCCAGCATTTCATCATTGCGACCGGGTTTTGTTTGCGCCACAAGAATATCGCGAACAGACGAGATGATAAGAGGTGGGTTTTCTGATGCCTTCGCTGCATCCAAAAGCGGCAACAATTCGAACCGCATTTGACGGCGACCGAACGGAAACAATTCAGTGATTAAAATATCTGGCTGAACTTCATGATAGATATGTAGGAGCTCATTACTGCGGTTTTGACGCCAAGTATCGTCAATGTCGTTGCCATCTTCATCCACCAGCTGTTTGAAAAACAAATCCGTTGCCCGTGTCGCCGGAAGCTGCCGGATCTTTGCCTCTCCAAAGTCAATTTCAATTTTATGTCCGCCAGAGACAATGGTCACATCGAAGCCATTTCGGGCCAGATTTCGCGACAGAGTTGCTGTCCGCCTCAAATGGCCAATTCCCAGCAAATGCTGCACATAAAATAAAATTTTGGGAGCAGGTTTTTGATCCATTACGCGGTGTCCAATTTAATGTTTACGGCTTTAGCATGTGGGTGACCGGCCTCATCAATGGTGAAAAGATGGCCAGCACTCCAATTAAACTCTACCGGTGATTTGTCTGTCATATCCCAATTATAGGCAAGGGATTTTATGGCACGAATGACCCCCTTATGGGTGACGGCAACGGTCGGTTTTTTCAATTCTTTCAAAAAGGAGTGTAGCCTTGCTTGCACATCAGCCGGGCTTTCCCCTGATGGTGGGCACATAAGCAATCCCTTTTTTTCATTCTCAGCCATGGCGTCGCCATATTGGCCGCGAAGCTCTTTGATTGTGAAACCTTCCCATTTCCCCCAATCCATCTCGATCAAGCGGTCCTCTATTTGCAAATCATTTGCGCCCAGGATTTCAGCAGTCTGAACCGCACGCTTTAGAGGACTTGAAAGCCACTGAAAATTGGAAAACTCTTTCGGAAGAGAACATCCTTGAAGAAGTGCCTCGCCCTCTGGGCTCAACGAAATATCTCTCCGCCCCTGTAATTTTTTAAGGGCATTCCATTCCGTTTTTCCGTGACGTATCAGCAATAGGGGAATCAAGATATGACCTCTTCCAAATGGGCTTTAAGCAGAGCACTAGTTGCCTCAAGGCTGCGTTCTTCTCGGACAAATCGGCGACCTTCTTCGCCCATTTTCGCGGCCATTTTAGGATCGTCCATGAGTGTTTGAATACAACTTGCGAAAGCGACCATATCGCCCGCAGGTGTCAGTAAACCAGTTTTTTCGTGGATAACCACATCCGGAACCCCGCGCAAGTTTCCAGCTACCACTGGCAATCCGGCTCTCGCCGCCTCTAAAAATGCCATTCCGAACGCTTCGCCATGGGCGGGCCACACGTAAATATGGGCCTGACCGTAAATTGCCGTCAGCTCATCCTCATCAAGTCGTCCAAGATACACAATCTTATCTTTAAAATCTGAGAACAGATCTTCAATGGCTGCCCGTTTCTCTCCGTCACCCGCTATAAGAAGCCGCCAATTACCTGTTAATTGAGGAAGCGCTTCTGCCAGTTGCCGAAAAGATTGAAACTTATCCCCATCCCGCATCATAGCAACACACAGAAGGTCGGTCGAAGTTGACGCTTTCTGTATCCTTGAATTATTGATCGCAGCACCTTCAATGAACGGCGGAAGATACACAAGGGAGGCTGGCGAACTCACCGCCAAGCTCAAGCACTCACCATCGAGTTTTGTCATATGAAAAACTCGTTTCGCTTCCGAAATTGCTTCTGCCGCGGCTTTATAACCACTTGCCCAGCGACCCTGCTTCTGTTTCGGGGCATGACTAGCTTCGGCAATCATATAGGGGATATTCAGCGCCGTAGAGACGTAGGGCCCAATCCAATCTGGTGCCTTATGGTACACATGATATGTAAACCACGCCTTCGGGCGTTCCGTTGCGTCCAGTGCCTGATACTCAGCAACCAATTTTTGAGCTTCCACATGGGCTTCAGTTCTGATTTTCTCCTGAAAAGCAACCTCTCCGGATTTATCATAGGCTCGAAAAGATGATGCCAGCGTCACCGTGCAACCTGCGCCTTTCAACGCCGCCATGAATAACCGCGCCATCCGCCGATCCCCAGACGGGGTGGGATGTTCTGGTGATTTCATGGGGGCGTAGAAGGCAACATTCATCTGACAATCCCTTTGGGAAATTTGACAGACAGCCGCTCAATCCAGGTTTGCGCGTCAAACTGCTCCCGCAATTTTGCATCTCCACGATTTGCAAAATCCGTTCTTTTTTGCGGATCTCGAATTAGCACTTCTAACGCCGCGCTCAAGGCTTCCGGATCGCGTTCAGGTACCAGCAACCCGGTCTCTCCGCTATCAATCAATTCTGGGATCGCGGACACCTTAGTAGAGACAACCGCTGCTTTCTGGCTTTGGGCTTCCATCAGCACATTTGGCAGACCATCCCTGTCGCCATCATCGGCAATACGGCTTGCCAGTACAAAGATGTCAGATCCGCGAAGGGCATCAAGTACGGTTTCCTGGGGCTTGGCACCCTGCCAATCGATTTTGTTTGAAATTCCCAGATCGTCCGCCTGAAGTTTCAGGTCTTTCAGCAATGGGCCGCCGCCGATATGGGTGAAAGTCCACGAAAGATCATCGGGCAAAATGGACAACGCATTTAAGAGATCATCATATCCCTTTTTCGTAACCGCGCGCCCGACAGACAGAATATTAACCGGCGCATTTCCATCCGATCCATCCAACACATGCTGCTTCTCGGCGGGGACAGAAAATCGCGACAAATCCAGCCCATGATAGAGAAGCTCCACCTTAGACGATTGCGTCTCCAATCCTTTCAGATGAGACACATTGAAAGATGTGCAGGTTACCAGCCATTCTAGATCATTCAGTTTTTCAGACAGTTCCCAGTCAGGAGACGTGTAGATATCTTTTGCATGGGCCGAACAGCTCCACGGCAGGCCTGTCATCATGGCCGCATATCGTGCGACGGACGCCGGTGTGTGCAGGAAATGCGCATAAATATGTCGGCATCCTTCCGGCATCTCAGACGCAAGGACCATTGCTTGTCCAAAGCGGCGGATCCTGTTTCTGGATTTATCCCGCGCCAAATCCCGCCTCCATGTCGCGAATGCTTTTGCGTAACCTTTTAACTTTCGGACCTTTTTCCATGCCGTTATGACGCGGCCGGGCTCATCATGAAGATATTCAGGTAAATAGGTGACCGGAGCCTTGATTTCATCATGGATCGGGTGCCGCGAGGTATCTGTGGGATGGCGAAGGGAGACAAGATGTAATCTGTGTCCACGTTTTTCCAACGCCAAAAGTTCCTGCGCAATAAAGGTCTCCGACAATCGAGGGTAGCCTTTTAGAACAACGGTAATGACTTCGGGCGGGGTCGTATCTTGAGGCATGAACACTAAAACTCATCAAATTCAAAGTTAATCTAGTAAGGGCTGCACTCATTAAATTCAACCTCCAATGCGAAGGCGGCCGCCCCAGAATTTATCAATTTTCCAACATTTGTTCCAGAGCGTACAAAATTGCTACTTGCTAGTACAGGCACACCTATGGAAAAGTAACGACATAAGTTGGTTCTAAATCAACCACGCTGACACTATAAACGGGGCAGGCAATACTGCATGGAACACAGTATCTACAAATATATTTTGCGCCACAGCAAGAAACAACAGATTTTTCTGACTCTGTTTGCCTGCGCATCTTTTCCGTTTTTGTATTATTATTTGGAACTTCCAAAAATAATCATCGATCAGGCCATCCAAGCAAAAGACATTGTATTCCCTGTTGAGTTTATGGGCTTCTCCATTGACCAACAAGCTTTCCTATATGTCTCCGTATGTGCATTTTTGGTCCTTGTTGTCATCAACCAAGGCTTCAAATATGCCATTAACGTGTATCAAGGCATTACCGGAGAACGCATGCTCCGGCGCCTGCGCTATCAACTATATAGTCGCATCCTCAGGTTCCCGCTGCCAACTTTTCGGAAGAAAAGTTCTGGCGAACTGATCCCTATGATTACAGCCGAAGTTGAACCTCTTGGTGGTTTTATTGGGGAAGCGTTTGCTTTGCCGGTTTTTCAAGGCGGTTACTTGGTTGTTATCATGGCGTTTTTGCTGGTTCAAAACGTCTATATGGCGCTTGCAGCCATCGCACTTTATCCCTTGCAAGCCTATTTCATTCCCAAAATGCAGCGCAAAGTAAACATGTTAGGTAAAGAGCGGGTGCAACGCGTTCGCGCCTTATCTGAGAAAATTGGGGAGACTGTTGCAGGCGTTCAAGAAATCCACGTTCACGATACATCAAATCTCTTTCGAGCCAGTTTTAGCCAACAACTAGGCCGTATCTACAACGTTCGCTACCGTATTTACCTCCTGAAATTTGTCATCAAATTTCTGAACAACTTCATTCAGCAATTAGGGCCGTTTTTCTTCTACGCCATCGGCGGCTCCATGGTGATTGATGGAACACTTGAAATCGGAACGTTAGTTGCCGCGATTTCTGCTCATAAAGAAATGGCTGCTCCGTGGAAAGAACTACTGTCTTATTATCAGCGCCGTGAAGATGCTCGAATTAAATATGGACAGGTTGTCGAACAGTTTGAGCCCGCCGGCCTTCGCGATGAAGCCTATCAAGACGACAACCCTGAGCCCTTGCCAGAATTTACGGGCGAGATTGTCGGAGCAAACCTTGTCATTGCAGATGATACGGGTTCTGCGCAGCTTGAAGGATTAAGTATCCGATTTGGTGTTGATAAAAAGGTTGCCATTGTTGGTGCTCCCGGTTCAGGGCGCGAAGCCTTAACGCAGGTTTTAGCGCGCTTAATCGATCCGGACAAAGGTCGGGTCAATGTGGGAGACCTAGATCTCTTAAAAAGTCCTGAAGCCATAAATGGGCGGCGGATTTCCTATATTGGCCCCTCAGGTTATATTTTTAACACAACCATTGGCGAAAACCTGTTTTTCGGATTGAAACATCGTCCCTTGCAAGACATTGAAATTCCTAATACTGAGGAACGTGAATTTATTGAAAATGACACCGCTGAAATTAAATTAACCGACAACAGTCCGCACCGTTTTATGGCCGATTGGATTGATTATGAAAGCGCCGGCGCCAGCGACCATCACGCCCTCGATGTGCGGGCAATTGATGTCTTGCAGATGGTTGAACTTGGAGATGATGTCTATCAGTTTGGCCTGCGAAGCACTCTAAATCCGGATGAAGAACAAGAGGAAGCAGCCCTTATTTTGTCAGCAAGGCGCCGTTTCTTTGAGAAACTGGAAGCTGATCCAGCCCTTGAAAATCTGGTAGAAGCGTTTGAGCAGGACAAATACAACACCAATGCAACATTGGGTGAAAACCTGCTATTTGGTACACCCGTGGGCACCAAATTTGATATGGAGCGGTTGGCTGAAAACAGTTACGTCCAAAAAGTTATTGAAGATGCTAACCTGACCAAAACATTCATGGAAATGGGATATCAGGTCGCAACACTCATGATCGAGTTATTTGCTGATTTGCCGCCGGATCACGAATTTTTCCAGCTGTACGGTTTCATCTCATCAGAAGAGCTTCCAGAATACCAAGCCATTGTCAGCCGCTTAAAAATGGAAGATATCGATCAGTTGCGCGAAGAGGACAGGCTCCGCTTTATGTCTTTGCCGTTCAAGGTTATTCCCTCCCGGCATCGCCTTGGTGTAATAACCGATGATATTCAGGAAAAAATTGTCGCCGCCAGACATAATTTCGTTGACCTGTTGCCTGAAGATTTAAAAGGCAGCATCGCATTTTTCAATTCCGATGCCTATAACGCAGCTGCCAATATTCAGGATAATATCCTGTTTGGTAAAATCGCTTATGGGTATGCACAAGCCAACGAAAAAATCGGCGCGCTTCTAGCAACTGTTGTTGAGGAAATGGAACTTAAACGCGCAATTATTAAAGTCGGTTTGAATTTTAATGCCGGTGCAGGCGGCGCCCGCTTGAATGAAACACAGCGTCAGAAGCTCTGCATTGCAAGATCCATCATCAAAAAACCAAGTTTGCTTGTTATAAATCAAGCTATTGCGTCTTTTGACCATCGGACACAACAGAGACTTCTTGAAAATATTCTGTCTGAATTTGACGGCCGTAGCGTCGTCTGGTCTCTTGAAAAACCAGAGATGGCATATTTATTTGATCAAGTTGTTCTTATTAACGCCGGTGTTGTTGCAGACACTGGTGATTTTGATCAGTTGCAAAAAAGTAGTGAGCAATTTCGGATGCTAACATCATGATTTGCCTCAGATAAGGAGAGTATAAAGTGAGTCTCAGAGAAGAGGTCGAAACCCTCCGGCAAATTCCATTATTTGCCAAGGTCGACCCGTCGAAAATAAAATTGCTAGCCTTCACATCAGAACGGGTGACGTTCCAACCCGGTGAACTGTTGTGTAAGCAAGGTGAAATGGGGGACGCCGCATATGTCATCATAAGCGGGCAAGCTGACGTTTTGATCGACACACCGAACGGGCCTATTCATGTGGCCACTTTCAAGAAAAATGACGTGGTTGGCGAGATTGCCATTTTGATCAACATACCCAGAACGGCCACCATCAAAGCCTCATCAGAGCTTACAACTCTGCGCATCACTAAAGATCTGTTCCTGCGCATGATTTCTGAATTTCCAGAAATGTCGATTGAAATGATGCGGGTTCTGGCTGAAAGACTAGTTCGTACAACTGAAGAGCTGCAAAAAGCCAAAGAAAGTCTCCAAAAAGCAGAAGGCGACAATTAGAGACCGATCGTAACTCACTCATTTATTTGCCGTCGGCACGTAAATCCCAATTTCTGTAGTTTGTAGTTTGAAGCCAATCCATGACGTCATATTTTCATCGCTGGATAAATTCCGCTGCCATTTACCGCGATCCGCGCGTTCTTATTATCCTATTTTTAGGCTTCTCTTCTGGCTTGCCGCTCGCACTAACCGGAACAACTCTTTCCCTTTGGTTACGCGAAGAAGGGCTTACGCTCACATCCATCGGGCTGTTCGCAAATGTTGCAACCCCTTATGCATTGAAATTTCTGTGGGCTCCGCTTGTGGACAAGATGCCCATCCCAATTTTGAGCCGTCTATTTGGCCGGCGCAAGGGGTGGATGATCCTTACCCAAGCTTGCCTGATGTTGTCCATATTTGGGTTAAGTACAACAGATCCCCGCACCAACATCGAACTGACGGCCTTATTCGCATTTCTTGTGGCTTTCTCATCGGCCAGTCAAGACATCGTTATTGACGCCTACCGCGTCGAAATTTGCGATGAGAAAAGCCTTGCGGCTGGCGCTGCCGCCATTGTCTTTGGCTATCGGATTGGCATGCTCGTCTCTGGTGCAGGAGCCCTGTACCTGGCGACAAGTTACAGCTGGAACGTCACTTATTTAGTGATGGGAGCGATGGTTTTAGTCGGTATCCTCACGACTTTATTGGCCAAAGAACCAGAGAACTACTCTCTTCGCAATGAAGAAACTTTCGCCGCCAATAAATCTCGCAGCGACGCTTATATCCAATGGGTAAAAGAAGCGGTCATTGACCCCTTACATGAATTTATTAAACGCCCCGGCTGGGTACCGATTTTGCTGTTTGTTATGTTCTACAAGTTTGGCGATAGCCTGGCAGGTGTCATGAGCACGCCTTTCTTTTATGATCTAGGTTTCACTAAGATCGAAATTGCCAATGTCAGTAAAATATATGGCACAGCAGCCACATTTATTGGCCTCGCCCTCGGGGGCTGGTTAATGGCGGCTACAGGGCTTTACAAAACACTGTGGGTTTGCGGATTTTTGCAACTGGGGTCAAACCTGATGTTTGCCCTGCAGGCTGTGGCCGGGAATGACGTTTCGGTCCTCGCGGCAACTGTTGGCATTGAAAATCTGGCAGGGGGCATGGGAACAGCCGCCTTCGTTGCCTATCTTTCCAGCTTGTGCAATGTCTCTTACACCGCCACCCAGTACGCCCTTTTGTCATCCTTCATGGCTACCGCACGCATTTGGTTCTCTTCCCCCGGCGGGTGGCTCGCAGAGAATGTCGGCTGGATTGAATTTTTTCTCTTAACCACTGTAGCCGCCGTTCCCGGACTAATGTTACTATGGTGGCTGACGAAACCGGGAAGTATAACCCGGACCGCAGGTACGAAACCCGATAGCGTGTAACCAAGAGACCCAAAAGGGCCCGGAGATAGAATGAACATTGCAAATTTTTTAAAGCGAACAGCGCGCACATTTCCAGACCGAGCGGCACTTGCCTACGGCACGGAAGTCACCGCAACCTATGAGCAATTTCACACTCAATCCTCTGCTATCGCAACCGCACTTACGGAAAAATATGGCCTTAAAAAGGGCGACCGAGTTGCCCTGATCATGAAAAACCACCCTGAATATTGGGTTGCCCTTTTCGCCGTTTGGCGGGCTGGTCTCGTGGCGGTTCCAGCCAATGCCAAACTCCATATCAGTGAATTTCAGTATATTTTAGAAGATTCCGGGAGCAAATTGTGCTTTGCCACCCCTCAAATAAGTGACGAACTTAAAACTTTAACAGGCGAATTACCTGTTATCGATATCGCCAGCACTGAATATGAAGATCTAAAATCTTTTGCCCCCGGCAAAATGGCCGATGTGGATCCTGATGATCTGGCGTGGCTATTTTATACGTCAGGTACGACGGGCAAACCGAAAGGGGCCATGCTCAGCCACCGGAACATTGTGTCCTGCATCATGAATTATTTTACCGATGTCGCCACATTAGAGCCCGGCGATGCCGTCATTCATGCCGCCCCGCAAACTCATGGGTCTGGCTTATATGGCATCCCGTTCATTGCAAAAGCCGGCATTCAAGTAACCCCTGTCAGCGGCGGCTTTGATCCGGCTGAAACTTTCGAGTTAATCGAGCACTATAAAAATTCCTGTTTCTTCTTTGCCCCAACAATGGTGCACAGATTAGTGGGATCAGACGCCCTTTCCGGCGCCGATACGAGCAATTTAAAACTAATCGTCTATGGCGGTGGCCCCATGTATGAAGCGGGTATTCAAAAAGCACTTGAAGTCCTCGGCCCAAAATTCTCGCAAATTTATGGTTTGGGCGAGGCACCTATGACCATTACTGGTCTGTCGCAGTGGGAGCTAGCCCATAATGCCGATCATCCCAATAGATCCGCCCGCCTCGCATCTGTCGGGGTGGAACGAACGGATGTTGAGCTACGCATTGTGACTGAAAATGGCGAAACTTGCGAAGTTGGTGACATTGGTGAAATTACCGTGCGCGGTGATGTGGTAATGCTCGGTTATTGGCAAAACGCAGAAGCCACAAACGAGACTATTCGGGACGGTTGGCTTTACACCGGTGATATGGGTTGCATGGATGAAGACGGTTTTCTCACCCTGAAAGACCGCTCAAAAGACATGATAATTTCAGGGGGCACAAATATTTATCCCAGAGAAATTGAAGAAATATTGCTAAAACATCCTTCCGTGGATGAAGCTTCCGTTGTTGGCCGACTGCATGCCGATTGGGGCGAAGAAGTTGTCGCCTTTGTGGTTGCAAAAGAAGGCCATTCTCTCGATACAAAAACATTGGATAGTTTCTGTATCGAACATATGGCGCGCTTCAAACGTCCAAAGGAATACTTCTACCCCAAAGCTTTACCAAAAAACAATTATGGCAAGGTTCTCAAAACGGAACTTCGAAAACAGTTAGAAGTTTAAGCTTTTTTGTGTCGGCCCACTTGATAAATTAGATGATTTTTCACGGTGGGCCACTCAGAACAGATGATACTGTAGACGCAAGTATCTCGGAGAGAACCATCAGGAAGCAGCTTGTGGTTCCGCAATACACCGTCCAATTTTGCGCCCAACCCTTCGATGGCAGTTCGGCTTTGACGGTTAAAGAAATGCGTGCAAAATTCTACAGCGATGCAATCGAGATCGTCAAAAGCGTGACGAAGTAACAACAGTTTGCAGCGCCGATTAAGTCCGCTGCCTTGAACTGATTTTCGGTTCCATGTTGAGCCAATTTCCAACCGCCGATTTGCCCCATCTATATTCATATAGGTTGTCATGCCAACGGCTTTGCCCGAAGCCTTATCAATGATGGCAAAGGCAATCATGCTGCCCGCTTCCTGCAATTCCAATCGACGCTCAATTTCAGCCCCCATGTCCTCCGGTTTTGGAACCATGGTATACCAAAGTCTCCAAAGCTCTCCATCTTTGGCCGCTTCCATTAAATCACTCTCGTGAGATAACTTAAGAGGGGCCAATTCGACAACATCATCAGATAAAGTTACGGCAGAAATCCAGGACATATAAACACCTATTCGAAGTATGAGCCTGCTATTTATCCAAATATTGGCCTTAATAAAAGAGCCAATAATGCATATTCTTTGGAGCCATTTTGGAGAATGAAGTCAAAAAAATAGCCTCCTTTTTCAAGAAGGCTATTTCCATATTTTTACGGCGGTTGGCTAAAGCTTTTACTTACCAGCCTCATGTGCTGCCAACGCTGCCATAATCACCAAATCAGATACAGTCGAGCCAATTGGTACGATCTGTACAGGTTTGCTAAGACCAACAAGCAGTGGTCCAATCACTTCTGTATCGCCCAATACCGGCATCAATTTTGATGTAATATGTGCAGAATGCAGACCTGGCATAACCAATACATTGGCAGGTCCAGACAGACGGCAGAATGGGTATAGCGCCATGATGTCAGGATTTAGCGCAACATCTGCCGACATTTCACCGTCATATTCGAAATCAAGTTCTTCTTGATCGAGTAGGCGAACAGCGGCCCGCATGGCCTCAGAGGTTTCGTGAACCGGATTACCAAAGTTGGAATATGACAGGAGTGCCACTCTTGGCTCGTGCCCCATGCGCCGAGCAACTTCTGCGGCTTCTTTGGTAATGGCGACCAGCTCTTCTGCTGACGGCAATGTCGTAACCGCAGTGTCCGCAATGAACACAGTTCGGTCACGGCCCACAGCAATGGAGACACCAATGACTTTCTGGTTTTCTTTCGGCGAAATGACTTTGCCAATTTCTTTAAACGAGACCGAGAAGCGCCGCGTTACACCAGTTACCATGGCATCAGCATCACCGTTCGCTACCATACAGGCCGCAAAGATATTCCGATCTCGATTTACCAGACGGACGCAATCCCGGTAGAGATAGCCTTTGCGTTGCAAGCGATCGTAGAGGAAGTCGTAATATCTATCGCGGTCGTCCATCTCAAGCGCATTGAATATTTCAATACCGTCACCGAGCTCGATGCCAACGCTTTTCATTGTCTCCCGAATGACATCTTCTCTACCGACCAAGACAGGAACACCGTAGCCCGCATTTTTAAATTCAATGGCTGCGCGAATAACCGGCTCTTCTTCACCTTCGGCAAAGACCACTCGGCGGGGATTGGCACAAACTTCGTCCATGATCAATTGCAAGGAGCCTGCAGTGGGGTCAAGCCGTGCGCGCAATTCGTTTCGGTAGGCAGCCTCATCGATGATCGGTTTCCGTGCAACACCACTTTCCATGGCAGCCTTCGCAACGGCCATTGGAACATGGCTGATCAGGCGCGGATCAAACGGTACGGGAATGATATATCCTGGGCCATAAACCGGGCGTTTACCTTTATAGGCCGCAGCGACTTCATCAGGAACATCTTCGCGTGCCAATTCTGCTATGGCTTTAGCAGCGGCGATTTTCATTTCCTCATTGATGGTTGTTGCTCGCACATCCAGCGCACCGCGGAAAATGTATGGGAAGCCCAAAACATTATTAACCTGATTGGCATAATCCGACCGGCCTGTGGCAATAATAGCGTCGCCGCGCACGTCTTCAATGTCTTCAGGGCGAATTTCAGGGTCCGGGTTTGCCATGGCGAAAATAATCGGTTTGGCTGCCATTTCTTTAACCATGGATTTTGTAACAGCCCCTTTAACAGACAAGCCAAGGAAAATATCCGCGCCTACCATAGCTTGTTCAAGAGTGCGGTGCTCAGTTTCAACTGCGTGAGCTGATTTCCACTGGTTCATGCCTTCTTCGCGGCCTTGGTAGATCACACCTTTGGTATCACAAAGGATGGCATTATTGTGGGGCAAACCCATTGCCTTGATCAGTTCAAGACAGGCGATTGCCGCAGCACCTGCACCGTTCACCACAACTTTAATATCTTTAATGTTCCGATTGGTCAGATCAAGGGCGTTGATAACGCCCGCCGCGCAAATAATTGCGGTACCATGTTGATCATCGTGGAAAACCGGAATATCCATCAGCTCCCGAAGACGTTGTTCAATAATAAAGCATTCTGGTGCTTTAATATCTTCAAGATTGATACCGCCAAAACTCGGACCCATCAGGCGAACCGAATTAACGAATTCATCGACATCTTCTGTATCGAGTTCCAAATCAAAACAGTCCAGATCGGCAAAGCGTTTAAACAAAACAGCCTTCCCTTCCATAACTGGCTTTGATCCCAGAGCACCCAAATTACCCAGACCCAAAACGGCTGTGCCGTTAGAGATTACAGCGACCCGGTTTCCCTTTGTCGTGTAATCATAAACTTTGTCCGGGTCTGCAGCGATTGCGAGACAAGGAGCAGCAACACCTGGCGAATACGCCAAAGAAAGATCCTGTTGCGTGGCCACAGACTTTGTTGCCACAATCTCCATTTTTCCGGGTTTGCCTTGCGCGTGATAACGCAACGCTTCCTCATACTGGCTGGAATCCCCTGTGTCACTCATCTTAATCGTCCCTTGAAATTAAACATCTAATTACAGACTAATTCTTTGAAAAATCACCGTGCACGCATCACGGTAAAATAGTTTAACAAAAGTGTTGGCAAAAACATCTTCTATGTTAGTTTTCCTTCATGCCTACAGTAGTAAAAACAAACTCGCAACAGAATAAGCCTGTAACTCCCATGATGGCACAATACCTGTCCATCAAGGCAAATCATACAGACAGTCTTCTCTTTTATCGTATGGGTGATTTCTACGAGCTTTTTTTTCAAGATGCGGAAATCGCGTCTCGTTCGCTCGATATAGCTCTCACCAAGCGAGGAAAGCACGAGGGGAATGATATTCCCATGTGCGGTGTCCCCGTTCATTCAGCCGATGGCTATCTTCAACGCCTTATCCGTAAAGGGCATCGCGTTGCTGTTGCCGAACAAACAGAAAGCCCCGCAGAAGCCAAAAAACGGGGCAATAAATCCGTTGTTGCACGCGACGTGGTTCGGCTGGTTACTCCTGGAACAATAACCGAAGACAGCCTGCTAGATGCTCGGTCCCACAATTTCTTGGCAGCTGTAGCCAAATCAGGACGAGACTACGCCCTCGCCTGGCTGGATATGTCCACGGGCGAGTTCCATTGTTGCGCCGCCACGCTTGATGAATTACCCACTCATTTATCGAGGCTTCACCCCGGCGAGATCCTGCTGCCTGACAGATGGTTGGATGATGACATTACCTCGCCGTTGTTTGAAGATTGGAATGCAGCCTTAACGCCATTACCCACTGTTCGTTTTGACAGCCAAAATGGGGAACGCCGCTTAAAAGAGTTATTCAATGTGTCCGCCCTTGATGCGTTCGGCCAGTTTAAGCGAGCCGAACTTGCAGCCTGCGGTGCCCTTGTGGATTATGTCGCCTTAACTCAAAAGGGCAAATTTCCGCTCATAAAGCCACCGCTTCAACAATCCAGTAGCGATGTCATGGCAATTGACAGGGCCACAAGACGCAACTTGGAGCTGACCCGCACAAT
>Ga0209826_1001043_pt1 | contig 19677 bp, 14 predicted proteins | sample GOMGulsemesocosm_5_FD_184637 | JGI IMG/M metagenome (GOLD analysis project Ga0209826, IMG submission 184637) | Methane-oxidizing microbial communities from mesocosms in the Gulf of Mexico - GOM15C Gulf of Mexico (SPAdes) (version 2) | ecosystem: Environmental > Aquatic > Marine > Cold seeps... | reverse complement strand
GTTTCGCAAATTATCTTTGGAGTTTTGTTAACGGGCAACCTATCATTAACCATTGGAAAAACCCGCAGCAAGTACCATCCCAAACCGAACTTTCATCTCGCTTAAGCCAAGACCTTAAATCAAGAGGCTTCAACTTTGTTGGCCCGACGATTTGCTATGCACTCATGCAAGCAACGGGGCTTATTAACGACCACCTTACCAGCTGTTTTAGGCACTCAGAATTAAAGTAAAACTATGGACTATCTACCTCTTTTTCATAAAGTAACAGAAAAGAACTGCCTCGTTATTGGCGGCGGCTCTGTTGCCACCCGTAAAGTACGGCTACTACTCGAAGCCAATGCAAACATTAGCGTTATCGCCACACAGTTAAGCGAGGAATTGGCTAAACTGACTAATGAGAAAAAAATAACTCATATTAAACGCAACTTAATTGCTGGCGACACCCAAGGCTTCTTCCTTGTCGTCTCAGCCAGCGATAATGATGAAACTAATATTCAGGTTTCTAAAGAGGCTCAAGAAAATAATATCCCTGTTAATGTCGTAGATCAGCCTCGTCTTTGTAGCTTTATTTTTCCCGCTATTATTGACCGTTCCCCTATCACGATCGGTGTTTCAAGTGGTGGTGTTGCACCGGTATTAACACGTCTGCTACGCGCCAAGCTTGAAACTTTATTACCCCACCGTTTAGGCAATTTAGCGGCTCTTGCAGCCAAGTTTCGTCAAACAGTTAAAGATCACTTCAGCAATTCAGAACTACGCCGACTATTTTGGGAAAAAGCCTTTAATGGCCCTATTGCTGACCTGAGTTATCAAGGCCGACATGATGAAGCCGAAAGTGAACTGGTTAAACAGCTAAGCAAGGCCGACGATAGCCCTTCAGAAGGAAAAGTATATTTGGTTGGTGGAGGCCCCGGTGACCCTGAGCTACTAACCCTTAAAGCACTTCGGATTTTACAGCAAGCCGACATTATTGTTTATGACCGACTCGTTTCTAGTGAGGTTCTAAATCTTGCTCGCCGAGATGCTGACCGAGTTTACGTCGGCAAGCAACGCAACGACCACAGTTTGCCACAAGAAGACATCAATAGCCTACTCAGTAAATTAGCCAAACAAGGAAAGCGTGTTGTCAGGCTAAAAGGTGGCGACCCTTTCATGTTTGGTCGTGGCGGTGAAGAAATTGAAACACTGATTGATGAGAATATAGCTTTTGAGGTTGTACCCGGCATTACTGCCGCATCAGGTTGCGCCAGTTATTCTGGTATCCCTCTAACTCACAGAGACCATGCACAGTCATGCTTATTTGTCACCGGACATTTAAAGAATGACACCGTTAACCTTGACTGGGATCATCTCGCGAAGCCGAACCAAACCATCGTCATTTACATGGGCTTGCTCGGCTTGCGCCAAATAGCTGAAAAACTTATTGATCGTGGTTTAGCCAGCGACACACCCATCGCCCTCATTCAAAAAGGTACAACTCCTGATCACCGCGTCATCATATCCGACTTATTAAATATAGCGGACGAGGTTGATCGATTAAAACCGAAACCACCCACCCTCATTATTATTGGTAGCGTAGTTTCACTACATAAAAAGCTTAACTGGGTTCATTAACGCCATGCCATTTATTCAGCTAGATTCACTAAACATACACTATGAAGAGCAAGATAAAGGAGCAACACCCATTATCTTGCTACATGGTAACTTTGGCAGCTGGCACTATTGGCAACCCTTTTTACAGAGTATGCCCGATGGCTACTACGCTTATGCTCCTGACTTTAGAGGCTGCGGTGACAGCCAAGTAACAGACTCAGGATATGATATTGAAACCCTCTGCCAAGATATTACACAATTCGCAGACCACTTAAAACTTGATAAATTTCATCTTGTAGGACACTCATTAGGTGGCGCGGTTGCACAACAACTTGCAGGTAATATGCCTGATCGTATTATCACCTTAACACTCGTTGCCCCTGCCCCTGCATCGGGATTAAAAAAGTTACAGCAATTACCTAAAACCAACACCTTATTTTCTGCCGAAAATGTTTTTCATTTTTTAGGCCAAATTAATTTAAAAAGACACGTTGTTAGCTCATCAATAAAAAAATCCATGCCGGGACTTAGCAAACACAAACATTTATTAGCTCAAGCCGTAGACGATGCATTAAAGATGGACATCAAAGCATTCACTGGTTTTCTTGAAACCTTAAAATCGTGGACAGGTTTAGGTTTGCTCAAGCGCTTTAACTTTCCGGTCCTCATCATATACGGTGATATAGACACTGTTATCCCATTAGCCCCACTCAAAGATATGCAAAGGGGAATTGATGACTGTCGGCTTCATATCATGCGCAACATTGGTCATTCCCCTCAACTAGAGCACCCGCGAGCGTTCAATAAGTTACTCAGTGCGTTTATTTGCGGCAATAAAATAGAATTAACGACCGAACAAATCCTAAGTACTAAACAGCTTGGCTTGGTCGCCAAGGCGAAACTACTATTACAGCGACTTCTTCGAAATAACGGCTAAACTTAAACTATGAAATGGCTTTCAAAATCATCGGTTATTATTCTTGCATCATGCTATTTGCTTGCTTGCCAAAGCGAGAAGATCTCAGATAAAACGTGGACCCACGATGAAAAAGGCTTATTCACCGCCAGTTTTTCTAATGATGCAACGTATGCTTTAGTCGCAGCAACCGGAGGCCCAGCTCGCTTAATTGATGTTGCTAGCAACCAAGTCAAACACCAATGGCAACATACCGATAGCAACGAAGGCATTATCGCCTCGGCCGTTTCAGCCAATAATAAATTCGCATTAACCGCCGAAATAGGCTCACTAGCGTTATGGGAAATAGACAGTGGGAAAATAATTGGTTATTGGGACTTCCCACGTATAACTGATCTAGCTTTATCCACCGATGGTACCCATGCTGTTATTGGCATGGAGAACAATCAAGCTTATTACTTTGACTTGTATTACGGAAAAATCATCCATACATTTGAACATGATGGCATTATCAATACCGTTGCATTATCTGCCAATAATAAATATGCAATTACCGGAGGCAACCAGCACCAAGCAAAGCTCTGGGACTTAAAAACAGGAGAGCTCAAACAACAATGGTCGCACATCTTTAAAATTTATAAGGTCGCTTTATCTGAAGATGGAGCATACGCCATGAGTAATGCTTCACTGGGTAAGTCACGAATATGGGACACCCAAAGTGGCGAAATGCTCAGTCAACTACCCATGCGTTATATGACAGTCTCTGCCGCCAGCTTCTCGCCAAATGGTAAAAACCTACTGACAGGTAGGCCCAACCAGCGTATTGATCTATGGGATGTGAAAACAGGGGATTTACTAAATACCTGGCAACCCGAAAAACGTAATGTATGGCGGCCCGATACCGCCGCGATTATTGCTCTCGCTTTTTCTGCCGATGGTCGCTTCTTTTTTAGTGAAACATCTGCAGGCATTGCTCAACGCTGGCGTATAAAAGCAAAATAATCCAAGCCTTTTAGAGCTTACACACCGACGCCCCAAGTACTTTAGAAAGTCACAATAATTTCCATTATGCAAAAAAAACGGGGCAACTGCCCCGTTTCCTATTTAACCGTTAAACTTACTTCCGTACGCTTAACTCAACACGTCTGTTTTTAGCACGTCCTTCCGACGTCGCATTATCAGCAATTGGTTTGCTTTCGCCATAACCTACAGTTGATAACTTACTAGCATTACAGCCATGAGTAACCATGAAAGCTTTCACCGATTTAGCACGATCATCTGATAATTTTTGGTTATACGCATCAGAACCTTGTGAATCAGTATGCCCACTAATCATTAGACTAACATCCGAGTGGTGTTTATGATGAGCCATCGCCAATGGCAACAAAATTTCTTTCGCTGACTTGGTTAACACTGCAGAGCCAGTATGAAAGTTAACCCCATCTAAAACTAAAGCATCAACACAACCTAATGCATTAACTTTTGCACCCGGTGCAGAGTCAGGACACTGGTCTTTATAATCTGCAACACCATCGGCATCACTATCAGTACTGCAACCTTTGCTGTCCACAATCGCGCCTTCTGGCGTATTCGGACACTCATCACGACTATCTACAACACCATCAGCATCCGTATCTGGCTCAGCTTGTGCAACTTGCGGCGCAGCACTTCCACAAATTGACCCACCAACGGTCGCGCCAACGACTGTACCAACTGCAACCTCAGTAGCCCCTTCAACAAATGCTCCTGCTGCACCACCTACTAAACCACCAGCAATTGCACAGTTTTGCCAGCTCTCAGTTTCAACTGAAGTACAAGCTGCTGATAAAATTGCAACAGTCACCACCGCTACCATTTTTTGGTAAGTTTTCATTATTATCTCCATTTATATGTTAAATATGCATACCCTTAATGCCCAAGTCTATATGATTCAATTGAAACGTCAACGAAAGTAAGCTTACTCCTAGCATTAATACATACCGAGTTACAAACACCAACCCCGAATTGTCTAGTAACACTAACGAAGAACATTCTTTTGATGAGCACAGCGCTTACACTTATAAGTAGTCACTAAGCGCCCTTGTTTTACATCAAACACCTTCTCTTTATCAATATGCCAGCTATGATGCCCATTTCTACAAAGCGTATTGCCTTGATGCCTTTCAGCGGCACTCTTCCTTTTAAAGGTTAATATATCTGCCATACCAGCACTTGTTACTAATGATAATAATCAACCTATAAACACATTGAGCGGTTAGATTTCATTCGCAACATCACGTAAGGCGTGCTTCTGAATTTTGCCGGTTGATGTCTTAGGTAAATCAGAAAATACAATAAATTTAGGCGCTTTATAATGTGCTAAATTTTCCCTACAAAAAGCAATAATCTCTTTTTCTGTTGTTTTACTACCTGGCTTCAAGGTTACAAATGCACACGGTTTTTCACCCCAAACTTCATCTAACTTTGCCACAACAGCCGCTTCTAAAATATCTGGGTGGCTGTATAAAGCCGACTCCACTTCTAAGGTAGAGATATTTTCACCACCCGAGATAATAATATCTTTAGACCGGTCTTTAATACTGATGTAGCCATCCTTATCCCAAACACCTAGATCACCTGAGTGAAACCAGCCTCCTTCAAAAGCCTCTTCTGAAGCCACGGGGTTTTTAAAGTAGCCTTTCATGACATTGTTGCCGCGCATAAATATCTCACCTAAGCTAATGCCATCCTGCGGCATTGGCTCAAGTGTTTTTGGGTCTGCCACCATTAGGTCGTCTAACATAAGGCTACGTACTCCTTGACGAGAGTTAAGCTCAGATTTCTTGTCCTCAGACAATTCATCCCACTCATCATGCCATGCGCACACAGTGCAAGGCCCATAGGTTTCCGTTAAGCCATAAACATGAGTAACCTTAAAGCCCATAAGTTCCATCTCTTTCAAAACTGAAGCGGGAGGCGCTGCAGCAGCGGTCATTATATTGACAGGATGATCAATTCCTTGCTTATATTTGTTAGGTGTATTAATTAACATGGTTAATACCGTGGGCGCACCACAAAAATGCCCTACTTTTTCTGACTTAATTAAGTTAAATATTGTTTTTGGTTGGACACTACGCAAACACACATTTGTGCCAGCAACCGCGGCTAAACTCCATGGGAAACACCAGCCATTACAATGAAACATTGGCAAGGTCCACAAGTACGTCGGGTGCTGCCCCATATTCCACGTCAAAACATTACTCAGTGCATTCAAATATGCTCCTCGATGGTGGTACACAACACCTTTTGGGTTACCCGTTGTACCAGAGGTATAATTTAAACTAATCGCCTCCCACTCATCCTCAGGTAAAGCCCAACTAAACGTCTCATCACCTTCTACAATAAAATCTTCATATTCAATTTTAGCTATCGGCTTGCTACTCAGGTACAACTTATCTTCCACATCAACAACAAAAGGCGAAGCACTTGTTTTCTTAAGCGCTTGCTCCATAAGTTCAGAAAATTCACTATCAATAAACACCGCTTTACTTCCTGCGTGTTCTAACTGAAAAGCGATCGACGCTGAATCCAAACGTGTATTAATTGTGTGTAAAACGGCACCGAGCATAGGCACTGCAAAATGCAATTCAAACATTGCTGGAATATTCGGCAGCATCACAGAAACAGCATCACCCTTTTTCACTCCTTGCTTTTGTAATGCTGAAGCTAGACGAGTACAGCGCTTATAACATTCGCCCCAAGAAATTCGTTGCTCACCGTGAATACAAGCCAGCTTATTAGGGTAAACATCGGCCGCTCTTTTTAAAAAAGTAAGCGGAGATAATGCAACGTAGTTTGCTGGGTTTTTATCCAGCGACATTTCAAAAGGATTCATTGAGAACAGCCTGATTATTTAAATTATTATGTAGCAATACTATCATGCACACAGAAAATCTACTGGTATAAAAAAACCCACTCAAAAGTGGGCTTTTCATAAACAGTTGCTTCTGAATAAACTAGACTATCAAATCTTCAGCAGGGTCCATTATGCAATCACTACCCGCTAAAATAACCGGTACAAGCCCGTGTACTCTAGGTAGTAATTTAGTTGCAAAGAATCTTGCTGTTGCTAATTTACCTTGATAGAAAACACCGTCTTGAGCAGCCGCAACTTTTGCAGCACGCAACCAGTAATAACCAAGTGTAACCAAACCGAATGCTTGCAGGTAATCAACCGCTGTGGCAGCCGAATCATTTGGATTACCAGCTTTTGATTCCACTAACCATTCAGTCACTTCTTCCAAGTCAGCTAATGCTACGCTCAATGGTTCAGTAATAAATGCCATTTCATCATTAGCTGATGCAAGCTCAGCTTTTATTTCAGCGAAGAAGTCTCTTGGTAATTGACCGTTTAGCATTGAAAGCTTACGACCCACTAAATCCATCGCTTGGATACCATTAGTTCCTTCATATAGGCAAAAAATCTTGCTATCGCGCATATTTTGCTCCATGCCATTCTCACGAATGTAGCCATGCCCACCATATACTTGAATACCTAAGCTCGTTACTTCCACGCCTACATCGGTAGTAAATGCCTTGCAAATAGGCGTCATCAAATCTACTCGCTCTTTTGACTTAGCGCGAACAAGCTCATCGGAGTGGTGTTCAGATAAATCTACATGTTTAGCAGTATCGTATGCCAACATCCGGCAGCCTTCAGTTAAAGCTTTCATGGTTAGTAACATACGACGAACATCTGGGTGCACAACAATAGTGTCACTATCAAATGATGATTCTGCTTTACGTGTTAAAGGACGACCCTGCTTACGTTCTTTAGAGTAAGTAATTGCATTTTGAGTGGCTCTTTCTGCAACACCCAAGCCTTGTAAGCCAACCATCAAACGAGCTGAGTTCATCATCACGAACATATTTTGTATGCCCTTATTTAGCTCACCCACTAGGTATGCTTTAGCTCCATTGAAATTCAGTACACATGTACATGAACCATGAATACCCATTTTCTCTTCAATACTTGCACACTCAATTGTATTGCGGTCACCTAGTGAGCCATCTTCGTTAACAAGGAATTTTGGCGCGATAAACATGCTAATGCCGCGAATACCTTCTGGTGCCCCTGGCGTTCTAGCCAGCACCAAGTGCAAAATATTATCGGTCATATCATGTTCGCCAGCGGTGATGAAGATTTTAGTACCTTCAATCAAATAGCTTCCATCATCTTGCGGTTCAGCTTTAGCTCTAACTTGCCCTAAGTCACTACCTGCGTTGGGTTCGGTTAAGCACATCGTGCCACTCCAATCCCCTTGGCTAAGGTGACTCATATACATTTCTTTTTGCTCTTGTGAGCCGTGCGCTCTTAATGCTTCATACGCTCCATTGCTTAAGCCAGGGTATAAAGAAAAAGCGGCGTTAGCACCTGTCAACATATCGGTTACTGCGGTAGCCAAGGTGTAAGGTAAACCTTGCCCATCAAACTCTATGTCTTTATCAAGTCCAATCCAGCCACTTTCAGCATAGGCAATATAAGCTTCTTTAAAACCCGCAGGTACAGTCACTTCGCCATCTTTTAATTGAGCGCCCTCTGCATCACCTGATTCATTCAACACGCCTATCGTATTATCAATTTGCTTAGCGGCCTCGTCCAGCACGCCCGTAATAATATCTGCTGTTGCATCAGCAAATGTTTCAATCTCTGTTAAAGAGCCAACATTAATAATTTCATTTAGGACAAAATCCATATCACGAATGGGTGCTTTATATGAAGCCATATTATTTCCTTGTTAATTATTTTTAATATTTTATAAGACGTAATATTTAACGCTTTACGTCGTTATCAAAATGACTGAAGGTGAAGACTAAACGATCATTCAGTTTATCGCAATTAAAACACACCTTCTATTTTTTTAATTTCAGGCCGATGCCCTTTGCAAACACATCCCAAAGTGCAAACATGGTCTCCTCTATTTCATCGGCTGGCTGACGTCTCATCTGCAAAATACACCCTTCCATAAGCGCCCACAAAGATCGCGCAATGGGCAATGGATCACCTTCAAAACTAAAACGACCTATGTCCCGCCCATTAGATAAAACACTTGCTAGAAATGTATCTGACTCTGCAAACATTCGCTCTCTAAAGTAGTTAACCACGTCTTTATCACTACGCCCTATACCAAATAAATAACCCGCAGCAAAATCAACTAACAAAGGGTCGGTTAACACATCACGTGTCCCACTAAAAAATAGTGATAACTGCAATGCTGGTTTCACTTCTTTCACCATGGGAAGAAATATTTTTTCCCGTAACAAATGACGGAATTCTTTTAAACACTCAAAATAAAGATCCTCTTTATTTTTGAAATGCCAATACAAGGCGCCTTTACTAAGTTTAGATTGCTGGGCAATCTCTTGAATAGAGACCCCATCAAACCCCTTATGTCCAAATAAAGTATAAGCCGTATCAATAATATGTCGGCGTGTCTGATGCGCTCTTTTTCCTGTTTGCCTAGCCATGCTATCTTCTGCTCCAAAAAAGAAGGCCGGATAACCGGCCTTCTAGATTTACTACTTTTTACTGTCGCTTAGCTTTTATGGAGTTTAAACACCCATAAAGAACCACCTTGGTTAAGTGTTTTAATACGTTTTGCAACGTCACCACCCCAAAGAGGTACCGCACCACCCCAGCCAGAAGGAACAGCAATGTACTGCTCGCCATCCATTTCCCAAGTTACTGGAATACCAACAATACCTGAGCCTGTTTGGAATCTCCAAAGCAACTCACCTGTTTTAGCGTCTAGAGCATTTAAGTAACCTTCAGGTGTTCCAAAGAAAACCAAGTTGCCACCTGTTGTTAACACTCCACCCCATAAAGGCGCATAGTTTTTATATTCCCAGATCCACTTACCTGTTTTAGGGTCAATCGCTCTCAAAGCACCAATATAATCGTCATAAAGTGGCTTGATTGTGAAACCAGCGCCCATAAATGCTGCGCCTTTTTTATAGGTAGTTGGCTCATTCCATAAATTCATTCCCCATTCATTTGAAGGAACATAGAACAAGTCAGTCTTAGGGCTATACGCCATTGGCATCCAGTTCTTTCCACCTAGGAAAGATGGAACAGCAAACACTGCAGAACCTTTTTTACCGTCAGCTTTAGCTGGATCACCCGGACGAGCACCCGCTATTTCAATCGGACGACCTGTTTTAAGATCAACACCTGTTGCCCAATCTTGGCGTGTAATAAATGGATTAGCTGAAATTAACTTACCGTTAGTACGGTTAATCACATAGAAGAAACCATTTCTATCCGCTTTAGCGCCAGCTTTAATAATTTTACCGTCTTTCTTTAAGTCGAAAGAAATAAATTCATTCACGCCATCAAAGTCCCAAGACTCATTTGGAGTTGACTGATAATGCCAAACAATTTTACCTGTATCAGGATTGATCGCTACTGTAGATGAAGAGAATAAGTTATCACCTGGGCGTAAATGCGCATTCCAAGGAGCAGGGTTACCTGTACCGAAGAAAAGAAGATCAACTTCTGCGTCATACGTTCCGCCTAACCAAGTCGCTGAGCCACCTGTTTTCCACATATCACCCGGCCATGTTGCACCACGTGTACCAGAAATGCCGTTTTCAACTTTCTCGCCATCTTTAAATTTGCCATTTTTCTTCTTAATAGCAGCTTTATAGGTGTAGCCCATATGCCCTTCAACAACAGGACGAGACCAAACCATTGCGCCAGTCAAAGCATCACGTGCTTCTACACGACCAACAACACCAAACTCACCACCAGATACACCAGTGATAACCATGCCTTTAACAATAATAGGAGCGGCAGTTAATGAATAACCCGCTTTGTAATCATCGACTTTCTTTTTCCAAACAACTTTGCCTGTTTCTTGGCTTAACGCAACAATTTTAGCGTCTAGTGTAGAGAAAATAACCAAGTCGCCATAAAGAGCTGCGCCACGGTTAATAACATCACAACATGGTAAAATTCCATCTGGAAGACGGTGATTGTATTCCCATAACTCTTGACCTGTTCTAGCATCAACTGCAAATAATCGAGAATAAGAAGCTGTTACAAAAATTCGTCCGTTATAAATAACAGGTTGTGCCTCTTGTCCACGCTGTTTTTCACCACCATAAGAAAATGACCATGCTGGCACTAAGTCCTTAACCGTATCAGCATTAACTTTACTTAAAGGGCTGTATCGCTGCGCCTTTGTACCAATACCGTAAGACACGACATTTTCTGTATTTTCAGCATCATTAAGAATATCTTCGTCGGTAACACCGGCTGTAGCCGCGCCCAAAACAAGCACACTACTCGCAAGACAAACTTTAATGGCTGACTTCAATCTAAATAGTCCCATTTGCAACTCCTCTTTATATTTTTTTCTGATTAACAAACTTCGGTACAACCCAAATTATAATTTAGGATTCTAATTCCAAACTCTGACGGATGAGTCTAACATAAAGAACCTTTCATTTAATAGTTAAAAAAAACATGGACAAACTCATTTATACCGACCTTGGTCATGGCATTAGTAGCATCGACTCACAACATGTACGCACTGGTCTCGCCAGCTGTTACTTAATTGAGCATAATGGTCATGCGGCATTTATTGATGTCGGCACAAATCACACAACCCCTTTATTAATAGAGTTGCTTAAAAAGAAGAACATCCCTCTAAATAAGGTTGATTACGTTATACCCACTCATGTACACCTTGATCATGCCGGCGGCGCAGGCAAACTCATGCAACAGCTCCCAAATGCACAGCTGGTTATACACCCGCGTGGGGCGCGGCATATGATTGACCCTAGCCGTTTACAAGCAGGGGCAACTGCAGTGTATGGTGAAGAGGAGTTCAGCAAGCAATATGGCACTTTAGTCGCCATTGATGAAAAGCGTGTTTATCAAACCAGCGATGGTGAAAGCATAGACTTTCAAGGGCGCAAGCTGGACATAATCCATACTCCGGGGCACGCTAAACACCATTTTTGTGTTGTCGACAAAACAAGCAACGGTGTCTTTACTGGCGATACCTTTGGCGTTGTTTATCCTGAATTAACAAGTAACAACAAACCCTTTATATTCCCGCCCACCACGCCTGTCGATTTCAACCCAACAGACTGGTGTAACTCTATTGATAAAATAATGGCCACAGGGTGTGACCGAGTTTACCTTGCCCATTTCAGTATGATCAAAAACCTAGAGCCATTGGCAGACTCTTTGCGTAAAAGAATAAACTTATTTGCCGACCTTACGCAGAAAAACCCAAATGAAGCAGATCTTTATAAAATTATTAGCGACTACTGCACGACCGAAGTTCTTGCTAACGGAAGTACATTAAGCCGTGAAGAAATCACTAACTTACTAACATTAGATCTTGGGATTCTTGTACAGGGCCTTCTCTTCTGGCTTGAAAAAAACAAATAAAACCAATATAGTAAACAAAACTAAATGAACGTTTAATTCAAAAAACACGGGAAATAGATGAGCAAATACTTAGAGCAATACACTCAATCACTCACAAACCCTGAAGACTTCTGGGCTAACGCCGCCCAAGCAATTGTTTGGGATAAACCATGGGACAAGGTCTTAGATTCATCTAACGCCCCCAACTATCGATGGTTCCCTGGCGCACAATTGAACACCTGCTTTAACGCGCTAGATCGCCATGTTAATGATGGCAGAGCTGATCAAGCTGCTCTCATCTACGACAGCCCCGTCACCGACAGTAAAAAAACATATAGCTACCAAGAGCTTCTTGATGAAGTTTCTAGACTCGCTGGCGCCCTAATCGAATTAGGCGTAAGCAAAGGTGACCGCGTACTTATATATATGCCAATGATTCCTCAAGGCGTTATGGCAATGCTTGCTTGCGCTCGAATTGGCGCCATTCACTCTGTTGTATTTGGTGGTTTTGCTGCCAATGAGCTAGCAACTCGTATTGATGATGCAAAACCTAAAGTCATCATGTCTACATCATGTGGCATTGAAGGCTCTCGCGTCATTAAGTACAAGCCATTACTAGATAATGCAATTGAATTATCAACGCACAAACCTGCACATAGCCTTATTTTACAACGCCCGCAAGCTGTAGCCTCTATGCAAGAGGGCCGCGATGTTGATTGGAGTAGCGCTGTTGAAAAAGCCGCGCCAGCCGATTGCGTATCAGTTGCTGCTACCGACCCGCTCTACATTCTTTACACATCTGGCACGACTGGCCAACCTAAAGGCGTCGTACGTGATAACGGTGGTCACGCCGTTGCAATGATGTGGACAATGAAGTACCTATATAACATTCAACCAGGTGAAGTCTTTTGGGCTGCCTCTGATATTGGCTGGGTCGTTGGCCACTCTTATATTTGTTATGGCCCTTTACTAAACGGATCGACAACACTTATCTATGAAGGAAAGCCAATTGGAACACCTGACCCTGGTGCTTTCTGGCGTGTTATCTCCGAACATAAAGTTGCCTCCTTGTTTACCGCCCCAACCGCACTTAGAGCTATTCGTAAAGAAGATCCTAATTGCGACTATATCAAAAATTACGATATGTCCTGTATGCGCGCCCTTTTCCTTGCGGGTGAACGCTGCGACCCTGACACCTTATACTGGGCCCAAGATAAACTACAAGTACCCGTTGTTGATCACTGGTGGCAAACAGAAACAGGCTGGGCAATTGCAGCAAACTGCTTAGGGCTTGAAGCATTCCCCGTTAAAGCAGGCTCACCGACTAAGCCTACACCTGGTTACGATGTTCAGTTTTTAGATGAAGCTGGGCAACAAGTTGCTGCAGGTGAAATGGGTGCAATTGCTATAAAATTACCACTGCCTCCTGGCACATTCCCTACCTTATGGCAAAACGAAGAGCGTTTCTTTAGCTCTTACCTAGAAACCTTTCCTGGCTACTATGAAACAGGTGATGCGGGTTACCAAGATGAAGAAGGTTATGTTTACATCATGGGCCGCACGGATGACGTGATAAACGTTGCTGGTCATCGTTTATCAACCGGTGCAATGGAAGAAGTTATTGCGGCACACCCCGATGTGGCCGAGTGCGCGGTTATTGGCGTTGCCGACAAGCTTAAAGGTCAAGCACCGATGGGCTTTGCCGTACTTCAGTCCGGCACCGACCGTGATAAAGAAGTCATCGTCGCTGAACTGGTTGCTTTAGTTCGTGAAAAAATAGGCCCGGTAGCTGCCTTTAAAATGGCTACTATCGTTAATCGTTTACCAAAAACACGTTCGGGTAAAATCTTGCGTGGAACTATGCGTAGCATGGCAGATGGAGCTGAACATAAAGTACCAGCAACCATTGACGACACAACAACTTTAGGCGAAATCGCCGAAGACCTTAAAGTGCTTGGTTATCCAAAAAGCATTTAAATCAACATTTTTAGTTTAGTTAAGGAGTTTTAATTAAGATGAGTAAAATTAAATCAGCAGGCTTACGCTTCCGTGAAGCAATGGCAGAGGAACAACCTCTACAAATCATGGGTACAATTAATGCGTATTGCGCATTATTAGCTGAACGAGCTGGCTTCAAAGCCATTTATTTATCAGGAGGCGGCGTTGCTAACACGTCTTTTGGACTTCCAGACTTAGGCGTTACCACCTTAAATGATGTACTAACTGACGCAAGCCGTATTACTGCTGCAACAGATGTGCCTTTATTAGTGGATATTGATACTGGCTGGGGCAGCGCATTTAGCATCGCTCGCACCATTAAAGAATTTGAACGTGCTGGCGTTGCTGCAGTTCATATTGAAGACCAAGTTGCCGCTAAACGTTGCGGTCACCGTCCAAATAAAGAGCTCGTTAGTAAAGAAGAAATGTCTGACCGTGTTAAAGCAGCAGCAGATGCTAAAACAGATTCTGACTTCGTTATTATGGCGCGTACTGATGCCTATAACAGCGAAGGCCAACAAGCTGCTATCGATCGCGCATGTGCTTATGTTGAAGCGGGTGCAGATATGATTTTTGCTGAAGCTGTTTACGAATTAGAAGACTACCGTGCGTTTACTAAAGCTGTTGACGTACCTGTACTTGCCAACATTACCGAATTTGGTAAAACACCTTACTTCACGACGACTGAACTAGGTGATGCAGGTGCTAGCATGGTGCTATACCCATTATCAGCTTTCCGCGCAATGAGCAACGCTGCTATCAATGTGTACGACAGCATTCGCAAAGAAGGCACTCAAGTAAACGTGGTTGATACCATGCAAACACGTATGGAACTTTATGACGTATTGGGTTATCACGAGTACGAGCAAAAATTAGACGCCCTATTTTCAAAGGAGAAATAAGAATGGCTGAAAAGAAATTAACTGGCGCTGGTCTTCGCGGGCAAAGTGCTGGCGAAACATCTCTATGTACCGTTGGTAAATCTGGCAGTGGCTTAACTTACTGTGGTTACGATGTATCTGACCTTGCAGACAATGCAACATTTGAAGAAGTAGCTTACCTTTTATTTAATGGTGAATTACCAAACGTTGAGCAACTAGCCGCTTATAAAGCTGAGTTGTTTGCTATGCGTGACTTACCGGATGCGCTGAAAGCAGTATTAAAACTAATCCCTGCTGATGCACACCCAATGGATGTTATGCGCACAGGTTGTTCTTTCCTAGGCAACTTAGAACCAGAAAATGATTTTTCTGAGCAAAACAAAGCGTCAAATCGTTTATTAGCTGCATTCCCAGCAATCATGGTTTATTGGTACAAGTTCTCACATGATGGCGTTGAAATTGATTGCACCACCGATGAAGATTCAATTGGCGGTCACTTCTTGCACTTACTTAATGGCTCAACACCATCAGAACAGCACCGTCGCGTGATGGATGTTTCGTTAATTCTTTATGCTGAGCATGAGTTTAACGCATCAACCTTTACTGCACGTGTATGTGCATCAACCTTGTCTGATATGTATTCTTGCATCACTGGTGCGATTGGTACATTACGTGGCCCACTACACGGTGGCGCAAACGAAGCGGCAATGGAGATGATTCAAAAGTTCAATTCACCAGCCGATGCTAAAGAGCAAATGGCAGGCATGTTAGAACGTAAAGAAAAAATCATGGGCTTTGGTCACGCGATTTACCGCACATCAGATCCGCGTAACGTCATCATCAAAGCATGGTCAGAAAAACTGGGCACAGAAAATGGAGATACCTCTCTATACGATATATCTGTTGCTTGTGAAGAGTTCATGTGGGACACGAAGAAATTATTCTGTAATGCTGACTTCTTCCACGCGTCTGCATACCACTACATGGGTATTCCAACCAAACTATTCACACCTATCTTTGTGTGTTCTCGTTTAACAGGTTGGGCTGCTCACGTTATGGAGCAACGTACTAACAACCGTATTATCCGCCCAAGCGCAGATTACAGCGGTTCAGAACCACGTAAAGTTATCGCTATCAGCGAGCGATAAGCAACACAATGGCTGGGTAATAAAACATTACCCAGCCATTTTTTTACCTAACGATAAAGACCACAAAGTAGTCATTAATAGCTGCAACACAACTAAAAATGCCCACTCTTACTAAATTAGTCATTTAATTTAGAACCCTCCTTTCACTGATCTCTGGATACATTCATGAACACAAATTACCGTAAAGCCCTTCCAGGCTCAAATATAGACTATTTCGATACTCGCGAAGCCGTTGATGCTATTCAACCTGGTGCTTATGCAAAACTGCCATACACATCACGTGTTCATGCGGAAAACCTTGTACGTCGTTGTGACCCAGCGACCCTAACTGACTCACTTAAACAACTTATTGAGCGCAAACAAGATCTTGATTTCCCTTGGTACCCTGCACGAGTGGTTTGTCATGATATTTTGGGCCAAACAGCCTTAGTTGATCTTGCCGGCCTTCGTGATGCTATTGCCGACATGGGCGGAGACCCTTCTAAAGTAAACCCAGTCGTACCAACACAATTAATTGTTGATCATTCATTGGCTGTAGAACACGCTGGCTTTGAAAAAGATGCTTTTGAGAAAAACCGTGCCATTGAAGATCGTCGCAACGATGACCGTTTTCACTTTATTAACTGGACTAAAAAAGCATTTAAGAATGTTGATGTTATTCAGCCCGGCAACGGCATTATGCATCAAATTAACCTTGAAAAAATGTCACCGGTTATCCATGCACGCGATGGCGTAGCATTTCCAGATACCTTAGTAGGTACAGATAGCCACACACCTCATGTTGATGCTTTGGGCGTTATTGCGATTGGTGTTGGTGGTTTAGAAGCTGAAACTGTGATGCTAGGTCGCCCATCTTATATGCGCTTACCTAATATCATTGGTGTAGAACTTACAGGCAAGCGCCAACCGGGCATTACTGCTACCGATATCGTACTGGCTATTACAGAGTTTCTACGTAACGAAAAAGTTGTTTCAGCTTACCTAGAGTTCTTTGGCGAAGGCGCAGCTGATTTAACCTTAGGTGATAGAGCCACTATTTCAAATATGACACCTGAGTTTGGTGCATCGGCTGGCTTATTCTTCATTGATGATAAAACAATCGATTACTTAAAACTAACGGGGCGTGATGCCGAGCAAGTTAAATTGGTAGAAACCTATGCCAAAGAAACAGGCCTATGGGCAGACGACCTAAAAACAGCTGAATACGAACGTGTATTAACATTCGACCTTTCGTCTGTTGTACGTAATATTGCAGGCCCTTCAAACCCACACCGTCGTGTGCCAACTTCGGAACTTGCCGAACGCGGAATCTCAGGCGTGGTTGAAAACGAAGAAGGTCTTATGCCTGATGGCGCAGTTATCATTGCTGCCATCACCAGTTGTACTAACACCAGTAACCCTCGTAATGTTATAGCCGCAGCTTTAGTAGCACGTAAAGCGAATGAGCTTGGTCTAGAGCGTAAGCCTTGGGTAAAAACTTCATTTGCACCGGGTTCAAAAGTCGCTCAACTGTACCTAGAAGATTCAAACCTACTGCCTGAGCTTGAAAAAATGGGCTTTGGTATTGTTGGCTTTGCATGTACAACTTGTAACGGCATGAGTGGCGCACTAGACCCTGTTATTCAAAAAGAAATTATTGACCGCGACCTTTATACAACCGCTGTATTATCGGGTAACCGTAATTTCGATGGGCGTATTCACCCGCATGCAAAACAAGCCTTCTTAGCATCACCGCCTCTTGTAGTTGCTTATGCGATTGCTGGCACCATTCGTTTTGATATTGAAAAAGATATCCTAGGTAATGATAAAGATGGCAACCCGATTACTTTAAAAGATATCTGGCCTAGCGATGAAGAAATTGATGAGATTGTTAAACAAAGCGTAAAGCCTGAGCAGTTCCGTAAAGTTTACATTCCAATGTTCCCTGAATCTACTGAACAAGAAGAACTAGTAGACCCACAATATGATTGGCGTCCACAAACTACTTATATTCGCCGTCCTCCATATTGGGAAGGTGCTTTAGCAGGTGAACGTACTATGAAAGGTATGCGCCCATTGGCTGTGTTAGGTGATAACATCACGACCGATCATTTATCACCTTCTAATGCCATCATGCTAGATAGTGCCGCTGGTGCTTACCTTCATAAAATGGGTTTACCAGAAGTAGACTTTAACTCCTATGCAACACACCGTGGCGATCACCTAACAGCTCAACGTGCAACCTTTGCCAACCCTAAACTATTGAACGAAATGGTTCAGGAGAATGGTGAAACTAAGCAAGGTTCTTTAGCGCGTATTGAACCAGAAGGCGAAGTGACTCGCATGTGGGAAGCCATTGAAACCTATATGGAACGTAAGCAACCGCTTATTATTGTCGCTGGCGCTGATTACGGACAAGGTTCATCACGTGACTGGGCAGCAAAAGGTGTTCGTTTAGCAGGTGTTGAAGCAATCGTAGCCGAGGGCTTTGAGCGTATTCACCGTACAAACTTGGTAGGCATGGGTGTAATGCCAGTTGAATTCCAAGCGGGTGAAAACCGTAAAACCTACGCAATTGATGGCACAGAAACATTTGATGTTGTAGGTGATATTACACCTCGTGCATCATTAACTCTGATCATTCACCGTAAAAATGGTGAGACGGTTGAAGTACCTGTCACTTGTCGTTTAGATACTGCTGATGAAGTACTCGTATATGAAGCTGGTGGTGTATTACAACGCTTCGCTCAAGACTTCTTAGAGTCAAACGCAAGCTAATAAACTAGCCTCACCCTTTGTATATGGGTGAGGCTAACTAGTATCACTACACAAAACGACAGGCATTGTTCTCAATTCCTGTCGTTTCATTTTCAAGTCTAAAAAATGGATAATAAATTATGACCCATGTTGCTCAAATCAAAATTCCAGCTACCTATATTCGCGGTGGCACTAGCAAAGGTGTTTTTTTTAGCCTACTAGATTTACCTGAGTCCGCTCAAGTTGCTGGTGCAGCGCGTGACGCCCTTCTACTACGTGTTATCGGCAGCCCAGACCCATACGGCAAACAAACTGATGGTATGGGTGGCGCAACCTCAAGTACTAGCAAAACAGTTATTGTTGCTAAAGCGACTAAAGAAAACCATGATGTCGACTACCTTTTTGGTCAGGTATCTATTGATAAACCTTTTGTGGACTGGAGTGGGAACTGCGGTAACCTTTCAGCTGCCGTTGGTTCATTTGCAATCAGTAGTGGCTTAGTCGACCCAAGCCGAATTCCAGAAAACGGAATCGCTACCGTTCGTATTTGGCAAGCAAACATCTGCAAAACTATTATCGCTCAAGTACCCATTACCAATGGTCAAGTACAGGAAACTGGCGATTTTGAGTTAGACGGTGTCACTTTTCCAGCCGCAGAAGTAGGCGTTGAATTCATGAGCCCTTCAGCTGATGGAGAGTCAATGTTTCCAACAGGTAACCTTGTTGATGAATTAGAGGTACCTGGTGTTGGCACCTTTCAAGCCACTATGATCAGCGCAGGTATTCCAACTATCTTTATAAACGCTGAAGATATTAACTACCAAGGAACTGAGCTTCAAGAAGCTATTAATAGTGACGAAAAAGCCTTAACAATGTTCGAAACCATTCGTGCCTATGGTGCTGTAAAGATGGGCTTAATTGAGACCATTGAAGAAGCCGCTAATCGTCAACATACACCTAAGGTTGCTTTTGTCGCTAAACCTC